>Ga0307517_10001974_pt1 | contig 33426 bp, 37 predicted proteins | sample 23_EM_MG_FD_194515 | JGI IMG/M metagenome (GOLD analysis project Ga0307517, IMG submission 194515) | Populus trichocarpa ectomycorrhiza microbial communities from riparian zone in the Pacific Northwest, United States - 23_EM | ecosystem: Host-associated > Plants > Roots > Unclassified | place... | reverse complement strand
TTGTTACTGCTGCTAAAGGGAGGGTTCCGTCATTATATTGTTAGAGAATAGAGTTGGTGTGAGGCTCTGGTTCGAGTGATCGGTTGTGATGGGATGTGGGGGGTTTGTAACTTTACGCTGGGAGGTCTAAATAGAGTCTGCGCAAAAAAATATGCTATCCTTGTATCACAACAGAGCTACGGTACCAGTAGCCACCTCATCACTACTCACAAAGGCAACTCTCCAGGGGATAAGAAAAAAAGATCTTGTATTGCCAAAGATATCGCCCGCGAAACTCCTTTCATTATGCAAAAACACGATCAATCAAGAATACAGAGAAGGGATTAATGCCACCAGACAAACGCAAGCAAACTGAGCAACTGGACAAAAATGCGCAATTACAGCCGCCACCCCCTGTGGCAGCTGTGATAAAGCTGCCCACGTTTTGGGGTGGTATGGGGTAAGGCGTGTGCCTATCAAAAGTAGCGGTGGTAGGAGGGGGCTTGGCTAATCCAATAGCTTTGGATTCCACGATTCACTCGCGATTGGTAAGGTTTCGTACACCTGAGGCCAGAAGCGCCATTCCTCGGAACATTTGGAGCGCATGTCACTAAGCCTTATACCCCTCATAAAGGTGTGTTGGAAAACTACATTCGATGAGGCCTGTCTTGTTGTCGCCTCAGGACAACGACACTCCTTCTGGTGGCGATCGGAACCCCGCCGGAATCCTGAATATAGACGACTCAATCACCCAAGTTGAACCACCGATTGAGTAATATGTGCTCCGTATCGCTAGGATTCAGAAATGCTTTGCGGGGAAGGCCCTTGGTGCTCCACAGCTTCGAGCCCTGCGATTCCCGCAACTATTGACTAGCAGCTGGCTCAATCTCTCACAGACATGGCCGCCCGCAGGCTGCTGAGCCTCCAATGCCACCTTCTCGAAGCTTCTGCCCTGAATACCCTTAGAGAGATCCAGGATTTCATTAAGCTTCGCCCTGCTCTCCCATTGGTCACAAAGATCCATGTCTGAATAGCGATCTCCATCTTGGCTTCCCCGAATCGCCATGAACCGCTGAATGAACTTGGTGATATACTCTTTGATAATGTCGGTTGCCTTTTGCGCGAACTCCCATCCGTTATATCCGCGGCGAGAGTACCCCGACAGTTTGAGTTTCTTAGCCTCGAATTTCCAGTTTAGCCATAGGTTAAGATAGTTATCGTCAACGACTGCTGTAAAACTTGTGATAGTCGTGCTAAGAATGAGCAGATTAAGTTTAAGAACACTAGCAATGGCATATGTGGGTGTGACACGACAGGTAAACAGCGCGGCATTTATAACAATATCTCCACCAAGATTCGGCCCCCTCCCTTTCTCCACACAGTTAGCATCCATCTCATGCACCCAGCCGAAAAATATCCACCCACCACAGTAGATATCCACGATATCGGAATCATGTTTAACCGCTTCCAGAAACTTACCATAGAATTCTCGGAGGAAAAAGGTATGAGAACCCTCTAGAAACTCTTCTGCGAATGGAATGGCAGATTGCTCAAAATAAACCTCTGATGTTCACCAAAAACCTCTCCGACAACAGTTTGAGCAGCATAGTCAGTTACAACGCGTAGCCCGGACACATTCCTTGCCCATTGCCCCTCCACCTCTCCTCTTCAATCCCTGTCCTGGCAGTGACCACGGTTATCCATTGAGTCTGAACTTCGTTATGTATTCCTCCGAGGTCCTCCTGGACTACTCCTACCTGAGAGGTAAGCTCCTCCAGGAGGACAGCGGAGGGAGCTGGGCGCAAGGCTGCGGGTGAGGATTCGGCAGACCCCTGGGGATCCGGTGGAAGATGTGCAGTGGTTTAGGAAACACAGGCAGGTTGTTTTGGCGCCGACGGTTTCCTTTCAAGTTTCCAGTTTCTTGATCTCCTTATATTTGTTTTTCAGGCCGGAGAGGCCGGCGCGACAGCCACTATTTCAATTGGGTTAGCAGCTTCGGTACAGAGTATACTTGATATAGAGAACGAACCCAAACTCAAGATGCGACTCATTGGAATTCTTAAGGTAACGGCTAGTTACTTCTATGCTAGTAGACCAAATACCGTCCAATAATAAATACACTACCGTCGGCCTCTCCCAATCGATCCACAACTTGAAAGGAGATGCCCGCACTGCTAGGCGAGGCTCGTGGCCCAATCATATAGAATCGCTCCCCCACCTGGACACTTTCGCTTGTTTATTTCCTGTCGAGTGATGCCGCATGGGAAGCCTTGGGAAGGCGATTTTTTTCTTCTTCATAGCACCCCAGGCACAAAGGGATACATAGTAATAAACTTCTGATAATACCCAAATAAGATCTCACAGGCAGATTAAAGGCAAAGGCTTCCATGCGGGTGAGAGTTTTTTGATGTTTGTTCCGGGTAGATAACGTGACTTAATTCATACACGGCGCACGGCAGTTAAAGAAATGAAAATGAAAATGAAACCCCTCCCCTCCCAAAAAAAGACCACTAATCCTACGATTATCGTGCATTGTGCATCGCTTTATCAGTAGACAAAAGTAAACAAGATCCTTCCCCTTGCCTCCAAATATCCTCTTTACTTTACCGAAAAAATAGCAATCCCCCATTTTGTACCATATTTTAGAAAAAGCGGAAGTGATGAGAAGAAAAAGAAGAAGAAGAAGAATAGACGGGTTCCCTTGTAAAGGGGGGTGAAAGGAAAGGAAAGAAATCCCCTTCAGTAAAAGGTAATAGTTGTTTGAAGGAAGCAAGAAAAAAGATATGAAAAGCACAGAAAAACAACAGTACTCCACCCCCGGCCGTTCATCCCTCGCCCATTTCCCTTCATTGAATCGAGTATCCACTCGGCCGCTACACCGAATATGAGCCAATTCAGAATAAGAGCACGAAACAAAAGATAAACCCAAAAGAGATCTAAAAGTGAACTATGTATGATAGTAAGGGTCATTAGGAGTGTTAAAGGGTGAAAATAAAAATAGAATAATATATAAGCCATCGAAAAAACCAATACACCTTTTTATCCTGTAAACATGGAATGGAAGGACAAATTTCAAGTGGTGAAACTTAGGCAGTGCATTCGGCACTGCCCAGTAGCCCGATACGAGTTGGGAGAGCCTGTTCCGGCTCTACGGGCGTAGTAAGAACTGTATTCAACGCTTGACCGAGCAGCTGTGCCCTAGCTGGATATCCCGAAACTAGTGCTTCGAAATCTTGGACAGTATTCTGTGCTGAATTGGGGGCAGCACTCCTCCTGACCGATCTCCTAACACCTACTCTCCCGGAAGCAGAAGCACCACTGGTGCTACTCATTGAACTTGAAGCTCCTGCATTGGAAAGCAGCTTCGGTGCGATTTCCCTATCTGCCCTGGTGGCCGTAGCTAAAGCAATAGTAGCAGATTCACAGGAGCTCTGAGACGCTAATAGTGGAGTGATTGCATCCTGAATAGCCTTCTGGATGGGGGGCCCAATTTCCCCTTATAATATTTGGCACGAATCGTCTTTCCAACCTTATAGGTCTTGGTAACGCGGGGCTTCCCACCGCGATTATGGATCTTCTGGCGAGCGGAGTCGGATAAAACTGCTTGGCCAGGAGAAGATGCCACACATATCGATTCTAACCCCTCCATATCACTCTCGGTTTCACACCTCTCGGGTGGCCTACCGGTAATTGGGATTTTGTTTGGTATCATACGATATACTCGAGTAGACTATTGGCAGGAACAACGACAAGAGCAGAAAACCCTTCGGATGCCCGGGTAAGTCCATGATGAGTAAAATGGGCAGCGAAATCTTGGGGATCGCTCGGCACATTGGCGTATGATACCGTATTGTTATCATAATAATAATGGTTCCAACCCTAACAAGAGCCCTAGTGGAGACTGTACGAGTATGTAACTTAAGTTAGCTCTAGGACTTGCACGGAAGTTAAGTTAGGTGGTGATCAACAGAAAAACAAACCAAAATCTAGAGCCTGTTACACTAGATTTAGTTTGCGCCCAAGTATGGTAGCAGTATTATCAGATTCTATGGTAATTAGTCATCTACAGTGTTGACTTGAAAAAAGAGAGCGGCGCGCTATGCAGTCAAGAATTTCCTACTTTGGAAAATGGGCGAAAGACAGCAAAACAAGCTGGAGGGTGGAAACAAAAAAAAATCAGACCTTACGAGAGAGGGAAACTCCGACGACATAGCACACCACTCTCTTATTCAGGTTCATGGCGGCCTTCGTGTGCGTGGCAGCCCGCGCTCGCCGCAAGAATCCTTGCGCTGCGGCACCGGTCGAATACGCTGCTTTTATTATATCTGAATAACACTCTGTAATTTTTTGGATAGTTTATCTATCGTGTAGGGTGAAAGGAGAAAAGGAGGGAAGAGAAAATACACGGGCAAGAATTCACAGCTGACGAGACAATTGGTAATGATAGGATGAAAGCTGTGAACTGGATCTTCTCATAGCAATAGAACTAGTTCATCCCATAGGCCAAACTCAACAGTACTTTGTAAATAAACTCGTGAATCCTTACGCGAGTATAAAATAAAATCCCTATGGAGGTTCGTGTGAGTATGGTGACATACGCGCATCCCCGCCCCCATCTCATCGGATTTATTCGTCTGGAAGGGGTGGTGTCCATGGACATTTACTGTGAGTACAAACTCTGAAAGGGAAGTATAGTGATTCTGACGAGGCAACGTTTCTTAAGCTTCAAACCGCCCTAGGGGCTGCCGCTTTGGTCGACTGTAGTAGTGCTGCTACCCTGCTATGGCCACGGCTAGTAGTGCGCGAGAATGGTGGTTCGCCGGAATCATCTCGTTTGTAGCGGTTGACATCCTCCCGCATGAGCAGTTTTCCACCACTTCCTGACGCCCATCCTAAGCGGCATGGGAGAGCGCTGTTTGGCCAAGGTTATTGGTTTGTCGGGGTTGACATCTTCCCGCATGAGGAGTATTTTCACCACTTCCTCGCATCCATGAGCAGCAGCATGCGAAAGCAGTGCTTGGCCGTCATCATCTGCTTTGTCGGGGTTGACTTCTCCCCGCATGAGTAGGACCTTCACCACTCCCTCATGCCCACACCAGGCAGCGAAAGTGAGCGGAGTTTGGCTTGACGGAGAAGCGGATTCTGCTCGTTGGTACTTTGCCTTACGGTACTACAGTGGCGGAGGGTAATAATGCAACACCGTGGCAGAGCATCCCTTTGCGAAAGATCAATTGTCACCTCATTATGATATCCTATCTCCGGGTTTTCGTTTATCGGGCTAAAATTGCTTATAGTTACTAGTGCGAGTTACCATTGACCCCGTACCGGCGTCGAATTTGAAGGCTTAAGGTTCGAATATTGATCTCCCTAGATAGTACTACATTTTACACGGGATGCGGAGGGAGGGTTAGGCCATTTTTGTCCATCCAAGGACAAGTATTGTATTATCAATATCATGTCAGTACCGATGCGGTGCTGATACTGTACTAGTATCATACATGTGGAGGCACTTGGTTGGTGAGAATACTAATGGTATTATACCGCACCTAAATCCACGATATTCATATCACATCAATAATCTATAGTAGAAACCTCATCATAACAATAACACAGACAAGAAGGAAGGAAATAAAGGAAAAAGAAAACCCTCCTCCGGTCCCGCTCCAGCTTTGAGTTTTTTTTTTTTCATAATAATACACACCAGACTACCGTAAGAACTCGAATAGAAGAAAAATGTGCTAGGACGTTGGAGTTGCCTCTCCTAGTAAGGCGCCTCGTATATTCCTTTTCTTTTGTCTCAACTGGGGGCTGAGTTTGCGGTGTTTCCCCCTCGCGTAGCTCAGAAAGGAAACTCCAACGTCCTAGCACATTTTTCTTCTATTCGTGTTCTTACGGTATATATACTAGCAAGTTAAACTTAAAAATTAACACTGGCAAGTGTAAGAAAGAGCGAAAGAGTAAAACCCAGACTCTAAATCCCGCCCCACATTCCGATCGCGCAATGATGAATAAGGACAGAAAAGAACGGCGAAGGAAATAAAAATACACTACTCGTGAGAGAGAGCATTCCTCTTCCCTTTATACTCTCTCATCAATCTACTCCCTCCTCAGCGCAAGAATCAATTGTCCCATCTCCTCATCACAACTCTTCTTCTCCGCCTTCAGCTTCAAATCTAACTCCTTCGCCTCCGTCACCAGCTCTTCAATCCTGCTTTTATTCCTCTCACACTCTTTAGCCCACTTCTTCGCTGCAGCTTTATACCTTCTAATCTTCTCCTCACCCTCACATGCAGCCCTTCCCCTGTGCTCAAGAACCTCACGAAGCATAGCCAGTTTATCACTGCCAACATGAGATAGTATCTCCGCGTCATAAACTTCCGACAGGAGGTCTTCAAACACGGTGGCTTGGCGGTGAGATTGTAAGTCTTGGGCTTGTCGCGAGGCATTCCATTTGGCTTTTTTCTTGGCTGTGTCGTGGAAGAGTTGGGCAAAGCGGATGCGAGAGGCTTTAGACTCCTGGGAGGCTTTGTCGAGGTCATTCTTTTGGGATTCCTTTTCTTTGGTGAGTTTGCGGGTGGTGGGTTCAGTGGCGGAAAGGGTTTACTAGAGGTGAGTTATTGTAGGGGTTGAGGTTTGGTGTTGGTCGTTTGCAAAGCGGAGTTTTTCTTCTAGTGATTGCAGCTGGAGAGAGAGCACCTCGAAGTCTTCGTTTGCTTTTTCGTTGCCGGCAGCGTCCAGGTCAGCGAGTTTGGACTCTAAGAGATGGGTTTCTTTTTCTAAGGTTGGTATTCGTTTGACGCGGGTTTCGGGATTTCTTTGGACTTTTCTAGGAGAGTGCTAGGTTCTTCTAGCTCTGCGATTTGCTGCCGGAGGGACAGTGTTGCAGCTCTCAGCCAGTTGACGACGGATGCCTAGGATTTCTTCTTCAAAGGACTGGGCTCGCTTTTCTTCTCCATAATGCTGTGTTTTGAGGATTTCGTTGAGACGCTTAGTGTCATTGGCCAGTTGCCGGAGGGATGATTTGTCACCTTTTAGATCTTTAACTCGGCCTTCGAGGTCCCGGTAGTTCTTGCTTAGTTCACCCTCTCTAAGGTTAATTACCTAATGCGCTTTTCCATCTCTATTAGTTTCGCTTTGAGTGCCTCAAGCTCTTCGGAATGCTTCTTGGCTTTCTCTTCTGCTTCTGCGACGGTACGTTTGATGACCTTTTTTTCTCCTTCTAGGACTCCAACTTTACCCTTCATTCGTTCCCCGCTCCCACTTATCTCGTCGTTGGTTTGTATTAGTTCTTTGACACGTCCTTCGCTCTCAATCCGTAGTCGTTTTAGCAATATATATTCGGTCCTCAATTGCCTGATCCTGAATGCTGCGAGGGTGACTTTGCCGTGTGGCTCATCCAAACCAGCTTCCTCAGCAACACGTCTAAGACTCATTTCTTCCTCCTCCATCATTCTGGATGAACCATGATCGACGGGCATCAGATTCACCATCTCGTCGAGTTCTGCTTGTAGCTGCTTACCAATGCGCTTTGTTCCTCCAGGAGATTAGTATATTTCGCTTCTCGCGCCTCCGATTCCGTTCTGTATGACTCTTCTGCATTTTTTAGCCTACCTTGAAGCTGGATTATAACATTGCGAAGATGCTGATCGCCTCCCACCCCTTCCGCTTGCTGTAAATTGTGAGCGTTCATTGCCAGAGCTTGTCTAAGATGGGCTACGGTGCAATCCTTTTCTTCTGCCTCCTGCTAGTGCTGCTTGTATCTCTCTTCATACCACTTGATATGTTCCTCCAGACACTTTGAAGCCTGCTTATGTTTCAGAACCTCTTCTTTATGCTCGGTATTTATCTTGTCAACCATGGTGGAATAACTCTCGGCTTGGACCTTGTGCTCGTCCATATTTTTTCGGACTTCTTTTTCACGTCTGCTGATGTAACCCCCCAAATTTTCAACGGTTTGGCGATCTTCTGTTTTTCTGTTTCAAGTGGAAAACAAGTGTTTCTTGTTCTTGTTTGGCGAGTCGATGTTCTTGTTCTTGCTTGCTTAGAATTTTGACTACACCTTCAAGTTGGGCATTTTTCACTCGGAGAAGTCTGGGCAGGTGTTATCAATTTGATTGAAAATTTTTCTAAAAAAGTCTCGCTAACAGCTACCGAACTGGAAGAAAAAAAGAACCTACATGTTCCTACGGCATGGCAGCAGTAATTAGTCCAATATACCTCCCAAATCTGCGTTTGCGCATTTCGATATCGTCTGTGATCGCAAGATCGTACGCGATCAACAAACCATTTATTTCGAAATCTATAAATAGTTAGTAAATATAAAATTACCAGGGTAGCAGGCCTTATAGCTAACCGTCAAGGGCATCGATACTTCCTCTCGTATGGGGAAAATTGGGAATGTCTTGGTTCTCGGGGGTCCGCACGGGACTCAGAGGCGACCACGGGTTATTTGCATAACTATTGTGGAGACGGGCGACCCAATTAAAGTCACTATGCAAAAAAGGTTAACCCTTAGTATGCCAATAGAAAAAAAGAAACAATATTCCACATACCTAGAATCAAAGCGAAGGGTGAAGGCATCAAGCGACCGGTCGATCTTGTCAAATCTGTGTTCAAATTCCTCAAAACGTTGGTCAACGACTTCCTTGAGGTGTTCTTCGACCTGCTCTAATCGACGGTGGATGCCATTAAAACGATCATCCAAAGCAGTGAGGCGGTCATCCAAAGCATTGAGGCGGTTGTCGATGGCATTGAAACGCCTCTCCGCAACATCGAAACGTTCCTCTATCGCTTTTTCTATCGTCTCAAAACGAGTGGCAACTTTGTCAAACCGATCGTCAATCCGCTGGGATAGTGCTCCAATCGCTTGGAGTATCTGTCCCTTGATATCGACATCGGGTAGATTTGGTATTCTCCCAACTTCGCGAGAGATATTTTCGATATTTTGTGCCATCATGGCAAAGTTAGGAAACTCATTTTCAGCCATTGACTTGGAATGTATGGGTAGCTGCGCAGCCCGAGCCCTTTTAAGAGAGTTTGCTTGGGAAATCTATGAAACAGTAAGTCGGCCAGCCAGCAGCGAATTAATTTACCAAAGCATTACTCACCGGAGCCCTGGGGAAGAAACCAACCTCCCTAAAACACCAATGTTTTGTTCACTCAGGAGGGGGAGAGGGGGGGGGAATGGTGGAAAGGAACAAACTCATCTTATACGAGAGTGCAACCCCTGCCAAGCCACAGGGCAAGGCTGTGACTTGCGTCTAGGTATAGGGCTGGACAACTAAAACCTGCCCTCCACCCAAAGTCCTCCAAAAATCCGGGCCCCCCACACTGATACTCCTTTCAGACCTCCCACAGCTGATTAGGCTTCGTAAATAAGCTTTTGTACCCCCTTGCCACTTAGGCAGCCATAGCAAATCCATCTGAGCACGAAAAAGCCTGCTGACTAGAAGGACAACTAGATATGTACCTGGCTTGCCCAAGGGCAGGAAAGCGCTCTCACGCCAGAAGGGAGTGTTCCGTAAGGAAACTTTGGACATCTGATTTTCCGGTCACTACTAATATATCTCTGATCATCATAAATCATGGCAATGGTGATCGCCCAATGTCCCCACACTTAACTTAGAATGAAGGTAAATCTGTAAGAACCGAAATACCTATAGAAAGTAGTGTTTACTAATAGATGAGCCTATCGGGGGGTTCTAACCGTTAACGAAATGCTCCCACCTTCGATGGCTCGAGCTCACCGCTTAAGCATGAAGGGGTGCTGGCTAGTTCATGAAATATCACTCATAGGGTAACCTGAATTACTGGAAGGCAGCTTGCGTACCGAGTGAAGAATTTAGGCTTGATAGGCATAGTACTGTAGTAGGCCCCGGGCACGCCTGTGCTAATTCGACCCCAAATTTAATTCCCGCCCCAATCCATCCCACTATTACCATAATGTCTCTCCAACTCCAACTGAATCAATACCATAATAACTACCATTCCAAATAAAAAGACACTCCTTCCATTCCGCCCTCCCTACTTCCCCCCCCTCATGCCTCCTGTGCGCTGCTACATGGGGCCGTACTGCGCTGTAAGTTCCCCGATCCCTTCTTTTGCAGCCAGGATGAGGCATCCACTAAATTCCAACAAGATTGGTAAATAGAAACCGTACTCTGGGTTCGAAAAGAAATCATACCAAAAACCATACCCTCGTCTTCAATAGTGACGCCATGATTGCTGTCCGCCTCAAATTCGCACCAAAGACCATCGTCAACCTCCTCCTTCTCCAAAACCTGGGTCTTGACAAGACCTGATATCTTGGACCCTGCGGGGATATCGTGTTCAGAAGTCACCATATGCTCCATCACAGCCTTCTTATACTTTTCCAGTTCCTTGCGCATTCTAACACCAGCACTGACATTTCCTGCTGCAGAAACATCGGCATCATCAAGAAGCGATAATATTGCGATCAACGCGGTAAAGATGAGTTGAGTAGGCGACCAACACCCCTAACAAATTTTTAGCTGCTGTGATCAGCTTTCTCGAGGTGAGGGGCATTAATTCAAGTACTAAGGCAAGTTCTCCAGATGTCTAATCTGGCTTAGGGGAATGAAGAGCCCCCTGCAACAGGATTCCAATAATTGCTTTTGAACTCACTAATGAAATGAGAATAAGATACAAGTGACTAAATAGAGGCTTTGGAATGAGCCTCTCTATAAAATTACCAGAGGAATTATTTTTAAAGTTTTTTTCCTCAAGTATTAATAATTCAGCATGCATGTCTCAGGGTGAAATATTAAGCTAGGATTATTAGAAGTTTGTTATGTGCCTATCACGGCTGGTCAATTAAACAATCCGTCTTGGTTCGCCCTCTGTAGCATATTTATTCGTGGGTTTCCTGGAACACTGGGCTTTGGCTAGAGAGATAACGAATTTTGCTTGAAATTACAGCGGCCATACACACTCAATCTAATATACAATGGGAGAACCTTTGGAATAATACTCTTGAGCATGAGGGCCGGGTATAAAATCTTCGGGTGGGCCAACAGTACAATAGCTGCCGAAGGTGATTGTGGCTCCTACCAAAAGGTTATTTCTGCAGGGTCGGCGACCGAGGCTAGGGCTTAAAAACTTGTGCATGTATCGCCTCATCCTGTATGCTGGTACCGATATGGTACTCACAAGAATGATATCTGTTTCACACCTCCCAGGTCCTCTCGTACAAGATCTATTTCTGGCTCAATGCTCCGACAAATTGCTTCACGGACACCACATACCCAGCCTGCTCCCTCATCCCACAATCTACCTACAGACACACACAGGATAGGCAAGGACATCCTCGGTTTCCGTGCAATCTACTCCCCGGCATTCCCGCTCGTCCTCAACCTCCCCCTGCCACGTCTCATCATAACACATCCACACTGGGCCATAAACCTCCGAAAAATGAGCAAGGGCACTAGCGGCGGCGCCATCCCCTTCTTCGAGACTTCCGAATTTGACCCGGATGCCACGCCGCTTCTACCTCCCATACCAAGGGGGGCTTCGCCAATGACGGCGACTGCAGCATACCCACGGTATTCATCAGCTACAAGAAGGGCAATGTAGATGGCCTTGGAAGCCTCACCAGCCCGGGTCGAAGTTAGACCTAGAAAGAGCCCTCAAGCGCAGCGTCGAATTCAACCTGTGAGAACTCCCCCCCAGAAGGCCAAGAGCACATCAGCCTCAGACAAAACATCCCTCCCCTGACAGCGGAGAAAATGGAGCACCCACAGTTCTGCCATCACCGCCACCGCCTGTCGTAATCTGTCCTCCCCAACCTCTGTTTACGGCCATTATCTTGATAGGATACCAGAACAGAATTTCACGGTTAATTAAAGCAAGCAGAATGGCGATATCCCCACGGGAGTGAAGGAGGGAGCACGGGCGCCGAATTGATAGATCCACTAGGTAATTGTCCACCGCTGCGGTGATTTCCTTGTAGTGGGCGCAGGGCACGATCTAGTCTGGGCTATTCCGGTAGAACTCTAGGAGCTGTGGAGCGAGGGCTGAGTGGCAGAAGTGGTAGTTTGCTTTTTCCGTTCCACGACTTTCTGCATCCCGATGGAGATCTGCTGCCTCCTGCCTGATTTTGGATTCGCAATTGAAGCTAGGCCGTTTCATAGGGAGAGGGCTTCGTCCAAAATGGTGTATCGCTCCTGATTCTCGCCGGCATAGTTGTAACTACTGTCCTCCAGTCAGTGCCAGCTGTAGTTTTCTGCCCCAGTATGCTCGGGGGCGGTTGCAGAGGAAAAAGTCGTAGGAGAAGTCGGCTTCTGATACTAGGTTCAATTAGGGGTAAGTGATGGGTTGTGATCAGCAAAGGGAGGGGAAGACCTTGTCTGTGGGAAATTACGTTATAGAAATTGCCTCGCTAGGATAATGTCGTTCCTGCGGGTTTTCTGGATTCTCATCCCTGGCTCGTCTGTACCCACAAAACACCAGTGCCTTCAGGCCGAGAGGAAGCCGCCTGCCTTTCAAAACATCGGCCCGTGCCGTCGGTTTATAGCCTAAATGCCCGATATGTGGATCTGTCATACCGGTATTGTCTTAGCTAGCGGACTTCATAAAATCGAGATAAGAAGGGGGGGATGAGTTCCGGGGTCCACGAATAGAAGACATCATACAAAGAGCATTCCGGCACCAGCCAATCCCATCTCCGCCACATAATCAAACCATCATGAACCCCAATTGACCAATTTGCGTGGTGAATACCAGGGGAGCAGCTCAAACCAGAATTCTATGAGAAAATGCAGCATCCAGTCATCGAGCAAGGTTGCCTTGGTTGCCAAGGCGGTTACCGAATGACAGGCGCGACAACGGCCAGCTGGTTGCGCCTTGGTCAGTTGTGGCGAATCAATCTTGGCTCCTCGCTTCGAACCCTTTTTTCCTTAACCCTTCATGGCACAAGCTTTAGCGCGCTTAACTCGACTCTGATCCCGTCCCCAATAGCTTTCCCCAGAGGCAAGTTTATTAGGGGGGAGGTGTTGAATCATCGAGGAGCTCGTAAAAAGTCACCAATCGCTGGATTTGGGCCGGGGACGCAAGCGGTGTTCCTCAGACGCGTCCGTCAATCGGTGTTCTCACACCCGATAGTGAAAACACTACCCCTCCGGAGGTGCGGACTGTTGCATACGGATACCGGTATGGCACCAACACCGCAGTTAACTTCCGTTCTTCCTACCCCAGTACGTCATTCTCAATTCCAAGCACTGACTTGTATCGTGGACCTAGCAAGGTCACAGTCAGGGTTCCGAATAGTCCGACCGGTCAAGTCTTGGAGGTGGGACCGGGCTGGCCAGTCCTGGTGATGGCGATGACTGGACCCGACTAACTTGGGTGGCCCGGTCCGGTTTGAACTGGTCCCAGACCAGTCTTTATAAAAAGATCGCATGAGTCTGAATGGCACCAAGCCCAAGCTATACTAGGATCTTAGAGTCGCTTGTCACGCTATGAATCAACAGCCCCTCAATACAAGTTGATAGAATATCCTGGAGAGGATGATATGCGGTGGAAATACGATTACCTGATGGATAAGTCGCATCCAAGACCGGTATTGTGGCATGTGGTCATGTAATATCACTCACTTAGTGAACCAAAAATGGTTTCAATACTCAAGAACCTATTTTCGCCACCTCTAATCTAAGCGAGGCACTATCTCCACCATATAATTCATGGAAACAATGAGTTTAATTAAGAAAAGCTTTATTTGAACGTAATATATAGTGATAAAAATAGCATATTGTATTGCTTGGCAGGCCTGGTCAGACCAGTCTTGGTCAAGTCGGTTTCCATAATCCTGACTGACCAGTCAGTCTAATTTCCACCATTGGACTAGACTTGACTTTCGACCTGACTGGCTAGTCCAGTCCAGTCTTCCGCCGACCATTCGGAACCCTGGTCACAGTAGCATAGACCATCCCGGTGGAGCTATCAACCGAGGTGTTATCAACCCACTGCGATAGAAAAAATATTTCCTCTCGTCCAGTAACTACTAATACTACCTCACTTTGCTAGGGAAAAAAGCTATACATACAAGGCAATAAATAGGGAGAGGGGCAACAGCTGTCTTCTTCCCAAGGTAAAAAAAGTAATTTTCTTTCTTTATTTACTTTTTTACTTTTTTATTATTATTTTATTTATCTTTTTCATATTTCTTTCTCTGCCAACCCGTCCCACGGGCTACTGCTACCCGCCGATCGCCAACCTTTAAGGTCTAGAGTCGGATTCTACCACCTCGTAGCAGGATTGTTAAACCCCACAGCCCTATTGATGAGGGCCAAGTTCTTCAATCTCCCAGTTCCCATAGGGCAGGAGTTTTTTAATTCTCCTGCCCTACATGACGGATCGTTCAATAATAACTGATTTTCAGCATGGATTGAACTCCTGGGCTCCCGCTAAGTGCACAGGAGTGTTAACCACTGCGCCAGCTAGGTATTTCATGAAAGGTAAACTTGATGGTGGATTCGGAGAAGCTATTGCCAATTGGGCAAAGTAGACGGGTTCGAGTCCCAGGGGGGAAGAGATGTCTCGCGGGTGGAAGGAAAACGGTATAGCAACCACGGCGCGAAGCGAGGGGTCATAGCTCCGTGAGAGTTGCCCGGCCAACGGCCTATACCATATAATGCCACGAATCCCACAACACCAGCTTTCTTCCTCATACAAGCTTCCACAAAACACAAGATCCTCAAACCTCCTTACAGATCGTGTTCTTTATTGACATCCTGCCAGCACAAGAAAAACCACACTACACGGAACCCATTGACACCAGGCCCTAGAGACCACACCACACAACACAGAACCACACAATGCCTCGCCGAAGAGGTTCAACGCGTAGAGCTGACACCACTAACACGCGGAATAGATGTTCAACAGCCGGTATCCGAAAGAATACCCGAAACCGCAGAGCCCCACAAAGATACGGTGACCAGTCAGACGAAGAGGCAACTCTGCCAGGTAGCGCAGAAACAGTCACCCTTGAGAGTGAAAGCGAGACAATCATCCCAGGCTAACGAGATGGCGGAGCACAAAGCACCCCCGAAGCGGAAAGCCTAAGATACAATACACCAAGGACAGCCTCAGCACACTCCGAAATCCATGTCGATCCGCCTGAATCACCCCCGTACCAGCCAAGCTCACCTGGGGGAACCGCCGCAATAACTATGAACGACATCCGCAACCTCCTCCGCACTCACGAGAACGATATCGTTAACCAAGTAGTCCTCAGACTCCGCCCGGAAGAAACAAACCGGAACTCAAACCCAATCGCAAACTCTGCAACTCACAGGCCTTTAAGGCAACCAGCCGACCACAGTCAAAGCGATCCTACCCTACAACGTATTAGAGACCTCGAAGACCAGATCAGCCAACTCCGCACGGGAAGAATCCAGCTTGGACCCCACAGCAGCCACAGAATAGGAGAATCCGGTACGTACCTTCCCACCCTACACACAACAGTCATGGAACAGGAGAGCGCACATGGAATAGCAGAATCTGTGGAAGTACTATTCCCGGGAGTGGAACGCAACACCCTCGCCCAAATCATTGAGAATAGGTTCAAACCCACCAACATCTACCGCCTCCTCGCTAGCGAAAAGGAAAGGGCTGAGACTCAGAGAACCATCACAATCGGCGGGGTGGATTTCGCCCAGGCCGAACGTGACGGCAAGGAGAGCGAGTACCGGATGAGTGCTTTCTTCAAGGCATGGGCTGCCTACAGCGGGATACTCGTAAAACTCGCCCCCTACAGTTTTCAGGGTGAGCTCGCGACTGCCCTATTCATATAGACCATGAACCTGTATGACTTACTCGAAAAGTATACCTGGGATGGTGTAAAAGCCTACCACTTCCAATTCCACCGGAAGAGGGTAGCCAGCGGGAACAGGATTTACCTACCCGGCGACTGGCAACATCTTGACACCGAACTCGTGGCATCCAAGTGCTTTGCCCACCCCATTATCAGGACTCCATGGCCACAGGTACATACCCGGTCTCCTGCCCTCCACCAGCGGATAACTGAACTGCTCATCCGCGGAAACCTATTCCCAACCGACCCCTCGATGCAAAGTCTCTCGCGAAGCAATACCGGCTACTTGACAAGCGACAACTATACCAACCCTCTTCCTGGCCAGGGTGCTGGCGGAGGAACAATGGCCATAACCGGTAACCAGACACGTCTGCAAGTCTGCCGTAACTGGAACCACCGGGATTGCGGGAATCCTAACTGCCGCTACGCACATGTGTGGGCTACATGTGGACGGAATCACAAGGCATCCCAGTGCTGCCAGGGCGAGAGTGCACTCTCCACCTCTACTACAAAAGGTGTTTTTTCAAAACGTTAGCTTTTCCTTAGCCCTCATACATACTCTTCTGCTATTTCTAATTTCCTAGCATATGCATCCTATTATCTCTTCAGGTGGTTTCAATGGTCTTATGCTCATAACAATAAAAGCTTGTACTACCCCATCTCTACTCAATGCCGCAATAGCCGTAATGGGTACCCCCATACCGGATACCAGTCTTGTTAGCGAACAGCTGGCCCAACCAAATACCACTATCCACTACCCAGTATACACTACACACGACGAACCCATGCCCACGGGCCAACTAAAGCGGGAAGAATGGAGAAGACTTACCACTAGATACCCGGACAGGGTAGTGGTTGATGCTATCCTTGGTATATGCCGAGTTGGAGCTAGAATCGGATATGCAGGCCAGCGGCATACTATCACCATTCATCCGAACCTAAGTACTGCCAATATAAGCCCAAACCTAGTTTCCAGCGATATCGCCCATGAACTTAGCATGAACCGGCTCAACCAGTACCCAAGCTACGACGCCCTTCCCCACGAATTCACCGCTTCACCGCTAGGCCTTACGGACAAGGCTGATGGGTCTAGGCGAAGGATTCACCATCTCTCATTCCCCGCCGAAAGCCCTACATCAATCAATAGCGGAATACCCAAGGAGTACGGCGCAATCAGATACAGCAGTATTAGCGATGCAACATCGGCGATTAGGGTATTGGGAAAGGGGTGCTTACTGGTAAAACGCGACTTTGAAAGTGCCTTCTGGCATATTCCAATCTCTCCTATCGACAGCCCACTCCTGGGATTTGAATGGGCTGGCACATACTACTCCGAGCGATTCCTACCCTTTGGACTGCGCACCGCCCCATATTTATTCAATCTCTTCGCAGAACTGTTCCATTGGATCCTGGCAGATAGTCTAAATAGCCTCAATAGCGAAGCCTCCATAATTCACTACCTTGACGACTTCCTCATAGTACTACCACCCCATGGGAACTCTATAGACTGTGGCTCCACATTCGCAGAACTTAGCAGCGAAGTCGGGCTGTCGATTAAAGTGGCTAAGAATGGGGAGGGAACAACGGCCAGCTTTGGCGGGGTCGAATTCGACCCTATCGCAATGGTTATATGACTACCCACTCGAAAACTGCACAAGGCCTGCCAGCTAGTCGAGGCAGCAATTAGCCAGCATTTGCTGTCCCTAGTGGAGCTACAGACCCTTACCGGATACCTCAATTTCGTCGCTATCGTGGTCCCTCTAGGCAGGACCTTCCTTCGCCGCCTATATAATATGCAAATGTTTTTCCACCCGGGCAGAAGGACCAGCCGAAGACGAGTATCAACTGAAGCCACGAAAGACTTAAGATGGTGGGCAAGCGCACTAGCCACGAAGCCCGAGCGGTGCATAGCGAGACAAGAGCGAGAAATTGTCATATTATGGTCGGAAGCAGCGGGAACGAAAGGCCTTGGGGCATTCTTTATCGACAAAAGACAAAGAGCATGCAGACCATCAAGCTCTTCTCATAACCAAGATGCTACTACCCAGCCCTACCCAGAAGCGGCATTCTCAATTGCATTACCAAAGTATATCAAGCGCAAGAGGGAGCATATCAACACCAAAGAGATGTGGGCGGTCGAGCAGTCTTCCCTGTACTGGGGCAAGCACTGGCGGGGTACAAAAGTTATAATGAATATAGATAACCGCGCCGTTGTACACGGACTAGAGAATCGCACCATCCGGGGAGCTACCATGAACGTACTCCGGAGATGCCTTTTATTAGCTACTAATCATGACTTGGAAATAGAGGCACGATGGATACCCACTAACGAAAATGCCCTAGCAGATGCGCTCTCCCGCTTCGCTTACGATAAGATTGCTGACCTCGCACCACAGCTATTATACCCCATCTCCAGCCTCCGAGATCTTGGCTTCTTGACGTCCAGCAAACAGGACTCTCACCAGTAGCAGCATACTATCTCTGGCCGGGGCTGGCGCCAAGCACACGTCAAAACTACAACACCCCCAGATCCCGATTCAGCCTTTTTGGCACTCTCTCCAACTACCGGCACCGGAATGGCTCCTGCTTTCCAGCCAATACGACCTGGCTGATCGAGTGGTTATGCTCATTAGCCGGGACCATCAAAGTAGAAACGAGGAAACTATACCTCTGTGGAATAAAGTCCTACCAACTAGACTTGGGACTCGAATGCACAGCATTTCTGGACCCAGGATTGGAGCGAACGCTCCAAGGGATCAAGCGAGACCATAACCAACCCGATCGCCAGCCCCGAACACCATTAACATGCCCCCACCTCCTACGGATTCTCCTCCAACTCCGTAGTACAGAGTACAACGAGATCGTTATCCGCGCAGCCTTCACTCTGGCGTTCGCAGGCTTCCTAAGAGTTGGGGAATTTACCTACAGGCAGAGCGACCTAGAACTGGGTTTAGCCTTCCGCAACTGGTTCCTCACAAAACGCAGCATCAATCTAACCACCGGGGGAAAACACCTGGAACTCACCTTACCGGCTTCGAAACCAGATCAATTTAGACACGGGATTCGTCTCCTTATAGCCGCAAGCAATGACGAGGCCTGCCCAGTTGCAGCAATAACCCGACTTACTCTGATCGACACCCACCGCCCACCCTCTGCCCCCCTGTTCTGTATTGGTAGGCGAGAGCAGCTCGCTTTCACCAGAGAATCTGTAGTACAACAGCTCCAAGGACTAGCTATCAGGAGTGGTCTGGGGCAAGGAGCTTGGAATGGACATAGCTTTAGGTGGGGAGCTGCAACTTGGGCGGCTGAAGTTGGCATTCCCGAAAGTCAAATCCAGACTCTAGGTAGATGGAAATCCGACGCATACAAAAGATACATCGAATATTCAACTGAGGAGCGCATCATCCTCTCACAGCGTTTCCAGCGCGGCCTGGCGACAATTTAGACATATCACAACTACCCTGCCTCGACATGGGAACCGATGTTGAACACCGTGACGGCAGGCAGAGCTAAGTGGTCTGTGCCGGGAACATCCCACCCGCCTTAGCTCGGGATCTATCGGTGTCAACACTCCCAAGCCACAAGGGCAGCGACAATCACACCAACGCCTCCCGCAGTGGAATATCAGCAACCCAGGGGCAGAAACTTGCAGTTCGACATTTCCTTATTCATCTTGTGATACAGAGTCTCATTTGTCTTCCCTTTTGTTCATCTCTCTTAGTTTACATGCATGTATTTCACTTTGGAAAATTGGGGAACTAATATTTATCCTACTGGAAGTCCGATTTCGGGATTTTAATGGGTGGGTAGTCTGTCTCTTCCCAACTCAGAGTTGCTGGTAGATTTCAAAGGAGGGGTTTCTTACTTCTTTGGTGTTTAATGCGATTCTCTGTGGTTTAAAATTGAATCAGTGCTTTGCGTGCTTATTACTCTACGATAGGACGAGCAAAGCCCCACCCGAGGCCTCGAGCCTCCCTACTTGCTCCCATATGTATTACCTCACTATAGCCGCCCGCTCGTTCTAGTGTTTTGTGAAGGCTTTTTTCTTTTCTAATCGTACACTGGGATCCAATTTTGATAACCGCTGACAGTACATATATAGAAATTAGTGAAGCCCGGGCTGTAGGGTATTCTCTTCAAAAAGGAGAGCCTAGAGCTCGCGCGCAGCATACTAAAATTATCTCGCAATAGGTTTTCGCTCAGTATCCCTTACCCAAAGGCAACAATTCTAACCAACCCAATAAATTCCAATCCGAATTCGTATTATCATGCCCATGCCTGTTTTAGCAACTCAGCAAATCAATTGGTATCCACTCACAATAAGTTAAACGGTACCGGTGTGCGAAGCCGCATTACTACTACTACTTCATTGCATGCCTTGGTGCCACAAAAACGACCCCCAAGCATCAGGTGCGCGCATACAGTTCAGTACAGAGTCCTCGTTAAACAAAACCAATCACTGCGCTCGTCCGCATGACACACAATGTAAATCTTACCAAGAACTATCGTAACCACATCCAATATTACAATCAGGCCCACAACCCGGGAATGCATAGTGTCTAGAGTCTAACAGCGCGGCTCGAAGATGTCGGGTGTAAACATGTTTCATGCGCTATCACTCGTTGTGTATGTCTAGCTCGAGCAGAAGCATAAGTGGGCTAAGCCAGCTCCGGCGCTATCAGAAAATAATCCAAAGCTACTTATCTACAGCTCTTTGACAAGACAGATATTACTACTTGTTGGTGCAGACCTCGGAGAGGCATAATGACTTGGTTGGGGCTGCCTCTGGCCGTGGTTATATGCATCTGGGTCCTATGTGCACGAGGGCCGACTATGATAATACTGCGATCACGACCACCAGTAACCAGCTTTCGCGCCTAGTTACTTATTTTAGTGGGCAGAGCGATCGAAGCTTAGTAGGAGGTTGGCTCTCCAGGAAGAAGCTATGATATGGCACTCACTTAAAATGAATACCTATAATGTCTGGCCCAATCACTTCTACAAACCCCAATGCATTTACCCCTTCCCTGCTGTGCACAATTGGACTTATGGGAGGCACCTATGCTGGCTTGCATTCTGTCAAAGTAGCCTGTTGAGCATCATTAAGCAGGAGAGAATATATTTCTTGGCTGTAATTTGTGTGTCAACCAGACATGCCACTGTGACCTTCATTTGGCCAGATTATGCTAACTTGAGAAAACTCTAGCACCCGGTTGCAATTTGTGCTTTGAGATTATTGCACTATTTCAAAGCAATGACCGCCAGACGCACCCTTAGGTTAGACAATAGTAGCTTACTGACAGAAAACAGACTTATAAAATAGTAATAATATTATGATCCAATATTTCCTCGTATACCTATGCTCTGATCGGTATTCGGAATCCGGTAACTATTAGCACCGTTCCGGAACTAGTAGAAATGGGATGTCATAATAGCGATAATCATGCGAACAATGATGGCCGCCGAGGCGACGCAAATGAACTAAGATTGAGGTATCATAACATGAACCGTTGGCTTAAAGGTGGTATAAAAACCAGTGATTCGGAAAGGGCAAATTCCTTGCAAAACTATGCTGGAACTGAAGACTAACTGTACTCAGAGAAAGATAATCATGAATGCTGAAGGCTAGCTGGGAGCAAGGAGAGAAGGAAAAGAGTTGGAGAGGATTTATGGATTTAAGGTACCTGTATTGGGGAATAGGCGTACAAGTTAGGCATGATAGGGAGGGGCCCCCCGGAAAAGCGGGTAGACCATGGGGAGGGGTGGGATGAAAGGCCAATAGGGAGTAGGCCGGCAGTGAAACTTTTGAAAAGAAGACTAGACGGAAGGCGATTATTACTGCTTGTTTGTAGTTTGTCCCGCCTCCCAACTCCATCTATTGCTAAAATACTCAATCGGGATAAGCACGAGAGCCTAGTTTTTGTCCCCTTTCAGAGCCCCCTTTTAAGACTTGTGCCCCTACTAGTCCCCAATTCCGAATACACGATGAAAATAGAAGTACTGTGCTCGTACAGCCCCGTTCCAAAAGTTCTCGCGCCCTGGCTGGTATGATACCGAGACAAATTTTTATACTAGATGTATTATAGCCCTTGCTGTCACAGTAAGTTGCCACCCTGGATGCGGAAATTGTTGCAACGGGGCTGTAGTTGTACCGTACTTGTACGGCACTCTGGCAAGGCCGCCTGCCCAGCGAGTCTTTCGCAACCTTTAGGAAAAACACAATACTTGTCCCAGGCAAGAAGTATTCGAAAATACGAACCGCGAGTTTATATCGGCGCTCGGACACGAACTGATTTCTTACCATATATTTTCGCGGATCTCTGCCTTGTCCCTGTTTTCGAATACTTCTTGCCTGTAACGAGTACCGTACCGGTATGCTGGGAATAAACCCTGCCGCCGGGACTAACCCTGACACCCGGGTACCGGCACCTGCAGGGCAACATTCAATGAGCACCGGCTGGTTAAATTGCCTGCGTTCGCCTCGCCTTTCTTTTTCTTTTCTCCTTTCTGCATCACTACTACCCCGACTCTTCGAACCTTGGTTATGCACTTTGGTTATTCCTGATTAACACCAGCGAATCCGGCCCAGAAATCTAGCCCAGCACTGTACACAAAGTGTTTGGGGGTTAGCCTTCCCATCGCTAGCTACACGTAAGTCAAATTCGCGCGCGTCAATTCTTGTTGCGCGCGAGGAAGAGCCTTTAACTAACAGAATAGAAACCAGGAAGTCCTTTATTGCCTCGTAAGCGGATTATTTTCTTTCCAGCCAGCCACAGCAGCAGAGCAACCCCACTGTACGGTGTCTTGCTAGCAATACCGGCTGCTAAACGCGAGGCCGCCTTCGGTTCCATAAAGCTTTATTATCCTTGGAGCCTACCCATTCCAAAGAAGCAGCACTATGCCGAGCAACCGCAAGCCTAAACATGGTATGTTTGAACTCCTGCTCTCCCCTTCCCTGGTTTGAGGCAAAGTGATGGCTATACGTTAGAGTCACTGAATCCAAGCGCCCAGCTCATCTGTCTTTGGGTCCGGACGGGGCGGGCGGCAGTACCTGAAAAATGACGTCCGGAATGGACGCGTATCTCAGCACCCGCCCGCTTGCTTGCCTGCCTAGAACGGAGTGGCCGGGACTGCGGGTACCACCCCAGAGTTACCAGCAAGCAGAAGATTGTAGCAACCTACTGTCAGCCTCTTAGACGATCGTCTTTCCCAAAGAACTGATGCTCTTGCCCCACAGCTTGGCGCGCATGCCTGGGATGTCCTGGATTGATGCCAGGTGGGTACTGTACATGCGGGGCTGCTTGGGATTATTGGTTGGCACAAGTATTTCTTATTGGATACCAATGCGCTACATCGTTCTATCGGTAACCATTACAGCTCTTGTATGGTAATGGTGGATGGTAGTACATTTGGCAAATAATAAGAAAGAAAGCCTAGTAAGCCTCAGCGTCCCGCCAGCCCTGTAGGTACCCACAGGACTCCCGTCCAGGGCGCTCCGGGAATCTACAGCAAATTGTAGGGCGAGAACGTCCGCCTTTTAGGAAAGACTACCGCCTAAGTAGGTGGCGGTAGGTCCCTACAGTCCTCTACGAGCTAGTAACTCATGGACAATACCGTAAAAACTGCTAAAATTCGCTAAGCCCGGACCAGGATATGTTAAATCCGGGCCGGTGAGTGAGTAGAATTCATCCCCAGCGGGTATTTATTACTGGCCAGTTTACATCAGCAGGTGCCCACCAAGTAATACGATGTCTTACTGTGCGGGAATTAAGATATCCTCGTCCGGACTTAGCGAATTTCCACAGTTTTTACTGTACTCGGGGGTGCACGAAAGTGATTAACATTTTGTGGCAAGGTTTGGCACAAAGTTACAGGACCAGTCTAGCATAGTCCACACCCAACCGGCCCTGCCACTTTGCGCCAAACTGCGTCACAAAATGTTAACCACTTTCATGCACCCCCGAGTACTCGCCCAAACAAAAAGTCTGTTCCTGGCCTTTATCCATACTAGAGTGCTATACTAGGACGCCACCTGTTGCTATGAGCAAACTGCCTTTCTGAACTGCGCTTCTAGCCTGTGCAATCATGGAACACCCAAATACCGTAAAAACTTGAATAATTGGACGGTGTGCTATGTCGTTGGACTTTCCTCTCCTAGTAAGGTCAAGAAATTTTTGTTTTTTTTTCTGTCTCGGAGGGGGGAAAGGGACCGTGTTTTTGCTGTGTTTTTGCCCCCTTTCCAGAGAAGGGAATTCTGGACTTCATAGCACACCGTCCAATTATTCAAGTTTTTACGGTACACAACCCCCTCAAATACACACTCGCTCCTGATTGCGCTCCTGATTGGTTGAACTTTAGTAACCCAAAGCTACAAGCTAATCAGTGGGGGTGCGTATTTGAGGGGGTTGTGTATTTGGGTGTTCCGCGATCGTAGGTAAATGCCGGGGACAAACTTTTTTTTTTGGGCGGGTACCTGGGGTCCGCACCGGCCACGTGCACTTCCCGCCGGTTACCCGGGTACCTTTGGAGCCGGATAGCCACCTGTGGAGTCCCCCAATTAATTACAGGGCCCACCCGTCCAGGACACTCATCCGGATGGGCACAAGGATACCTGTCTGTCCTGGACATTGCCATCCGCCCTGCCTGGTCCTGAAGACGGACAGAGTGAACGCTTCGCTGCGCTGGAAAAGCTAATGAATAGGAGGTAGGGAGGTAGGGAGGTAGCTAATAGTGCGGTTATGAATAGGGGTGAAGCGCAAGCAATTGACGGTAGCCATGATCGAGGAATGGCAAGATGATGCCGAATTCTTAGAGAAATTGCACGATCCTGATTATACCTACAATCAAGCTGTTGCATTAGTTGTGGAGCGGGGAACCATATTTATGATGAAGGAAAATTGGACCTTACCAATAGAGGGGATGTACTCTCATATCAAGAGTGTTGCCACCGAGTTCCAGCTTCAGAAGTTTGCTGAAGTACTCGCCGGCTTAAAACAAAAGCACAACCACAAGTGACAAATGAGGAAGAATCTCCTGCGGCAAATGGGGCTGAGCAGACCCGAGTCTGGCGGCCGGTTTTTGGAAGTTAGCCATATTCCAATCTACAAGGTGGCTATCCAGCCACGAGCAAGTCAATACCCACCACATAACCATTGGATCTATGAGCAGGAAGAAACCGGGAACCAGTGGAGAACGCACCTGGTGGAGGGCAAGATGAAAGATAAACGAAATCCCCGCTGTCCACTCCATCTCCTCGATCCCCAAAAGCTTCAACTCGATATCCCAGCCAGTGAAAGCGCAATTTTTGTTGATTCTACTACCGGCGAGTTGGTTGGGTTAGTGCTGCGTGATTTTTCTGGGGGCAATGCAAAGGTACTCAAGTGGGCGGCCAGTGTTGCTTTAGAAGCAACTGAGTGGCAAAAACCGGTCCGCGTAAGTCTTATTCCACCCAATAGATTAACTTACTTGGCAAGCCACCGTATTTTCTAGTGAAACTTGTTTTCACGCTGAGAGGCCGAAAGAAAGTGTGGCGAAATACCCGAGCTCCTTTGGGTAGAGAGCAGATTTTACGTAGGGCAGGATATTCACAAGTACAAGTGCCATGGGGAATGTTTTCGTACGAGACATGGGTGGTTTGCCACCAAAATAATCCCAGTTTTGTACGAAGGCATCCCCTATGGCACCCGTACCGGTATCTAGGGTGTGCGCAAAAGCCTGTCGAAATTCGCTGTCAGGCCGAGTTTGTATGCGAATGGAAGCCTCCAAGAACACATAATTAGTGGATTCCTTCATAATTTGGTGCAGGAAAAAAAGTCTCCCGGGCTCTTGGCACCAGGCCCGAGCAAATTCCGTTCTCTGGGTAGCCCAAAAGGCCTAGAGCCAATGAGGGGGGGTTCGACAGACTTATCATACCCACACACAACCCCCGGTACACTTACACCCGGTTCTTAGCGCGAAAACAAGTTTCACCAGAAAATGCCGTATTTGGGCCATTGAGCCAGTGGCCTCCCAGGCCATTCGGCCAGCCCCCCTGACGCGGAGAGATGTTGGCTGGTGAGTTTTGTATGAGGAAACGAGCCGTGACGAGCACAGGCGTGATAATTCAGCCAGGAAACGGCTTGAAGCTTTCTTATTTGGTTTAGCTGTCTGGGTGAGGGGGTGGCCGGGTGGCCTCCGTGGCCGTCTACTCGTAATGTCCTAATGTTTGTGAACAAGACCACTATTGCATGGTGCCAAGATCAGGGCAAAAGGCTGGATTTGAGCAGTATGCAATAGCAGTTGTGTTCACACACGTCAGGACATTGCCGTACGAGCACTGATCTTAGTGTGAAATTATGCTTATAACTAGGACTTTAGGAAGACAATACGGGCTCAATAGTCATGGAGGGATTTACTGCTGGGCAACGTAGCTGCCCAAAGTTTGATTGGGTCAATAATTTAAACTATAAGTTTAAAAAGAAGCCCAATGAGCTTATCGAAAACCAGCGGTGCCGAGTCGCCTCGTTGTTTGGGCTGGGATGGAATTTGGTGAAGAAAAAGTCGCACCCAGCAGTTGTTGAAGACTTTCAAAGGTATGTTACGACTCATAGTCTTCCGCGAATGGCCCGACCAGGACAAGAAGGCTATTCAATAAAAGTTGGGTCCCAGATCCTCGAGTTTCCAGCAGAGGAGAGCGCACCGCCATCAGGGTGCATTTCAACAAATTTCTCACGCTATATGCATACGGAGAACAATGGAAACCAATATGTAGCATTTTGGAATCTCGCTCGTTCCCATGGTACTGCGGCCGGAGCAAACTTCCTTATCGCAGCTTATGGGATCCGAATTTGTAATTCACCAGACTCCCATGTTGCCTTTCGGGCAGCCGACAGCCACGGTACATCGCTTCCTATCCGGGCCAATGACTTCATGCAAACCGGCCTTGCCTTTCTTATTGGCAACCGCCTTGCGCAGCAATGGCAAAGGTATGCCGAAGGGGCAGTTTCAAGGAAGGAAATTGAAGATGGCTTGGCCGGCGACCATTCCTACTCCGGTGATGAGGTTGGGTTGTTCGGCGGTGTTTAAATCTTTTCTTTTTGGCTAGTTTTACTATGGTTTTCAGGTCTGTAAGGTATTCTTAAATTATATGCATACTCGAGCGCAAATTAAAGATCCGGAAAGAGTGACCTCGGTATCTATGTTGCAACCATACATTTTGCTTGTCACTTCTTCCGGATCTTTAATTTGCGCCCGGGTACTTGAGTAAAGTAGCAAATACCGAATCGAAACCTATGAATAGATAATTCAAACAGTAGTAAAGCAGAAAGAGTTCGAGGAATTCTGGTTTTCAACGCGCGCCCTAGTGCGTACACTATTCCCAATATCGTCCTTAGCTTCGTTAGCCCCGCCACTCGCGGGCTACCGCTATTGTCTAAGCGGATGGAGACTCTTTCGCAATCGCGTTTCCTGCTTAAGCCGAGGTCTCGTTTACCGCACAGTACTCAGAGTATGGGTTTGATCCAGCGCACCGAACGGTTGTCCGAGTGATTGGTCATGTAAGCCGATAACCCCTTTGCAGGCTAGTAGCAGCATGATTTGCGCCGGACTCGCAAGTCGAGCCGTGGCACCGCCTATCAAATTGTTGGGAAACACCCAGCTCACCTAAATATAAACCGGAAGTCATCCACATCGCCCTTTACTGGAAGCATGAAAAAGACATTTTCTTCACCTTCGAAAACAGACAGCTTCTTTGAAAGAAATGGGTGGCCGGGAGGCGGGAAAATTGGTCTAAACCCTCCGGCAACCAATCACCATTCATCACTCTGAGGCGGTTGCTGTCACTAGGGTTGTGTAACGATGAACAGCAATCCATATCATTTTTGCCCTAAGCGCATACATGAAAATTTGGAGCATTTTACCACCAACCTCAAAACGACGGAAACGTCGTGCCTAGCCGTCTTTTGATCTGCCATTATGGCCGGACTAGAGAAACGCCGTACTGTATATATTGCAACCGGGCGCACGCACGAGCAGGAGGTGAGGAGAGAAAACATCCCAACCCCTCCCCGTTATTGTTCTCTCACTCAATTTGCAAGGGATTCCGAGAAAAAAAAATCCACAAAAACTGCCCACCAATGGACTGCCCTGCACTATAGTACCACTTTTCGACGCCATTCGCGGTGTCATGGCTGGTTCATGGTCAGACCCTGAGTAACATCTTGTCGAATCACCACTGCCATACGCGAAGGTACAGGGCATATGTTTTGTAGGTTCCACAAGCGAGGTTTGCTGTCCTCACCCCTGTGGAACCTACAAAACTTAGGTCCTATACCTCCGTAGGTAGACTACGAGAAGCAGAAACTCGAATATGGAGGACCAGTCACCATAACGACACCATCCATCACTATTATGAAGCCAGATGTCGAACCCGGGTCGGTCGCCATGGCCCGGAAGCCAATGCCTGGGCCCAAGGGCAGCGCAAACCTGACACCGGAGGCTAAATCAGACCTAGGTTAGGAGCTGAGACAGGCGAGACGGATATAGATATGGAGAAGAACTGGTTACATCGATGGGGGCGTGCAAACTGATGGTTCATGGCTTAATGCGATGTTAGGATCTGAGGCCCCAAGAGAAAAGTGTAATAAGATTATCTACGTAGATAATGCGGTATAGTATTATTCAAACCTTTGTTTTCATTTTTATTGCATGCTAGTACCCTGGAATTGTGAAGATGTTTCCTGTAGCAGAGTAGGTAAAGTGCTGTAAACATGGAGGAAAATGAAGTCATAATTTTATATTACAAGAGCGGCATCTTCTCAGCCAAGATAGGCGGGCCAATCCAATTACCTTGCATGTTCATTTCCCAAACTAAAATTTTCGGCGACCCAATAACAAGGACTAGATGAGCATGAAAAGCACGATCTCCTACAAGCTCTCTAACCTAGGTGCTCAGAACGTAGCTTTTTAACTGAGCCTTGACTTCTTTTGATACCCAGTTCTCGATCGTACCTTTCCTGAATTTATCGTTCCCGTGAAACTTTAGTTTTAAAAGTTCCTGTACCCCAAGTTTGCTGACTGCATTGGCCTTCTTATGCGAAGTGTGGAAGTTGCCGACATTTAGGAACTCAATTTGAAGAGTCTTCTATTTTATAACAATACAGTAGTTTGCTGATGTTATAATAAGATCAACAAGACCACAGCCTCCACCAGGTTACCATAAAATTTAATTAGAAATAAATGACTAGTTAGAATGAAAAAGGTATACAGCTTACTTTTGTGACCTGGTATTTGACCTGTGGATCCAAAGCAGGGTTTTCAAGTATCGCGATATGAAAACTATCACCATGTTGTGTCTCAGTCATTGAGTTTTATATCTCTAGCCACCATCAGCTGTTGGTAGCCCGTAAGAGCAGATAGGATATTGCGTGTAATGACAGAAACCCAATGGGGCTTTCCATGAAATCTAGCAAGTGGTGGCATCGCAGCATACTGGAACTGAATCTCTTGGCCACAATATGGTTTAGGATTGTGAGGAATTTGGCTGGATTTTCCTTATCAAATGTAAATGCACTGAAATAGAGTAGCAGTTCACTAAAATGAGTTGCTTCAATATTCCCCAAAGCCTTACTCTGGAGATCCTTGAGACTGAATCAGTTGATGAAATTTGGATATGAAATAAAATGAGAGGGTGTTTTCTGACTAGTCTGTCGTATAAGAACCTGTTGTATATAGGTCATCACTCCTAGTGAAGATGCAGACATATCCAAGAACCACTGGGACACTTCTCAGTTTGGTAGATTCGCTATGTTGAAATTCTTTCTACTCAGGACTACCTATCTGGTATCTATTAGCCAAGTCATAAATTCTGGTGATAAAGGATATCACCAAAGAGTTTTACAAGCTTACGTGAAGATGTTCCAGGCTTGTATCTGTGTTAAACACAGGTTCAGTCTTCTGATCGTAACAGAAATGGTACGCATTTGTGTACATACTTAGAGTTTTCAAATGACTTGCAATATCGGCTTCCACTGTGCAAATTTTCTCTAATGCTGCAGCAACATCTGCTTGGGTTAACCCACAGAGTCCTGCCAACTCTTTGTCAAATGACATTGACAGAAATGTTGAATCTACTTGTATTGTCAACTCATGATAGAGGAGAGATGTCAGTGAGAAACCATTTTTGAATGTCATATGGCAGGTCAATCATGCCTTTTACCACAGCCTAGAAATCTTTATGCATCTGATCCCGTCCAGATATGGGGAATTTGAGTATTCATATATTTGTTTGAGAAAGCGTTGTATTTATCAGCAAGTAGGTAAATCTAATAAGAGTTAGTAAATATACAAATTTCACCTCAGATATGACCGGGGGCTTCTGTATAAATATTCAGATAGCTAATTTATGTAACATAAAGGGTGTAGTTATAACTTACTGCTTTGGTATTGAAAATTGGATGCTTGGTGTCATTTCTGTCCCTAACCTCCTGGAGAGTATGATTAATGATCATAGCAAGATTTCTGAAACTGTGTACTGGGTCTCCAGGGTCGATCATTTACATAGCTCCTTAAGTGGGTATCCAAGTTGGAGACATTAGGTGTGATAAAATTGCATCCAGCTCCCCGTTATATTTACCAGTAGTCCCTGAGCAGTCTTATTTAAAAACCTTGTCCTGCTCACTTCAGCAAAATTGAATTTCAGGATTATTTATCCACCAGTCATAATTTTGCCACTCTTTACCTCTGGGTTGATATCAAGATCCTAGTAGCAGCTGTGTAAGTTGTCAGTAATATATCTAACTATGAATTGACTGGGAATATGAGTAAAAAACCTTGAAGAGTTCATCATAGTGACCACGATGTTGTAGGCCATGAAAGTGCTCGATCATGCTTAATGTAAGTGATTTGACAAAACAGCCCGGGTGGAGATTTAGTATTGCTCTAGCTCTAACCGCATTCAAGATGGAAAGAAATCTGGTATGATCAAAGTAAGCAAAATCCAGGGCACTACGCAATTTGGAAAAATTGCTCTCGCTACATCTCAGAAAGTCTTTGATTCTGTTGCTTATTCTCTGGCTCAATATTTGCTACTTATTTAAAGTGAATCGTGTTGATGAGACTCCTGAAGTTGCAGCTCAACTTCTTTGCTACAAGAAAATTATTAGCCGCTGAGGAGAAAATAATGGTTAATGAAATGACAAACCCACAAAAGCCCAGGAGCTATCCCTGTTCTGACTCAAGAAACCTCCTCTCAGATACATCTTTAAATTGTTCATAAGCTTTATACTCTTGGATATTAGCTACCACTGAAGGAAAACACCTTTATTTGGGTAGAAATTAGCATTAAATTACCTGAACTGATTCTTGAATCTTTGTGGAGCTGTTGAGAGTAGAAGAATCAGCTTGTGCATTTCCTACCCAGGACTAAGGACTTAAATAGAAAGGTTTATGGCTACCAAGTCTCACTAAAGGTGTGCCTTCAGGTGTTTCATAAGCTAGTAAGAGTAGTCATGTAGCCCGATCAGGCCAACAGAGAAAATCCTGTTAGTAGTTAGCTTGGCGTACACACTTTAACTCTCTCATATAGCGTAAGAACTCCAATAATTAGACCTGAGGTAAAGATGTGGGAAATTGTCTCTCTTGTATAGGTGGGTAAGCCCACAGCGAAAACAGACCTCTTCGGCCCCTGTTTGAGACAAAATAAAAAGAAAAAAGAGCCAGACCTTACCAGCAGTGGCAACTCCAACGGCCTAGCCTCGGGTCTAATTATTCGAGTTCTTACAGTATCTTAGCCTACTACTGTAACGAAAAACCATAGCCGAAATACCTAGCCAATCAAAAACATTTCCTTTCATTCTCAATTCATTCAGTCTTAATCTCATCCCTTTCTAGACCTTTTGAAAAACTCAAAATCCACTCAACTTTTACAGACTTATTGTCCAGGTTTATTAAGCGGTTACAACTATCCACAGGATGATGTCACACATCATCCACTTGTACAATTTGATTCCTTTCCTTTCCTTTCTCCTGCTATCTTACGGCTCTTTAGTGGGCTCAATATAAATCCTAATTGTTTGCTTCAATCACTTACTTCACTTCACTTCACTCGGCTAACACTCTTTAATCTGATAACTACCTCTCTCTTCAATCATGCGGCTTTCACCACCCCCCACAGTACCCCCTCCCTCCCTGCTCCTGGCTATTCTATTCTATTCCTTTCTTTACTTCACTTTTCTCCTAGTATCTTACAACTTCTTAACCACTTCCAGAAGAGTTTCTCTCATTTACCTAAACCTCTTCTTGTATCCTAGCCCAAATCCTTTAGTTGGACTATTGCCTCCACTTTCAACTGCCCTTCCTTCAACAGTCCTGCAGATCTACCTCCCTCCGCTATCCAGCCTCGTCCCTGCCATGTCTTGCCTTAGCCGGCACTCATACCCCTACTCACGTACGGTACTGTCTCACCCCATAGCGCCAGCCTCTCAAGCCAATGACGGCTGTCCCAAGATTTTACCTCCATGGGCCAAAGGCCACAGGTAGTCCAATTCTGTCCCACTCTTGTAGCTCTCTTAATCATTTGGAACACTTGGCCCTAATTCCTTAGTTCGTCATGTAATACTCAGAAGGAAGGAAATAGGAGGAGAGGCTCACACATATCTGTACAGATGTTAGGCAGACTTCCTTCTTACATGCTTGTATTTTCGCTTTATGATTTTATATCTATAGTCAATAAATTACGTCTCATTTCCCTCTTGCAAAGCAAAAACTGGAATGGGCGCTTAATTGCTATTACCCAGTATTCATTCATCTAATTCAAAAAGTAATTACACTAATTGCATCCGCCACCTATTCATACAGCACTATAATATTGTCAACTTTACAGAACCTTCTCCTCTACTCTTCATGCAACAAAATTACAGAAATAAAGAAATGATAAAAGAAAGAGAACAAAGAACGAAAAAAAGGGTTATCTCATCAGACGCCAACAAGACAATAAACACTGGATGAACGGCATTCTGCCCCCCATCCCTCTAACGCTGCTACGCCCCACTCCCAAACCTCCATATTGCCAATCTCCCTTAGAACGAAGTCTCTCTCCATCTTCATCATTTCCGTCCCATCGTAGATATACTTGAAGTTCCTCATAACACAGCAAAAATGCGTGTGTGTCACAAATAGTGACTAATCAAGGCAGATTTCACATGACTAATACTTATTAGTTATAAGGTATGTTGGTTTTATACTATGACGTCACTTGACTCATAGTTCTCACATAACAATGCACTGGCGAGTCATTGTTAAGATACATCAGCAAAAAAACCTTTTTCTCCGGACGGACAGAGCCCGCTTCCGGACGAATAGCGTCCGCTCTTTGCGTCCGGTCCTCCCGGATCTCCCATGCCTTCTTTGCCTTTCATTTCTTGCGTCTGGTGCACCCGGACGCCCCACTTTCCCTCCACAGCGTCCGACGCGCTTGTTGCGGCCCCACCCCCTCCTCGTGCCCCCCCTTGTATCCGCCCCCTGATCCTCTCGTCTACTGGCCCCCTGCCTACTCCTTGCGGTTGCGGGCGTCCGGCGACCATCTCTGCTACCCTCTCACCTCTGGCGACCTAGATCTGTCCGCTTCCATCTGCTTCCGTCTG
>Ga0307517_10001973_pt1 | contig 33428 bp, 37 predicted proteins | sample 23_EM_MG_FD_194515 | JGI IMG/M metagenome (GOLD analysis project Ga0307517, IMG submission 194515) | Populus trichocarpa ectomycorrhiza microbial communities from riparian zone in the Pacific Northwest, United States - 23_EM | ecosystem: Host-associated > Plants > Roots > Unclassified | place... | reverse complement strand
AAGGTGTTTAAGGTTTACCCCCCCCCCCCCCCCCCCTCACTCCACAGCCTTCCTTCTTCCCTACCTACCCACCTACCTACCTAAGTTTTGTACCGTACCTTCCTCCTCTCCTTTTCCAATTCCCCATTCACCTAAAACAAGAGCCCTACTGTAATACTCACCCTAGCTTAGCCCAGCCCAGCCCAGCCCATCCCACCACCGCCAACCCAACCCAACCCAAACCCAACCAACCACAATAAAGCCCTGCATCACCCCCCTCCCTGGTTCCCCCCACCTTCCTGCCCCCACCACCAAACGTAAAATCGACATTCACGCTACAAATCGGTCATTCCTAAACCATGCTCTGGTATCATAACTGTTGGCGAGGCAGGTAAGCCATTTCGCAAACGCTGTTGCGCAGCAAAGCAAGTGCAAGCAAGCAAGCAAGTAAGTCAGTCAGTCAGGCATCATAGTTAGCTATTACAGTTAGGCAGGCAGGTGAATAGGTAGGTAGGTAGGCAGGTAAGAAGAAAAGAAAAAAGTAAACAGCATCAAGATCGGAGATCGGTCGTTGGCTATGATAGATGAATGGGGAAAAGATAAGGGAATTTTTCCCTTTTCTCATGCTTTATACTAACTTACTTGCTTGCTTTATGTTCCAAACAGGATTTTATTTTTTTTATATTTTATTTTATCCTATGGGTTATGATAGCTAAGCTTGGAAAGAAGGGTGAGAAGGGGGAGGGGAGGAGGGGAGGAGGGGAGGGGGAAGGGGGAATGAAGGAGGGCTGGTTAGTTTATATTCAGGTGGTTTTCTCGAAAAAGTTTTTATTTACTTATTTATTTACTTTTATATTTTATATTATATTATATTTTATATTTTTTTCAGGAGAGAGACGGGTTTTGAAAAAAACTTGGAGAAGGAAGAAGAAACGTTTTTTGTGAAAAGTGGCGAAGGGTTACGGTTGCGATTTAGATATTCACGGCTTTTTTTATTTTTTATTTTTATCAGCTACTATCGCGGTTTCTCCACGGACGGTGCGAGCGAGCGAGAGAACGGACGAACGAACGAACGAACGAACGAACGAACGAACGAGCGAGCGAGCGAGCTGGTGGGAAAGCACCTTAAGCTACTTACTGGTACACGATTGCAACTTGGGAGCTCCTTTTTTTATACATCTCCTTATTACCATTATTATTATTACCATTATTACTACTATTATCTGCTTTTTGCCTTGCTGAGCTTGATTGAGATTGAGCCTCACGAACGAACGAACGGCAGAGAGGGGCGAAGGGTTTACTGTTACTGTTACGTTACGTGGGGCTGGATACGCCTAGCTATTACAGCTTCGATCGACATATATACAGCCTGACTAGCCAGGCTTTTTCACGATAGTTGGCTTTTCAATTGCTCCAGCCTTCCAGTCACTCACTCACTTGGTCACTCACTCACTCATTCATTCACTCCTTTTTCTCCCTCCCTTTTTCTCCCTTATTACAATCCTACGATCCCTCGATATCTCACGATCCCACTATCCACATCCGCCTACAACTTCCCACACCGCACTTCTCCTTTCCGTCAAAGCGAAGCAGGCAAGACAGGCAAGACAAGCAAGGAAAGGGGGGGAAAAGAAGGAAAGACACCATCACACACACACACTCTCTCTCTCCAACATCAACAACCAAAACAAAACGAACAACCCACCTACCTACCTTACCTACCTACCTACCCACCCCCCCCCGGTACCTCACACAATGCCCACAACTCCAGCCCCCCACGGCCCAACCCCCGCCCGCCCCTCCTCAATCTCGCAAACCAGCCACCTGTCCCTGGAGAAAGTGATACAAGACCACATACCCAGCGTGACCGCCACGCTCCGCACACTGCTCAGCATCCTCACCGCCCCAACCATACCCGCCGCCTCAGCTGCGCTCGAGAGCGATCTGCGGAAGCTGTGCGTGCGCGCCCAGGAGGGCGTGCGCAAAATGGACATGGAGCTGCGCGTCATCGAGAGCGCGTGGGAGCGCGTGGACAAGGAGCGCTGGGAGGTGTGTCGCGGGGACTACAAGGTCGTCATGGGACTCGTGCAGGAGGTGTTCGACGTGGGCCACAAGAGGATGGAGGAGATTGGCGCGGCGGGCGTGGTGGTTAGGGGGTTTGGGGGATTGAGTGTTAGGAATAATCGGTAGTATGATAGATTGGGGGAGGGGAGGGGGGAAGGAGGGTATATGGAGGAGAGAGAGAGAGAGAGAGAGAGTAGGGTTGTAAAACACTTTTTTTTTGTTTCCTTTGCTATGATATCTCTTTTGTTACGGTTTTGTCTGGTCTGCTTTTGGTTATTTTCATTTACGGGTTCGGCATCGCATGGCGGGTGATGGGGAGTGCTTGATTTCTTCTCTTCTCCCCTTCACCTCTTTTTCTCTTAGCTCTATCCTCTCCCACTCTCCATCTCATGATAAAGGTGTTTGTTTGCTTCCTTCCTTCCTACGGTATTTCCCTCTATTGGCATCGTTATCATCTTGTTCGGAGCATGTGTGGGTTTTTCTTCCTTCTTCATGGCCGGGGGCGCTATCCTTTCCTACCCTCACTCTTACTCTTTCCTCTTGAATTTCTTGCTCCGTTCAATATCTTTTGTAGTATGATACAGTATAGTACGAGGGGCTCTGAGAGGCAATATTCTTTTATATACCTATGATTAACCAGTGACTTGTTCTCAAACTTTCTCTTTTCCCCTAAGAGTAGCGCTGTATTTATATCCCAGTCTCCTACTTTACAGTCTAGTATTGCATTTCATTTCCCTTCGAGAGATAGCGCTGATATCATGCTTTCTCACTCCTACTCTTACTCAGCCTACAGTATTTCCTGCCCCACTTCTATCCATCCCTCGCTTCGCATTACTATACCCCTCCTAAAATAGATGTACAACCGTCGCTCCGTATTACACACCTTGCTTTAACATGGTGTTTTTTTTACCGAGTGGGACCATGGCTCGGGAACATTTCTGCCATTCGGCCCCTGTGGTAGAGTCACGGCGTCATGAAAAGGCATACACAATGTGGGAAAACCTCAGCAGGGTAAACTTATAAGCATACGAAAGAAAGAAGCAAAAACACCAGAGACGGAACGGAGAAGAAAACGTTCGGAAACAAGTATAAGGCAAAGCACCAAAGAGCACGAAATATAAAGAGTGAGTATGAATTGAGAGTAAGAGCTAGCGAAATTGGAGTCAAAAACAATGCTGGCATAACCCTAACCCATACCCTCACGGCTCCACGTTTACTCCCATAGTTTCGTTTCCGCCGACTAACGATTGTCCGCTTATTTCTGCATCATGAGCTGGACAAACTCGTTGTCTATGAAGACCATGTTAATATACTTTACGGAGTGCAAGGGCCATCCGCCCAAGAAAACTTACAGTCGATTCTGCCATCACCGTCCTGATCTGCCTCCCTGATCATCTCATCAACCTCTTCGTCTGATAGTTTCTCACCAATGGAGGTCATAACATGTCTCAACTCGGCAGAAGAGATAAAGCCATTGTTGTCACGATCAAAGACCTTGAAAGCTTCTGTGGAACTTATTAGTCACCACAACAATGATTTCGGCAGTTAGGCAAAGAAAATTACCCCGGATTTCCTCCTCGCTGTCGGTGTCCTTCATCTTTCTGGCCATCATAGTAAGGAACTCTGCAAGTGGTAAAATGAGGCGTCAGAAAAGAGGCACAAGCAAGAAAGGAAATATTCGTGGCGGGGTAAACAAACCAGGAAAATCAATGGTGCCATTGTTGTCGGCATCTACCTCATTGATCATGTCCTGAAGCTCGGATTCGGAAGGGTTCTGTCCCAAACTCCTCATGACAGTTCCCAATTCCTTGGTTGTGATTTGTCCTATAAGCCGCATCCGTACATATCAGCCCCCGCACAACTTATGCAATAATGCCCGATAAAACCCTTGCCGCTTATCAAAGCCCCACCATGTACAGTCATCAACCAAATGCGCGCACTAGCTCGAGCACCAGTTCTCACGCGTCCCACCGGAAAATCTTTACTTTTTTTATATTATAAATTAGAGAAAGGGATGCAACTACTAACCATCACCGTCTTTGTCCTAAATACCGAGGTAGCGCTGTGTCAGCTTTCATGTTGATGATTGGGTTTGGGGGGAAGTGGAGCAGGGAAGTAGAGGCGGTAAAGGGCAAGGGTGAGGGGTGAGTTGAAAGAGCGGCGAGGGGGAGGTTAAAGAGGTAATGACGAAGGAGATGGGGGAAACTTACGAAGAGGGAAAAGGCTTCCTTGAATTCAGAGACTTGCTCTTCAGAAAGAGAATCGGCCTGGAACAATCATAGCCATTATTAGTTTATGGTTTGTAAGGTTTGGAAGTATAGAGGGGAAAAAAGGCTCGGCGGGGTAGAGATCTGCCCTTAAAGATAAGGAAAGGAGGGGCTGAATGTGCTATGTCAACAGGGGGGAAGAGATAGGTACTCACCATTTTAGAAGTATGAGTTTGTTAAAGGCTGATGATGGTGGAGAGAGCAATCAGAATGGTAGTGATGGAGATGATGGAAGAAGGAAGTTTGCTGGTTGGAGATGGAGGAAGGGGACGAGGAGTAAATAGTAAAGAGCTACGAGAGAAGGAGAAGTAGGGGAAACCTTTTAGGATATGGAGGGGAAGAGGAGGGGATAGGGACTGACGCCAAGAACGAGCAGGGAAAAGGAAAGGGCAAGGCCAAAAAGTGAAAAATGAACCAACTTCGCCTGCCTCCCTTGTTTCAAGCTGAGCTGGAAGATCAGTCTCATTATCCATAAAGAAACAAAAGAGACACACCGGCTTCTGTCATATCACACATTTCCGCCATAGCCTTGCTTCACGCTTTCTTTGCTGCCTTCTCGTGGAACCATCCTCCAGGTCACATTCATCATGATAACAGCATCTTGATGACAAAGGCAATTATTTACACGTTAATTACGCACGGGATTCCAAACGAGGTTCTGACTTATCACACATAAACCAGGCCGAACAAAGCCATTGTGATGCTACCCGCGGCACTTCACGGGTCACGGTACCGACAATTAACTATTATACGAGTATACCGTACGGTAACCCGACTGTGCTATCCTGCACCAGCACTGTAAGCGTCACCCTGCGAATAAAGCGCAACTGAGGCTCTCTTCCTTCGAAAAACAGCCCTTCCGACTCGCTGCACAGCCGCTCCCGCATGACTGAAGCATCAAGAAAAACTTGCCAAGTTAACCACTCCCCGTTCCTATGACCATCATCACAAGCAACCACACGGTGGCCTAGTCTCTATCGACAACATCCACAGGCACTTGCGAACATACATACAACAACAAACCCCACTCTCCAAAGCTCTACCGGACAAAAGCCACCCTCCACCCCCTGACTGGCGCGTAATCAAAAGCAACCATTTCCCTAGTCGCCAATGTGGCGGGATAGAACAAATTTGTACATTTCTTCCCTCTCCATCTCCCTCCCTCGGCTAGCCGGCCCCGGCCGGCCCCCGGACTAGCAAACAAACTGACTCTGTCGCTACAGGTACATCTCCTATCGCCAATCCTACTCCCACCACCCCGCAAAACGCCCCCGCTTTGCCTCCAGCGCTTTCCACGTGGACGAAGAACGCCGAGGCTTAATCTCCTCTGGCAGTGGCCTCGGCGGCGATGCTGATGACAACTTCAGTAACAACGGCGATGCGGTGATAGAGATGGACCTGCTCCCGCCCCGATGGGCGGACGTATCCGACGAGGTGAACGAGCTGTTAGCGGACATCTCGCGGAAGTCTTTGAAGCTGGACAGGCTGCACTCGAAGCATGTGCTGCCCGGGTTCGACGATAATCGGTCGGCGGAGGAGGGCGAGATCGAGAGGTTGACTGGGGAGATCACAAATGGGTTTCATGAGTGTCAGAAGAAGATCCGGAGGATTGAGGGGATGATTGGTGGAGAGGGAGGCTCAAAAGGAGAGGAAACCATGGGCAGGAATATCCAAATCAGTCTTGCGACGAAGGTTCAGGAGGCCAGCACTTCTTTTAGGAAGAAGCAGTCGTCATATCTAAAGAGTACCGTACCTCTAATTCAAACCTCCCCTCTGGGAGGGATTGATTTAGCTATTCCATGCTGATGAAAGGATAATAGAGCTCCGCGGCCTCAGCGGTATGACTACCCCCCTTGACCGAACTGGCTCTCCAAACCCCTTCTACCAAGACTCCGACCCTACAGCCGACATCTCCTTCAGCCAATCCGCCCTACAGCAAAGCGCAACACTAACCTCCAACGATGCCTCCATAATGCAGCGCGAGCGGGAAATAACCGAGATTGCGAAGGGCATCATCGAGCTCGCTGACATCTTCAAGGAGCTACAAACCATGGTCATAGACCAAGGCACCATGCTTGACCGCATAGACTACAACGTCGAGCAGATGAGCGTGCACGTAAAGGCAGCGGATAAGGAGATGGCTGTTGTATGTTCCACCACCTTTTTTATAAACTACCGCGGGGGGAGGTTACTAATAGTCATAGGCCTCAACCTACCAACGAAGGACCACGAAACGGAAAATAATCCTCCTACTAATAATCCTCATAATCGGCCTCATCATCCTACTAGCCATAAAACCCAAGCCCAATGCAACCCCCAGACCACCCCCAGACCCGAACGCACCCAGCCCCCCCGACATCCCGATTAAAGATGATCCGCCCGGCCTTCGTATCCTCCACCGCCGCCGCCGCCTCAGCCGGAGGTTCTAGTTTCCCCGAGCATGTTAGGTCCTGTGTCGTATCATAAAGGGAGACGCCATGGCAATGCGGCGCAATATTTTATGTGTAAACTTAGCTTTCCTTCACCTTCTCACCTTTACCTTTTATCAACTTTTCAATTCTTTTGTATTATCGCTGGACCGTACGGATGTTTAGACAACGGTATTAATAGTGACCAAGCCAGGGGCGAATGCTTAAGTGGGGAGGGGGTGTTCGGAGTCGGAGTAGCAATTTCCTGAATGAAAATTTTCATGTCCTAGACTGGTTCACGGGGTATCACTCGGGTTTTTGTTCGGCTTCGGTCTCGTTGGGAAAAAAATAGAGCTGCCGGTATGATAATTGTCATCGGAGCACCTTGTACATTATTATGATATTATGATACATGTAAAGCCGTCGTTAATGTTTATATATATGTATATATTTATATATATATTTATATTTTGTTCCGAGGGAGGGGAGAAAGAATAAAAATCTAAACCTGGTTTGTAGTATAATACCGGTGGGTGCCTTCTATCGTTCCGTATCGTGTCGTGCCGTAGGGCTGTATACCGTACATACCACCATCTGCCTCCCCTCCTTTCTTTTCCTCACCTCCGGTCCTACGCTTTACTACACCAAAACTCAAACGCGACACCCCCCAGCCATCACCACCGCTGCCCTGCCCAAGGGTGCACAACGCCCCCCATCTTCCTTCACATCTAGATATCCCATTCCATACCGGAACAAAGAGAGTAGACGAAGATACTCCATACACATTAAAATTTTCTTTCTTTATTTTTTATTTTTTACCCTCTTGTTGATGCACACCCTGTGGCGTATTTCCCCTACGGAGCTCCCTTCGAATACAAGAGTAAGAAAATTACTTGCTTCAATAGATTCCCTGGGTGAGGTATTGGAATTGATCGTACTATCCGTTGTGTTAATGCGAGTTGCTTAAGGGGAGGGGCAATGGGAGGGAAGGGCAATACCATCCGCGTAAAATAACTTCCTAAGGACTTTTGTATTAAGACGTCGTCGACGAAAGCCTCCGCCTCAGCTTCACTGAGTTGTAGCTGGAACCTTTGCCGCAAGTGGTTTGTTGCGTACTCTGCACCGGAAGCGAAGCAGGGCATTCGGGATTCTTTGCCCATTAGGTCGACGAGGCCAATGATGTCATCTTCTGCTGATTTCCGTAGGGCTTAGGTGGAAAAGCCTGTCAGACCGGGGCAGTCTTTGTGTCGGCAAGGGGGTCTCGGGGTTACCTTGAAAAGCTTGTTTGCACAATGCTCTGAATTTGGCGAATTCAGGCGACTGGGCACCACCGAGAACGTCGACATACTCCTGAGTGAGCTTGAACGGTGCGGATTCGAAGCCTACGGAACCTGGGGAGTTGGACAGCATGAAGCCGAAATCGATGTGAATGATGTCTATGGTTGGGTGTAAGCATCTTACTGGGTATATGGGAGTACCCAACTTACGGCCCTGGTTATCTATTAAGACGTTACCATTATGCCGATCCTTCAACTGTAGAATATAGCATATTATGCTGTACGCCGCTAGTGACTGTGTGAATGCACCTACTGCTGCCTTATACGTATCTAATTCAGGCTCGCCAAATGTCTTTCGAGAATTAGTCGATGCCGAACAATGTCTGCGGAGTACAGCCTACCTTAACGAAATGGTCTTTGAGAGATGCTATTCGCCTCCGAGGGTTCTTCCCAGAGTTTATAGATGCTATGGTGAGGCTCCGTTTCAGGGAGTGTAGAGAAGTCCCGTTTGTGATGGTCTCAATTAACCCCGACGACTACCGAGTGTCAATATGAAATGTGCGTGTAAAAAACTGTAAATATGAGTATTCAGGTGAACCTACCCCTCCGGTAACAAGAATTCGCATCCTCTTTATCCATACAGGTACATCGGCCTTCTCCCAAATTTTGCCACATACGTGAATAAGTTGACATGCGAATGCCTCTTGCCTCAGGTCGGCGCCTGTCTTCACGATTACGCTCAATAGGTCCCAGTTCTTACACCAACCATACGGAGAAGATTTACGGATTCGCTCCCTCTTTGCGCTCCACTCCTCTCCAAAGGTTGCTGCACTAGGATCACCTCTGTCCGCCCTGCGCTCAACGCCTGAGGTTTTCTGATCGTTCTCCATACGGGCAGCACCAGCCTCAGCATTCAAATTGGCAGTTGACTCCTCTACTTCTTCCACATTTGGTGTGGCCAAAGGAGCTACAGTACTCGCCATAATCGTATCAAATGTGGGGAGAGGTGCAGTTGCCTCGAAGAAAAAACTTTGTTCCTCCAGGGTTTGCATACTGGCAATAATTTTAGCCTTGATGGCTGCCACTTCATTCTTTGGTGTTTTAGAACTGCTAGCATCTAGCTGGGCCAGCATTTGCGCAGCAGTTCGCATATGTGTCGCGAGAGCCGACAAATCAGGTTGCTCACCGCCCGATCCAGGAAGAGAGTAGGAAGCTGACTTCTTCCCCGGCACAGGGCTTCCGGAGCGGCTTGATGAGGAGAGCTCAGAAGACCGAGGAGTCATTATTGATGATGCAGCTGATAGTGTTGTTGCGCCACTGGAGAGTCGGGGCAAATGCTGTGGAGCTACTGTGGAAGCGATCGATTGGTCGGAACTACTGGCTCGCGGTGTATCAAAGCCGTATGGGTCGTCTATTACCGGTGATGTCCCGATATCACCCTTGGATGGCTCGAAAACACTATCAGATTCACCCTCACTGTTACCCCCCCGATAATGGCCTGGAGGGGAATCAGTCAAATCAAATATCCTCTTCTTCCCTCCATCCCCGGATAATAGTACCCCCAATAGCCTCTGGTTCTCCTCTTTTTCGGGATCAAAGTCAAAGTCGTCCCGTAGCACCTCTATCATGAGCAGATAGGGGACTCTTTCTGCACTGTTCAACACCGTAGCTTCGGCCGGGTTGATTCTGACCACTCGATGGTGTCCGGTTGTCGCGCCACCTTCAATCACAGTCGCCGGGCAAATTACAGGAATATCGACTTCTGAAGGCAGGTCATTACTCAGCAAAGCCAGTTCCGCGCGCAGGGCACTTAGTCGCGCAGGCTTGGGCACCAAAACCAGCCTGTTAGATATATCCTCCAATGCAGACAATAGCTGCGTCTCGTTCCTGAAGTAATTGGCCTTAAGCATGTGAACCTTCTGTGAAACTGACAAAAGTGAAGGCGTCAATGATCTGCTCTTCTCCGCCCGACGGCCGCTTGTCCCAGATTTCGATTCACTAACGGTTGCACTTCGCTGCATTCGGAGGTCCGGTAGCGAGGAAGAGCTCTGGGGTATATGGGGAACATCCAAGCTTCCAGACTTTGACGGTCTTCTAGATAACGAAAACGATCGGGTTTCGGCTTTTGAAGAGCCTGCATTAACTTGTTGAGGATTCGGCGACTTGGGGCGCGAAGCTGACTTGGGGGATCCCTCCACACCTTTCGAACTCTGGCTCCGCGGCACCCGCTCTTTTTTGGGCCGGGAGCTAGTTCTAGAGGCAACAGTCTTGCTCCTAGCGAGTCTCGGAAGTTCTGATATCGAACCAGGGGGATTCCTAGGTTTCCGTGCCTGAGCTATGGCGAGAGGACCTGCGAACCTTGGTAGTATGGGTGCAGCGACACTCCCGAGGATGAGGCTGGCCAATAGAGTAACCGGAAGGACATTTTCCTTTAACCGTTCCCGTTTCCTGATCTCCTCTCCACCAAAAACGATGTGCTGTACCTTGTTACAAATGCGCCTGCATGTCTACACCATGACAATGTTAGGCGGCTCTGCGCGAGTTGCTTTTTCGTGCTTCTGTGCTTCCATACCTTAAAAGCGTTCGACTGCGGATTTCCGGAAAGGTCATGAAGATGTGTTTGGAAAAGCCAGAATGTCTGTAGGCACCCGTCAGATACCTACGCACTATCTAGGGGATTTGCGGCGGCAAGAAAGCTGTACCAAGAGAGCTCCATGCGCGGATCGTTCGCACAGTTCGAAGATGAACTCCTCCAAAGCTACAGACTCCGTATCCTCTATACTTACGAGTAGGTGGCATAGTTGCGGCAGGAAGAACTCGATCTCCGGATAACTGAACTCTCGAAGTTTTGTGCAGAGAAAGTGGTGGACTCCTATTTGTTTGGCATACCGGCTGTGATCCATGCTCTCTTGTCAGTGCGGCAGGTTCATATAACAACAGTTTCAGGGGGATTTCTCCATACGCCAGATAGACCACAGCAAGAAAGGGATCGTCACTGAAATGATCGGAAGTGATCCATCTATAGAGCAATTGTGACATTTTCCTTGCCCGGGGGCCGACGTTGAAGAAATATTCGAAAACGTTCGTTCGGGATAGCTGTCAGGACACCTCCTAGGAGCTCGCTAGGGGACGCCGGGGGGAATGTGGAGAAATAGGCTGAAGTGATAAACAGGAGCAGTCAATAACTCGGGAACAGGCGATCCTAGGTGTATTTGTAAGGACCGATGACGGAGTTGAATATTAAGGTAACCTGAGCAAGGGGTGGTGATGTTGTGTGTCACTCCCGAACGGTTGGTTTCTCCTCTCCTGAGGGCGAGCAAGCTAAGCCGACGGTTTGAGGAGATTGGAAGTTCCAAGAGCCACCGGCATTCAGAAAATATAGTATTATTCGATGCCCGGAGAGAGAGAGAATCGGATGCAACCAAATTAATTCCCGAGAAACCTACCGCACAGTGTACCTGTTGTACTGCTACTTTGTCCACAAGAAAATTAAAAAATGCATATCATACAACTCCAAGAGTCCATCGAGACAGAAATTCATCCCCCTCTTCTAGGGCAAGACAGTGATCCGGTTAAGCATTGGGATAAGGTATGATATGCAGTTAACGCGGTTTTTAATCTAGGGTATGTTTATTACATGAACAAGAACACCTCATACAATCCTACGGATCGAGGGATCAGACTTTCGACGGTACGGACAGACAAAAAATAATAATTCGACATCTTTTTGGCAAAATATAAAAATACGGTAGTATGATACCGACACCATGACCTTCCGTGATCTTTATACACTTCGATATTCTGGGTCCAACCCAGCCGGAATAACCCCGCGCTTTAGGAGGCTTGAAAATGTAAAAATGAAATAAAAACCCTCAATCACTCGTACAAACGCCCAATACCCCTAGAATGAGAGGGGTGAAAAGCCCAACCATATGCATCACGTGTGTAATAAAGCCCCCGCAATGTCACTTGAAATCCTCCGCAAGCCTCTGCCCCGCTCCTCTTGATGGGTTCCAAGGAATAAGACAACAAAAGGCCACACATGTAAACTCTCATCCTCGCGACAGACAACGCTTCCGACCCCACTAAGCCTCTTGGCTAGAGCCTTTATGCTTTCGTAAAATATCTCCTGAGAGCCAAAATAAAAGTGGACCCCTCGCGCCGGCATTGCCTTTCTCCACCACGATATGTCCATGCAAAACCCAGGCGAAACCATCGGATTCCATAACTTCTCCGAACCAGCGTACAGTCGTCCATACGTATGCAACCGAGATACCGAGAGAAAGTCTGAAGGTGTATCTCGGTTCAGCTTTGACACTATGTGCGTCCATGGGGAAATAAGCGCGGCGAAAGAAGGCTTCTTCTGAGGACATCTGTTCCCCACGTGAAGTAATAGGCTAAGTATGAGGGTACCTCCCGCACTATCCCCACTAACGACAACCTTCCCGGGGTCGCCTGTAATGGAGAGGACATGGTTATATCCAGAAATTATCTCTTGAAGCTGAACGGGATACGTTTTGTCGGGAATAAGTGTGTATTCCACGGCGAATATTGCTGGGTTAGAGAAGCCAGATTCCTTCAATATCGAAACCCAGGAAATGAGGAATTCGAGGTAGAAGTAACACGTCCCCATAGCGAAGCCTCCACCGTGACAGTAGTAAATGACCACATCCGGCTTCTTAGTATCATCTTCCACTATCCAAATACCCTTCGTGGCACCTTTATTCTAGTAAGAGCAAGATATCAATAGCCGAACCCTTTTTTCCCTCCAGATCCGAGGTTATTGAAATGACCCACCAAGTTGATTTCCCGCCATAATGGCCTGTGTCTGAGGTGCCAAATATAGCCGTGCCTGAACATTCTAAATCTCAGGAATGGCAGGGCAACTCCTTTCGTGAAGAATACACGACCGATTCTAGTAGGCACGCACGCAAACCCATATCTCGTGCAGGCCACGGCAAGTGCTTGGAAGAGTGTACTCCGCCGTGTAAATGCAGATTGTCGGCTCTGTTTTGTAAGATATCGCTCCTTTATTATATCAATGGGCATCCTCCAACCTAAGATAGAAATTAGATTTTTTCTGCATTTGCTTGGATCCCCACCTGTGCCAACTTACATAAAAACGGGAGCGCTTGAACCGCGCAAATGACAGTTCCGTAGATCCCCACATCGCGCAATAATCGCCATGTAAGGAATACTGCGAAAACGAGTATATCAGGCCATGAGACTTGACCTAGTAACATATCGGTATAAGATTTTGAGGGTCTGAGAGATGAGGAGTTGCGGTTGAAGAGAGCAAGCTGATTCTTGACGCTTCGTCATCGACAAAAAGAAATTCGCCCAGGAGAATCTGTGATAGCCTTACGATCCGGCCCCGGCCAAATCAGCGGCAGCCCCGGCAAGCAATGCTCCTGACAAACCACAAGACTGTATTCGACGCCATCACAATATCCTTTTTAGCCCCGAGTGGAATATCGGAATCTGGTTCGAGGTTTCCTCAGAGGCAACCCCAACCACGCAGCATGGCCAAACGGACTTCCCCAACACAGCACTTTTTTCTTCTTTTCTTTTTCCCTCCTCTCCGTTGTTACTAGTATCACATGTGTAACCCATATGGTTTCCGGGGAAGAGAGGAAAAAGAAAGCAAAACCGTTCTTCGGAGAGATCACAGAGTAGAAATTCTTTGCCAGATAGCTGCAGGGAAGGAAGAGGTGAACCCGGATGGCTGCCCTGCTTTTGTACCCTGTCCTTCTGCCGTTGGTTGTTTCTAGTGATGTCACGGTTCATGATGCCTTCAGCCCGATCCAAACAATGTGTAATAACTACGCAATTACATGCTTAAAGCGCTTTAAAAGTCCGGGGCTAGCCAACAGCCTGTTTGAATTGCCTTCTATTGTAGCTGCGCCGCTGTAAGGAAACACTTATTATGTCCGATGCCTCATATACCGATAAGCGTCTCTCTAGGCCTCCAATGTGTCCGTGTCAGTTACAAATCCGGATACCCAATTACCGGGTGTCGAGAGATTCGATCGAGTGACTACAGGTGATGCCTTATAATGGTGTTAGTGTGTTCGCTGGGTATACCGGTAGTGCCTGGGAGACCCAAAACCCGGCGTTCCCTAAAGACGGTGGACAAAGAGCACTATGTCGTGCCAAGGAAAAAAATAAAATCATTTTCTATTGTAACTCTAACCCTAAGATCGTGAAATCACGTGAATAATTGGATAAGAAACTCTTTTGAATGCGCTCGTACCCATGATACCAGTATCACAGCTATCTTGGTTGAAGTGGCTGTTTACCGTAGTGCTCTTGCCCGCCAGTCCTTAGACTACTGGACCTGCTTATGGTGTTGGCTTTGAAATCTCGGCAGGATTTGCGTATGTAATCAATATACCTTGAGGCTCCGGATTTTCTATTTTTTCAAACAGAAAAGATCAGATAATGAAAAGAAGTAATACAAAAGCCCATATCAGTGCCAGAAATATTAAGGACTAATATAGAATAAACAAGCCCTATCTTATACCTATTTATGCATTACGTGTTTTTGGTATAAAAAAATCCGGTGCTCGTCTCGTTCTCCGTTACATTACAGCAACCCTCCGCACTTTGTGCTCTCTTAGCGGCCCAACACTCCACGCGACATCGCCAGAGAAAGCCAACGCCATCGCCAATTTCTCCACCACAAAATACACCTACACTTCCTCACCTTTGTACTTTATCTACCCTCTACACTTTCTGGCGACTTCCACAACATTCCCGTATTTCGACGGACGTGTGAACTTTTCTCCAGCCAGTTATGGCTACTGCGCAAGAGCAGTCAGTGAACGCCTCTAGGTGAGAAACGTTGATGCTACTGCTCTGCGACCACTCTTCCTCTGTGCTGACTATGGGTCCCATCGATAGTGCTATTCCTCTGCCGGAGATTCCTGTAAAGTTACGATGTACCATTTGTAGCGAGCTTGCGAGAGGCGCATCTCGTCTACCTTGTTGCGAACAATCGATATGTGAAAGTTGTCAGTAACTTCTCTCCGTCTTCAGATTGATCACCATGACGGGATAATAGCTGACTCTGGAATCTAGGTCGGTCAAAGCTACCGGATGTCTGTCCGGTTTGTGACCACTCTCCGCTTAGTGCCGACGATTGCAAACCGAATGGAGCCTTGAGGACCACCGTGGCGGTATTCTTGCGAACCGCGGAGAAAAAGCATAATTTGTCGATACAAAAATTACAGAAGGAACATGCAAAGTCTGCCGAGCCCCAACCAGAGGTAAAGGTGTTGGAGCCAGAACCGGAAAAGCCTCAACCGACACAAGCCTCTCCCGCTAATCCATTGACTCCTCCTCAAGATGCCGAGGAAGCTGCTCGAAGCGAGGGACTTCAAGGGCCGCTGGTTCCGCCACCTGCTGCTAGGGTAAGTTTTTTTATAGTTTTTACTTGCGTCAAATGCATCTCACCCAAGTGCCTAGGGGAGTGTTAACAGTTTGTAGGAAAACGCTGAACAGCCTGGAGGGAAATCACCCAGGAAGGAGACGACCCCGGTGCCTGACCAACAGACCAATGGCTTCGTTGGCGATCAGAATGCGTGGTTTGGGCAGAATACCGCACAGATGGGCGGTATGCCGAACATGTTTTCTGCGCATGGTGTCGCTGGTACTCCTTGGGGGGATTACAGCATGATGCAGAATATGCAAGGCGGATGGGTAAACGGATACGGAGGCATGATGGGTACGCAATGCATCTTTCCATATAGTATCTTGACCATTGTACTGATGTCATCTGTCAAGGATACGCTATGGGCATGAACCCGGTGACAATGGCTCAAGGGGGGGGATTCGATGGAGGAATTTATGGGGGTATGGGAATGAACAGAACTGGGTTTAATAACGGTCAGGGTGGAGGATCTATGGGATGGAATAATGGGTGGAATGGGCAGAATAATGTGGGATTCAATTCTGGAATTGATGGTACACGTAATGGTGGATTTTATTCTGCTGCATCTGCTGGTGGATATAATCACCAATCTCACGGGCATCATCAGATGCCCCAACAGTATCATAATCCTCATTTCCAGCGGCAGCAGCCTTACCAGCGAGGTGGTCGTGGTGGGGGCTTTGCCGGTGCTGGGCAGCGTCCAATTTCTCTTGAACGTCAGCAGCAGAATTTTCAGGATGCACAATTTCAACAACAAATACAAGGAATTGATGAAGCTGTTGCTGCCGTCACCACCAGTGGCGAAAAGAAAGGAGAAAAGATCCAGTCTGTTGTGTCTGAGGACCCTGATAATATAGCTGATGCAAACGATGTACCTACTGATTCTGCCTCTACCGTTGTGGTCGGAGGAGCAATTGGTACTACTGAGGATCTCGCAGAATCATACAATTCGATCACTCCCGTGAATCCTGACATGGTTGCTCAGTATTTCCCCACTGATGATTTTAGATCGCAGAGCTTTCAACAGCAGCAGGTTTACCCCGTGCAGTTTAACAATGGATTTAGAGGAGGCCTTAGACGTGGTGGTTTCCGTGGAGATTTTATGGGAGGCCCTAGAGGGGGCGGCCATGTCGGGCCCATCCCAACCGCACCCGGATCCATGGATGGCGATAGAAGACCCGTTGAAGGATTAGGACTAGGTGTTGAAGGAGCCCCCACAGGACCTAAAGCGTTGAGAGAGAGAGGATTAAGTCGTAGTGGGCCGCCCATCAGGGCAGGCTATATCGGACGCAGAGGAGGCGGGTATCCGGTGTCGTCATGGACCAGAAGGTTTGTTTTCATAGCTACTATTACTCAACTCTATACAATCTTATGGTATTCTCATGTGTCTTTGTTTAGCATCTCGCCCGACCATGCCTTTTCTAGATCCAGGTCACAGGATAGCCGGCGCCGGTCCAGATCGCCAGACCGAGAGCGCAGCCGGGAGAGAGACAGAAGTAGGGACCGAAGCCGCGATCGTCGTAAAAGTATAAGAAGCCGAAGCCGTCACCGGAAGCACCGTTCCCCATCCGTTGAAGTAGAGGGTGAGCGTCCCAGGGGGAGATCCCTAGATCGTAATACTGCGGACCCACCCTCCACCACCACAACCCCCCCTGAGGTTGCAAACGATGTTACTACTACTGCCCTTACTACTACTGCTGCTGCTACTACTGCTACTACTGCTACTACTACTACTACCGCAGAAGCACAGGAAGCAGGAGACAAGGAATCCATAACTACAGCGGCAAATGGTACCCAGGAGCTCGCCTCCACTAGGAGTAAGCGATCAAGGGACGATGTGTCATTAACGAGAGACCAGACTCCATCCCGCTCGCCCAGCAGATCTCCCGATCGTCATCATAAACGCTCCCGCCGACACCGCAGACGAACGCCCAGCCCCGATCGTGACCGTGACCGCGATAGAGATAGGGATAGGGATAGGGATAGGGATAGGGATAGGGACAGGGACAGGGACAGGGACAGGAGCAGAGACCGCCGGCATAAACGCCACAAGCATAAGAGCAGCAAACGCCAGCGTCGCTCCCGCTCCAGGTCCCCTTTTGCTGGCGCCATCCAGGAACCTACCACCACACCTACAACTGCAGCACCAGCGCCAACCAAAGGCCCCTTATCCATCGATGCGGAAATGGCAGCCGATGACCGCCGGGAATTCCGGCACAAACGACGCGGCGACAAGGATAAAGATAGGGACCGCCGCGATTCTAGTCGTCACCGCTCACACAGACATAAGCGTGATCGTGAGCGGAGGGATAAAGACAGAGGAGATGCTACGCCCATCACGCCAGTCGACAAGGAGAGTACCGGAGACCGCCATCGCGACCGAGACCGCAGAGACCGAGACCGCGAGAGGGACAGAGAGAGAGAGAAAGACAGAGCTAGAGGGGGGGACAGAGAGAGAGGCGGAGACAGAGACGGCAAAGAAAAGGAAAAGGACGAAGATAAGGGGAAGGGGGAAGACCGAAAGTCTCGCCGCGACTCCCGCTCGCTCAGGAAACTGTCGTACAAATACGATGACGAGATTGACCTAGAAAGACAGGCGGAGAGGGATCGGGAGGCGGAGAGGTGGGGGATTAAATAGATTCTCCCCACGCCCTTTCCCTTCCCTTTCCCCTCCTTTCCCCTCATAGTTTTCTGATCGATTAATGGTCTCACGTATGGATGGATGAATAGGAAGGGGGCGAAAAAACGCCCCTAGGGAATCTGTTTTCCGTTGTTTAAAAGTTGCCTTTTCTTGTTTCAATACTTTTTTCCCTTTTTCCCTTTTTGCGCATTGCTTTCCTCCTTCACTTCTTTTCTGCTTCTGTTTTTTTTTAGTTTTTTTGCAAATCTCCTCTTGGCTGTATTGAGTCTACGTTCGCACCCTCTTTCACCCTCACGAAGTCCCCATTCTATTCATCCTGTCCATAAATTCTGAACTCCTAAACATTTACTATTACTTTCATTTTTACATCTACTTCACGCCTTGGGCATATGTGTATGAAGGTCTTTCCCTCCTTTCTTTCTTTCTGATAGGTGGATGGGCGGATGGACCGGACGGATGGGTGGGGTAACAAAAAGAAAGAAGAGAATCACGTATTCTCACTCACTAGATTTTAATCCTTCTTGTATATTTTAAGTTTTATGTCTTGGTATTGGTATTAGTATTGGGACAGGACGGGGCGGGTAGCAAGTAAATAAGCTTATCAAACGTTCTACATACGTACATGTATTATGGCGTACGAACAACTTGAAATAAAACTACATATCCAAACCACTGCCCTCCCCTTCCCCCTCCCCCTCCCCCAATCTCTGAAAAAGTAAAACCTCCCTCCTCAACCCCACCCCCCCCTCACCGACTCCCCACCTCTTAACCACCCTAAAGCCACATTCAGCAACCAACCCTTCCATCCCTTCCCCAGGCCGAACTCTGATCCCCTCGAACACCCCCCGCAAGGCAGGATTCTTCCTGACAGCCCGTCCATAACTCTCCCAACCCTGGGGCTCGAGCAAAAAATATCCCCAAGGCTGAACATCCGCCGCGGCCTTTTCAAAAAATCTCCTCAGGCCGGCATCCCCATGGGCGAGGTGCACCCATTTAACCACGCTCAATGCAATCACAACATCATACCCGCCCCCGGCAGAGGAAGAGGAAGTGACAGGATCAACAGCAGTAACATAATCACCACACCAAAACCTACCCCTCCCGCAAACCTCCACAGGAGCTATCCTGGGCCCATGCCTCCTCACAGAGCTAACCGGGAACCATTCCTCCCTCCTCCTCCCGGGATCGGTCCTGTCGCCGGGGCGTAGCCGGGAGAGCATGAAATTGACGTGCGATCGCGATTTCAGGATTAGCTCTTCGTCCACGTCCACGCCCACTACAGACTTTACCCCATGGCGGAGGAGCAGGTGGCCGGCTACGGCGCCGTTGTTGCAGCCGATGTCGAGCACGGTTGCGTCTTTTAGGATTTCCTGCGGCACCAGGAGGAGGCGTGGGTCTGGGATGTGGGCTGCTGGGTTGGAGCCTGTGTGTCTGGCGTGGGATTGGTAGGTTTTGTAGGAGCCGGTTTTCGTGGACATTTCCTTCGCTTTTGATGGTTGGTGGTTGGTGGTAGGTGGTGGTGGTACAGTACGGTAGGTGGTGGTGGTGGTGGGTTGGTTGTGTTTTTGATGCTTATTTTTCGACTTGGGTGCGGTATGGCTTGGCTTGGCGGGGATTTTGGTTGGTTGGTTGGGTGGGCGGGGGTTTTATGCTAGGGGTGTGGCTGGTTGGATGAGATGTGGTTGGGATATGGTTATCGTACAGTAGAGTAGAGTGCAGTGTAGGGTTCAAAGAATCTAGTACTATACTTTACGGTACTGTAAAGCATTGATAGCATACCGTATGGTATTAACAACAATAATTACAATATCGGAAACGACATCTCGTAAACTCGCCTTCCATCCCATGGGCTGGAGTAATAGTCGTGTACTGTACCTTACAATATGATGTTGGCCATACGAGAACATTTTGAAAAAAAAAAAGAGTTACAAAAGGCCATGGAAATGAGAATCCCATACTACACACAAAGTAATAAGTCTACTACCTATCCAGATGCTTTTCATTCGAGAAGCAATCTCATGATCTTGCACCCACCTCTTGCTAAGCTCGACAAAGTTAAATATATATCCTTTACACTCCAAGTACTAACTGGGAAGATTATGTACATACTAAATATTTCTCCGATAACAACCCCCACGAGATTGGACTAAATATGAGGACATAAGCTATCATGATACTCTTCCCGCAGTATTATTATAAACTAACAAGTATTAATTCCTAGCAGTGTTGAGCAGCAGAAAGTAGCTATTGTATCATAGATGGCGTAAACCTCTATAAATTTATAGGATAAGTGTCATAAAAGATCTAGCTTATTAACATATACATCCCAACTCCTTTCTTGAGCAGCTTTCCTACTTTTCCGAAGAATAAAGCATTGCGCTGATTTTTTGGGAATGATATGTATTTGGTAATAATTATATTATATATAATAGCAAGAGTAGGAGTCTCACACCAGCCAAGATAGCTACCCGTTCATGTTGCTATATACCTAGATAATATGATACGCCAGTGAATTGTTATCATACCAAAATTAGCACAACCCTTCAAGCAGGGGGTTTCGACTTTTACCCCTCTCCATGTCCGAGAATTTACCCCTTTGCCATTCTATCCCTCCTGCACATCCTCAAACCGCGCCCCACCAAAAGGAGCACTATAGCACCTTCCACGCACAACCTCTCACACGGGCATACAAACAAGCCTAACCAATTATCCCCCGTCGCTGCCGGGGGGGCCAAGTCTTGTTCATATCAATATGCACGATACATAATATATTAGCTCATCAGCCCGTACCCATTTCAGCACCCCACATGCCTTCCCCTCAAAACCAAGTATGATACCAAGAGCAGGTTACCGACAGCCAGTTATCAAAAAATTGTCTAAAAAGGAAGCTTTTTTCTTCCTTTATTTTTTATTATTTTTAAGGCTGGCTATGGCTGTTTGGATTTTCCCGGCCTCAAATTTCTCCAACCCCGTCATTTCTGCTCCACCATACCTCCCTCTTGAACAACCTTTTCTCACGGCCAATGCAATTAACTGCAGTTGCCCCCCCTACTCCCATGTAAACTCCATTTTTTCGCGCGAAATTAGAAGACGTCTACAGTAGGTTAAAAATGCCAGCCCCGAGTATCCGGCATGTATAGAACAAAGACCATACCACACGAGGGAAGACACCCAAGTTAGGTTCTCGATTGCATCACTCGTGATGCTGGTATCGTAGCCCCCATATACTCTTTGGTCTCCTTTTCCATTTTCCCTTAAATATCTCACTCTAGATTGTTATTTGCAAACTCTTTGCTCGCCCAAGTCCTTCCTTGAGAGCTGAGGTGTCTTTTTTTATATATAACCTTTTCTACAAGTCTGGCAAGGCGTACGGTATCGTAGTATTGCATTGAATCCTACGCCCTCTGGACCTATGACCCGAACCCTCTGGTGGTGCGAGTGATTGGTTGTGATGAATTCTGCCCACGAGTGATTTTGTGCAGATATCCCCTCTCGTTTATTACGTCTTGGGCGGTCTGAGATAGCGAGATCCGCCGCCGTGCATGCCGAGGTCGGATTGGGCAACATTTAGCTCTACTTGGCCGGGAAATAAGATTTTTCAGTCCTTTCAGTGCTCGAATCGAGCAGCGCTTGGGACCAGCTTAGATACTCCGCACTTAAATCGTTCTGAAATAGGCTTAGCGTGACTGGAAGCGAATTTTACTGTTTCAGACCGCCTAAGGGATAACTAGAGGGCTGGGGGTTGTTTAGAACTAGCCAGAATAATTTATAAAATACATTTCCCACAATACTCGCTCCCCGAGCGATATTCCATTGCCTACATTCAGAGGCTCACCCAAACGCCTTTCCCAATACCCATTCGCGATTTCCATTCTCAAGATACATCTACCTCCACCCCCCAACTCGCCCTTCGTCCCACCTCTCCTTCCTCTCCTTTCTTAAGTGATATGTCTTTCTCAGCGCCCTATATTCTCTCACGAACTCACCAACATCCCTCCCACCCTCTTCTAAAAACGACTCTGCCATCGCGTCAGCAACAGCCTCGGCGTCGCCCACAGCATTCACCAATCGACTATACAACGCCGGCGAAGAGAATGGCTGCAAAGCCTGGTACATCTCCTTCTCCCTGTCCCTCCAAGTCCTCTCCAGCTGCCTGGCCTCCACAAGGGCCCTTTCTGCGCCCTCCCTGGCAGTCGCGAGCTTCGATTCGAGCGCCGCAAGACGAGTAGCTAACTCCGCATTGTACTGCAAATTCGCAATGAGCACCGTATCGGTACTCGCCGCCGTAGGATGCGTAGTCGCGAAGAGCGCTTCCAGTAACTGTGGGGAGTTGAGTATGTGTTCCAAATCATCGCGTCTGTGAATATTTCTTTTTCAGTCACTTGTAAATGATTGGTGGGCGGATTAACGAATGGTGGATGGGGTCAGGGCAAGGGTCATACGATTTATTCAGCAACACAGGCGGGATGAACCCATCGTCTGCCGGGGGTGGCGGAGGCGGTGGAGGCGCGGGAAGAGCTCCTGTGGGCATAGGCGAAGCGGTTCGGGACCCCGCTGCCGAGGATACAGGCTTTGGCGGCGGGGCTGGCGGAAGGTTTGGATCGTAGGACGCGCTGCTCTGGTATGACGATGGTGTTGACATAGCCTGTTCAATCTGAGGTGGGGGCCGATTGATGTACCGTAGAGCAGAGTAAGTAGGGGGGGCTTGTGAGGTGGAGGGAAGAGATTCCTGGGAAACCTAAAGTGATTTCGTGGCTTATCGGAGCTCGGCTTGAAGCTGAGGAGGTAGGGGCTGTAAGTGGTTCGTGCGATAAAGCGAGACGAGGGGAGGTAGATGTGATGTGCTATTATGTGACGGGGGGAGATGTATATGCTTATCGGGAGCTTGTTCCTGACTGGCAAGCCTAGAAAGGGAGGGGGGTACAAGTATATAAGGGGGTGGGAGGAACAAACGATGTATAGGGAGTAGATCCTGTAAGAGGCTCAACGGAGGGTGTTGGACGGAGGTTACGATAAGGTGTGGAGCAAAAATGCGATTGCCGAATGACGAATGCAAGCCCAAGCCTTACCAGTAATCAACCATCCCATCAGCCATCGTTGCCATGGCAACGACGAATTTAATCTACACCCCCCCCCAATCAGCCCCCACAAAAGTTTCCCAACCCCATTCCACCATCCTATCAACTTAAACGCAAAAAACACATCCTCCACTCCATGTTTACAATCCGGAATCCTTTCCCCCCTCTTTCCTTTCCCCACAATCCGGGAGTATACAATTGTATAGTCAAGCCCTCTAGCCGAGGTCGCTAATATCCACAGAACACCTCCGTCTATCTCTCAATACCACTCTACAGTACAAGCACTGTCTGAGTACAGGTATAAGTGCCCGCCAATTAGTAATTTCTCAAAGAGGTTTACATTCGCACACATGTGAGGAACAGGCAAGCTTGTAACCCCCCATTTTATAGCTCAGATGCGTGATGAGGGCAATGATGAAGGAGGCTCCTCCGAGGGGACGGATGAACATCAACCTAGAGTGCGTCTAGGGCTCCCTTGCGACGATCGACTTGTCCCGGGGCGTGGGAAAATACCGTAAGTTTTAGCCGCCACCAAGGAGGGTAATAGATAGGTGGGGTGAACAGGCAATTGTTACAATAAGGGAATTTCTCTCCCTCCTTATTTTTAGATATTTTTCTCTCTTTTCTCTTCTCTCTTCTTTCCTTTCTTCTTTTCGGCTAGGAGGTTCATTTCCCAGGGTCGGAGATAGGAAGAAAAGAGGGGGGGGAAGAAAAAAAGCGCTAGTGGTTATGAGAAGAATGGGAGAGGGGCGAGTAAGGAGAAGGGAAGAAAGGATTCGACCTCAGACTATCACGGGATGGGAGAGCTGAAGCAACGAATCAGGCGTAGAAAAGCGAAAAGAGAAGAAGGGAGGAGCAGAAAACAAATAGCACACGAAAGAAAGCTCTGTATGAACAATAAGCATATATACGAACCACACAAGTATCGGATATAAGAATGAAATAAGCCAGGAGGAACGTATATAAGTAAGAGGTGTCAAAGGAAAGAGAAAAAAATCAAGAGTAGTAGTCGTGGCAGTGCCAGCAGTAATAATAATAATAGTGGAAGCAGCAATATAAAGAAAAGGAAACTCTTCCCAAATTCTCTGCCCTATCCAACTGAGTACATTCTAAACAGCCAAGAAAGCAGAGAAACATTAGGGAGTGATAGTAGTATTGAGAGAAGGAGCTTGATGAGGAAACAAAGAGAGCGAGAGAGAGAACAAAAGATATTTCACCAGTTTCCCCGCCACCTGTCCCACAGAAATGCATTTGCCCATATGCGCCCATAACCAAAGCTATAACTAAATTCTGCAACCTGCCACCCGTCCCTCACGTTCCCCAAACGCTCACCTCGGAAGGGAAACAGCTCAAAGAGAAAGGAAAGGAGGAAAGAAGCGACTATAGGCGTCGCATTTCCCCACGGATATCCAACCTCCCTATCGTCGTCACCAGTTGTCCCATCGCTTTTTATACCTCTTCTTCAGAAATAGGCCTTCGTTCGTTTTGTTTTACCATTTGTCTTCCAAGGAAATAAGGAAAGAGGATACCCGTTCGCAGAAGAAAAAAAGAGCCTACTTCAAACAAAGGAGATGGGGAAGAGAAAAAAAATTGCCAATACCCCTTGGAAATAAAAAATACAGCTGCCCCGAGCCTAAACCCCCATCACCACTCCCTCCTCTTACCCACTGAATCCTACACCCGTCATGTTTTCCTTCTGCGCTTGGGCTTCCCTGCTGTCGTTGAGGGAGTGTCATCATCTCCACTACCCTCATCCTTTCCGCTACCACCGGGAGCCCCTCCAAGAGCCTTCTCGTTGCCTTTCTTGACTGATATAGCGCACCCTTGCCGTTTGAGAGCTTTAGTCAAAGAAGTGCTAGGTCTCATTCCTGGGAATTCCTTCGCGGTATAGACCGTGAAAATTTCGCTCAGCGCCTCCGTTATTATTGGTGTATAGCCCTCAGGCTGCAGATCACTGGGCTCGAGTCTCATTAGGACGAATCGTAATCGGTACTTGCCATGTGTTCTGCATGATAGGTCCGGAAAGCAGAAAAAACAGCCCTCCTTCCCTTCCTCATCCTGCCCAACAAACGGTGACGAGACCAACGTTCCCATAAGTCGCCGCGTCTGTCTTTTATCCATGCCTATCAGGGCCGTCTCATCCGAATTTCCATCTATGCTCCACAACGTGCAATGAACAACATTAAACGGGTAACGCATCTCCGTCGGATCTGAGTTCCCTGCTGAGTCGTTTATGATCAGTTGAACGATTGGGGGTGGGTCGATCACCCTGCGGTCTCGCTCACCGAAACCACATGCTCGAGCTGCTACTGGTTGTTGCCGTACCTGGATTTGGTAACGACCGGGGCTATCACAGATACGTATTAACAAATTGGTGCCCACTATTTTCAAGCCGCCCCCCGGCGCAATGCTTGAACTGACCTTCTTTGAACAGGGGCCTCCCTATGAGTGGTTGCAACATCCTCTACGGACGTCGGCGTAAACCTTGGGGCATAACCTGAATGTTGTTGCTGTTGTTGCTGTTCGTCCGGGAAGCCCTCATCGATTGAGCGTTTCGCAGTGTATGTTGGGGAAGGTATCATAGCGTTAATGCTTGATCTGGTAGTTAAGTTAATTGACGAAAAGCAATCCATCTATTCGGGGGGTACAGCAGTCAATATAACTGTTTGGTTTCTCATACCTTCGCCGCTCTGGTTCGGACTCCCCACTAAACCTCCTCCGGTCATAGTTCTGATCAAACGGCGAGGGCGATGGATAGCCCGAAGACGCGGGAGATGGGAATGGCTGCGATGGCATAATTCGTACAAGCCGGGTTGACTGATTTCCCTCATTTTTGCCACGAGGCGTCTGTAAGGGACTTGGAATGTGTTGAGGAGGAGCCGGATTTTGTGGTGGAATGTGAGGCGATGACTGTTGCGTCTGCATGGGAGGTGGTAATGCCGATCCGCCGACACCAGCACCGGGGCCGGGATTGGCTAGAGGTGCCAATAGAGGGCCGGTGAAACGTACTGCTGCGGCCTGCGGATTTCCAAATATGGGCGGCGGGAGGTGGGGGTGAGTGTGGGGTTGAAATACTGCGGAGGATATAGGTCGCGGTGACTCCATTGGAGATGATGACGGTATTGCGTTTCGTGCTTGGTGCGGATAAATGGGTTGAGGAGGGGGTCCAGGCGACATCATTCAGGCTCATTCGCGACCCTAAAAGTCGGTGGCCGAAAGTAGAGATATGTGTGTAGCCGCGGTGTAGAGGAGGGGGCGTGAGAGGGGTGGATTATGGAGGGAGGGTTGGTGGTTAGGGGCAGGACCAGAGGCCGACAGCAGCGGGGAGCAAGGTTGAGGTTGGAGATGTCGAGCAGCAGAGCTCAACGGCGCGCGCGTGTGCGCCTCCTGGTGGAGGCAATCCTCAATCCTTCCCCCAGAAAAGACGAACTACCCCAGCACAGAGTGTAACGCACGTATCGCCAAAAGCCCAAAAGTTCCTCTCGGAGCGGCCGGCCAATGATAATCCCAATCCCAAGAAAACTGATAGAATTAAATAAACGCACAAGAAATCAAGAAAAAATAGTCCAGGAAAGATAGTAGAAGTGCCGTGCTTCTTTTTCCAACGCGGGGGCTGATTATCACCGGGGTATTGAAAACAATTTCCGAGGGCCGTTGGCAACAATATGAGACGGCAAGTGAACCGGGGGAAGGTGAAGGCAAGCCAGCGAATCGAATGCGATCGGGATCGAAGCAAAGCTGATCAGGGGAAAAAGAAATATCTGAATATAATATATACGTAACGGTCTCAAGAAAAGGAAAGGTCGTGTGCACCGTAATCTCGTGTTGTGCTTTTTTGGAGTTTATGTACGGGGAAATAAATCTATCCACGGATAAAGCGAAGCTTAAAGAGTGAGAGGCAATCGTGCCAGGGACTAAAAAAATCCTGCAGAAACAGCGTTGGCGTTACAATGAAAGAACGGAACTGAGTGGTGGAGGGGAAGTAGTGCACGGGGCGAAAGGACGGGGTTGATTGAGAGAACGGAAGTGAGACGTCTCTGTACGTCTACAAGTAGGGGAGGAAGGAGGGACGGGGGGGAACAGGATCGTACAGAGGAAATGACTGAGGGGGGTGAGAGGGGAGTGAGGTAGAGGAGGGAGAGAGGGATGAGAGGTGGGACGGAGGGGAGAGAGGATGAGGAGGGGAGAGGGAGGAGGAAGGGGAGGATGAGGATGAGATAGGATGAGGATAGGAGGATGGAGGGAGCGTGGGGGGGGTGAGGTAGGGAAAGAGTGAGTAAAAGGAAAGGGAGGCAAAAGGAGAGAGTAAGGTGCAGCAGCAATGCTCACTACCCTCCTCTTCCTCCAGTATTCCCTTCCCGCAGACGGCGGCAGAGAAGGTGATAGTGCTAACACCTATAGCAGCAGTGGTAAGGACGAGAATACTGTGATCTGGGAACGGAGAAGGGAAGACGTTTACGTCCGCTCACTATTTTTGGGGCAAACAGGTTGAGGCGGAAATTGTGGGTGGCTTGAGGGTCTGTGATAGCTTGATAGAGAATGGTATGAGAGACAGCTGAGGAAAATGTTCAGTTACGTACCTAGCTGTCGTGTATCTCAATCCGAGTATCTCCCTTCGAATGTCTTTGTGCGAGGAAAGATAGAGAGGGTGGAGGGGGCTCCTTCTAAAGCACGATTCTCAAAGGAAAGAAAACATATATATAAATACTATAATATGTATAATATGCCGATATCCTCCCCTCCCTGAAAAAAAGGGAAAAAATAGGAAAAAAAACAAAAACAAAAAGGGTACGAAAAGGAAAGCAAGAGAAAAGACAGGACAAGATGAATGAAATGGGAACCGAAGGGAATGGGAAGGCAAAAGGAGGTAATGAACGAGAATTGGGTATAAAAAATTTTGAAAAATTAACAAAAGTACACCTTCGGAAATCCCCAAAGGAGTGGGTGGGCTAGAGTAGAGAAATCACAATAGTAGAGACCCCTCTCTTTTTCTTTTCTTTCCCTTTCTTTTTATTTTATCTCTCTCTCCTTTTCTCTCCCCTCGCAATAAGCAAGACGGAAGCTTGTACAGTACTCGTACAGTACAGTTCGGAAACCTGATGTTGTGTATAGCGGCTGCAAGGTGATTCGATGCAAGGCCAAATTGGGGCTCAGGCTTGCCCCATCGTCCTCGTGCTGCTAAATGTTTTGCTGCTTTTAGATAACCCTTTTGACTCCCAAGGAGAGGCAAAACTGATTCCCACTACTTCCACGGGCCCGCGTTATGCCGCTAGGTGAAAGTGAGGTATAAAATCAAAGGTGCACTGGTGAGTGAGAGTGGAATGTTATCCTGGCTCTTTGATTGTGGTTGAGATGGGGATAGAGCGGAATAATGACTAGATTCCTCTGGGGATAGGGGAATTCAAATACTAGTAAATTGACCTATGAATCTGGCACGGAGAGCGGAGAAGAGAAAGCAATCAAGAAGAAAGCCGTGTTGATTTTTAGAAGCCAATATATAAGTTTCATTGAACCACCCTCTTCCGCTACTCTCAACTTGATGGACCAGTTCGATCTTTACTGAGCCTGCCCTACCGGTGTTGGTAAAGGCTGGATCCGTTTGGACATTAAAATCCACAGGGAACTTCCAGGGTATAGCAAGCCCGAGAAGCAGGTATGTACTATAGAGTGGCTTGTCGGTGCCTTTATTCCAGGGTCTACCCACTGCACGCACAGTACTCGAGTACATACATCGTACAAGTATGTGGTGCTTGATCCCCCCCCCCATCCATCCATCCCTCCGCTCTTCCCATTCCCACCACTCACTTCATTCCCCCCCCCTCCACGCATCTCCAGGGCCACCAGAAAAATGAAATAATAATCATGGGGGAACGTCAGTCTCGCACGAGCTCTATCTAAAAGAAACGGTGTGGGGACGGGAAATGGTCTGTCGAAACCCGGGACGGACGACGACTCTAGCACCAGATTTGCTTACGCCTTGACACTTCATCCCGCTAGTGCTAAATTATTGGCGGCTTCGCTTCAGCGGGGATCCTTGGTCCAATTGTCTCTCTTCCTACTACTCTACGTCCGGTAGTCCTCTTAACAAGCATTGGTATTGGATGGACAGTACTCGCGCAGGGCCACACACAAAAGCGATCTCGCTCTCCCCACCCTGCCGTCCCTCTCTTCCGGCCTTTGTCATGCTGCTTCTTTCCATGTCTTGATTCTTTGATCGTCATGTCTCACGATCCCTCGTGGCAGTCGAGCAGGAATAATCGACATGAGACAAGTGCAAGCACTCGCACAAATCGAGCCCAGGATTGTAATATCGTAGATACGATAGTAGAAATTGTCTTTAACCACATACAATACTAATACTGTGCCGGCCTTTCTACCTAGAAATTCTACCGCCAGTCTCTAACCTATTTCCTCCCTTCCTCCCACACCCCTTTTCCTAGAGTATTTCTCTATCATTCCTAGACGGCGTCAATCAGTGACTGGGGCCGGCTCACTCACTCATGCTCATTACTACACACCTATATGGAGGAGTACAATACATACATGCATCGCACATACACAAGGCCTACATCACGGCCATCGTCTACTCATTCATTTATTTCCGTTTATTTACCGGTACTCGCCCATGTACGAATGTTTCACGGGGCGAGCAAAAACAAAATTTCCAAACATTGGTCAGCCTTCTCCCCCCCCACCAGAGAAAAAATGATAATAATAGTAGAAAGTAACCCTCCCGGCACCTCTTCCAATTGCCCTACCCTAAGCTCCTTTTCTCGACAATAGGAGAGGCATACTCATCCTCGAGTGCTTTTTTCTCAATTTATTATTGTTTTCCTCCTATCAACCTCGTTTCGTTCGCTCCTTGTTAAAAGCCACCCTAATGCATGGGGCGCTGCTGCGTAAAGGGGTGGCGAGTTCTAGGTAAACGGGGGACCCTACGATGGGAATGTTGACGGAGGGGTGTCTCGTAGGGTCTCTCCTTCTTTTATCTTGCTATCATGACCCCGGCGCAAAACTATAGCAAATATACCCTCCATGGTGATAGTCTATATAGCACAGGTAGACATCAGCGGTATCGATGAGAAACAATAATCATCAGAGCATTCAACCACCCGGTGCACATTCCGCATAGACGCTTCTCACTTACTTACCGGTACTTACTCGCCTAGCCCTGTCGAGGTGGGAAAAAATAAAGCGAGACAATAAACATATGGATATGGATAAAGCAGAATACTTGTAAAACAAAACGAAAATGAGCTAATCCATGCCTGCAAGGACAAGCCTCTGGTGTGTGGTTTATTCGTTTCTTTTCTCTCCTTTTTTTTCCTTTTTCCCCCAGTCAACTTTTTTTTTGTTTCCCCCCCAACTCTTTTAGTCACTCCTCCATAATATTTTCTTGCCTTTTTTCCCTACGATTGAGGGAAACATATGTGCGCCACCACTGTGCACCCGTACCGTCCATCAGTCCATCTTCCATATATAATAACTGTGAATATATGGCACATAAGCACTCCAACCCGAGATAATTAGGGGTTCGGGGGTATTGTTTCCTGTGTGGGCTCCCCGCACCCTGAACTTGTGTTTATTTACCTACTAATGATACACGCCTCTCTATCCATGACCTTTTATTTTGCCCCCGGAGCAAAGGGATAGGATGCCGCTCCTATGGGAAGGGCAGAAGAAGAAACAAAACAAACGTAAAGGGCATTTACTGTACGAGTACGGTGCTTTCCTGTCATTTCACCTTTATTCCCTAGAAAACCGGAGGAATAAGAATACTATACGGTATCGTATTCAATCACTGGGTAAGCTAATGGGGGAAGCAAGCCCTACACCTGCCCCACTACTGCCGGCTGTCATCCTTCTCCCCCCTGGGCTCACTTCTACTCACTTACCTACTCACTTCCCTCACCTTCTGTTCCAATCCGGAACAAGCGTGTACAGGGAAACAAGCACGGCCTCTGTTCTTTCCTTTCCACTATTGAGAGCACGTTACGAATTCCCGGTATTTATCGGCTGGCAGCGGGACTTTTTCCTTCCTCGAAGCTCCTCTCCCAGAAAGTACGGAGTTTATTGCACCTTTTGCTGCTCGACATCGGCACATGATAATCACTGCGTTGTTGGTCTATAGAGTAATATTTGGTGGAGGAATCAAGGAATTGGGAAACGAGAGAAGGGGGGGGAGACGGGGGCGAAAGACGGAATAAAACAAAAAAAAAACGGGGTTTACTGTAGTCCCCTGACTGAAGAGAATGATCCGCACTTGGGGGTGCATGTACCACACAAGTGCAAGTACGTACTTGCACAGTACTATTGCCGAGATAGTGCCCTCTGGTGACAGCACGAGGACTAGTCTCCCTCCGACTCTTTTCTCTTTTCTGCCTTTTTCTCTTTTCGCTATCTAATCTAGGTTTTTTTGTTTTACTATATAATTCTTGCCGTTAGTTGGCACGTTCCTTTTCACGGGGTTCTCTCACTTGATATTGAACGGGTTATGTGCGGGAATATCGACGTGATAGATGCAGGATGGGGGGATTGATGATAATGGTGGTGGTTGGTGTTCCTCTTGATATATATATATATTTCTTTTTTTTTTCCCATTTACCCACCCCCCTCCTCTCCTTCCTCAGAATTTTGGGATGATCAGAATATGGGATTGATCGTGGCAGCGAAAAAAGGGGGGTGAGGGAGGGAAAAAAAAGAAAGCAAATAATGTCAACTGTTCCATACAAACACGATCCTGAAAGAAAAAAGCTCCCATATTTTGATCATCTTGATCTGTCAAACATCTACTCGGGCACTACACTGTACTCGTGGAAGCTCCCGGCTAATCCTGAATTATTCCGGCCATGGACGGGATGGCGGCCCTCACCGCCTAATACGACTGTGAGTGCACCGGTGCACAGAGAGAGAGAGAGGAGACAAAAAAAAAGTGAAACAAGAATAGACAAGAGGATGGTAAGGTATCGTAAGTAGCGAAAAATTCCCCAACATTTCGTAATTCATGAGAGTGTCCGGATGCCTTAGTGCCAAGATCGCCAAATTTACGCCCAAATTGAACAGTCCAATAGCCAGGTCTTGGTGTCAAGGCATGGGATAGACTAGGACCAGGCTACCAAGTAGAAACAATAGTCTAATAAGTAAAAGAGTGGAAAAGGAAGGAGAAACCCGTTTCAAAGCCTCCCCTCCCTTCACCTCCACCACTCCAGAGCCCGGTTACCGAGTCCACCCCAATTCCTCCCTCCTCCCTCCCTTGTCGAAGCGAACGAAGCCTTACAAGTTACAAACATCTGGGAAAAGAAAAGAAAAAAAAAGGAAAAGATGATCCTCATAATAACTGTAACTTACACCCACCCACACGCACAACATAACAAAAAAGCTTCCCGATTGAAATGTTGTTTTTTTTGCAAGACACTTCCCTTGAGTAAAAGTAAGGTAAGGTAAAGTTACACAAGAACCGATCTCAGCCTAATGATGATGCCGCAGGACTGACGCCATCCTCGTACATTACATTACATTTACATAGTTCGAGGAACAGGACAGGACAGGACAGGACATAAATTACATACATAGCGTGCATTTTGTATGGTATTTTACAGTACTAGTACAGTGCTCGTATAATAATTGAACGAACGGGTTTTTTTTTGTTCAGCCTTCTTGGATTTAGATCTTGGTGTAATGCAATAAACGGTCGTGTTCACAAAAACGACGTTCAATTTATTATTGCTATTGACTTATGCTTGTAGGAGTATCATACTGGAATATAGAGTAATGGGTGATTGGCTAGCTTATCGGATATACGATTATGCGGGTCTCGCGAGGTTCGGGTAAAATTCCAGGCTGTGAGGATAACTGGGCGGTAGGACGGGAGAGGGGCATTGGGGGGGAGGGGGGAGGAGGAAAAAAGAAAAAGGAAAGAAAAAAAGAGGAAAAAGAAAAGAAGAGAGAGAGAGAGAGAGAGAGAGAGAGGAAAAGTTGATGATTTATTGGATGGGAGGTGGATTGGTTTTGGAGGATGGACGTGGAGTTGGGGGGAAGAGAAGGAGTGATTGATTGTTAGTATAATATTAAGGGGAAAGGGTGATCATAACTCGATGGTCTTCCGGGGGGTTTTTTTGTCTTTATTAGTATATATTATTATATATATATTATATATACTTCTTTTCTCATCGTGTATTCGGAATACGGTTGCTATAAAAGTACCCGAAGATGTGTCAGAATTATTTGAAATATTGAAGATTTGATGTCTTTAATACAAAGAGGATAATGTAACCGATGATAA
>Ga0307517_10001972_pt1 | contig 33450 bp, 23 predicted proteins | sample 23_EM_MG_FD_194515 | JGI IMG/M metagenome (GOLD analysis project Ga0307517, IMG submission 194515) | Populus trichocarpa ectomycorrhiza microbial communities from riparian zone in the Pacific Northwest, United States - 23_EM | ecosystem: Host-associated > Plants > Roots > Unclassified | place... | reverse complement strand
GCCACGCCCGCAGCACCGCGCCGGACTACCTCGCGGCGGCGGACGAGTGGCTGTCGCGCATCGACCCGCTCATCGCACGGCACCAGCTCACGGACGGCCGAGGCACGGTCATCGCGTACCAGGTGGAGAACGAGCTCTACACGGACACCCCGGACGGCCACGCGTACATCCGGCACCTCGTGGCGAAGGCGAAGGCGGACGGGATCACGGTCCCGCTGCTGGGCAACCACAAGGGGGTCTTCACCCGCGAGCTGGACATCGACGGGTACGACCGCTACCCGCAGGAGTTCGACTGCTCGCATCCGGACGTGTGGAGCCCGCTGCCGGACATGGCGTTCGCGCACAACAAGGGCGAGCCGCTCTATCTCCCCGAGTTCCAGGGCGGGGCGTTCGACCCGTGGGGCGGGGTCGGCTACGACAAGTGCCGGCAGCTGACGAACGGCGACTTCGAGAAGGCGGCGTACGAGAACAACATCGCGTCGGGCTCGACCATGCAGAACTTCTACATGGTCCACGGCGGCACCTCCTGGGGCTATCTGGCGGCGCCGAGCCAGGTCTACAGCTCGTACGACTACGGGGCGCCGATCAGCGAGGACCGGCGGCTGACGGAGAAGTACCTGGTCGACAAGCGGCTCGGCTACCTGGTGCAGGCGGTGGCGCCGCTGACGCGGACGGACGCGGTGGGCGACCGGACGACGGGCGCGGTGCTGGAGCGCGTACGCCGCGATCCGGCGACCGGGACGGTGGTCACGGTCGTCCGGCACAAGGACGTGAACGACAAGTCGACCGACAGCGTGCGGATCGCGCTCGGCGCGCACCGGGACGTGCCGGTGGTGATCGCGGGGCGGGACTCCAAGCTGCTGGTGTCGGACTACCCGATGGACCACCAGCGGCTGGAGTACTCGACGTCGGAGATCATGACGCACGGGGCCTTCGGCGACCGGGACCTCGCGCTGCTGTACGGCCGCCGGGGACAGGCCGGCCGGACGGTACTGCGGTACGCGGCCGAGCCCAAGGTCACGGTACTCGCGGGCGACGTACGGCACCGGTGGGCGGACGGGACGCTGCGGCTGGACTACACCCACCGGGGGCTGGCGAAGGTCCTGGTCGAGCCGCCCGGCGGCGGCACGCCGCTGCTGCTCCTGCTCGCGGACGACGCGACGGCCGACACCTTCTGGCGGCAGGACACCGACCGGGGCCCGGTGCTGGTGCGGGGGCCCGAGCTGGTGCGGACGGCCGGGTACGAGGGCGGTGAGCTGCGGCTGACCGGGGACACCGACCGCGCCACCGCGATCGAGGTCTTCGACGGCGGCCGGGCGACGTCCGTGACCTGGAACGGCCGCGCGGTGACCGGCGGGCGGCTCGCGGGGCCCGCCCCGGTGACGCTGCCCGCACTCACCGGCTGGCGGTTCACCCGTGACACCCCGGAGGCCGGGCCCGCGTACGACGACTCGGGCTGGCGCACGGCCGCGCCCGGCGCGCTGGCCGCCGACAACAACGGCTTCCACACGGGCTCGGTCTGGTACCGGGGCCACTTCACGGGCGAGGCGACGGGCGTGAAGCTGGCGGCGACCACCGGCAAGGCGGGCGAGTGGCTGGTGTGGCTCAACGGCCGCTTCCTGGGCGACACGCGCGACAAGTCCAGGACCTTCGGCTTCCCGGCGGGCGCGGTCCGGCGCAGCGGAGACAACGTGCTGTCGGTCCTGACCGTCAACATGGGCCACAACATGGACTTCCACTCCAACGACTCCCACAAGGAGCCGCGCGGCCTGACCTCGGCCGCCCTCCAGGGCTCCGCCCGCGCCCTCACCTGGCGCGTCCAGGGCGGCCGCCCGGACCCCGTGCGCGGCCCCCTCAACGCGGGCGGCCTGCACGGCGAGCGGCAGGGCTTCCACCTCCCCGCGTACGACGCCTCGCGGTGGCCCTCCGTGGCGCTCCCGCACCCCGACCGCACCCTGGGCGTCTCCTGGTACCGCACCTCGCTCGCGCTCGCTCTCCCGGCCCACCAGGACGTCCCGCTCAGCCTCGTCATCGACCGGGAACGCTCGCGCCACTACCGGGCGCTCATCTACGTCAACGGCTGGATGATCGGCCAGTACGTCAGCGACCTCGGGCCCCAGCAGGCCTTCCCGGTACCGTCGGGGCTGCTGCGCACCAACGGCCGCAACGAGGTTGCCGTCGCCGTGGTCAACGCGGACGCCCGCACGGGCGGGCTGGGCCGGGTCACCCTGCGGTCGACCGGCAACTTCGCGACCCCGTAGACGCCGCCTGCGGGAGTGTGACCGCGCACACCCGTACCGGGCTGGGCACGCTCATTACCCGCGAGTAGCATGGACCTCGGCGACGCTGCCGGACAGTCGGCGGGCGCGCCCGCAGTGCCCCCGCATATGGAGGAGAGCCAACGTGCCTCGTACCGCTAGGGATGTCGTCTTCGTCGACGGCGTCCGCACCCCGTTCGGCAAGGCGGGCCCGAAGGGCATCTATCACGAGACCCGCGCCGACGATCTCGTGATCAAGTCCATCCGGGAGCTGCTGCGGCGCAACCCGAGCCTGCCCCCGGAGCGTATCGACGAGGTCGCGGTCGCCGCGACCACGCAGATCGGCGACCAGGGCCTGACCCTGGGCCGCACCGCCGCGATCCTGGCCGGGCTGCCGAAGTCCGTCCCCGGCTTCTCGATCGACCGGATGTGCGCCGGCGCGCTGACCGCCGTGACGACGACGGCCGGCGGCATCGCCTTCGGCGCGTACGACGTGGTCGTGGCCGGCGGCGTGGAGCACATGGGCCGCCACCCGATGGGCGAGGGCGTGGACCCCAACCCGCGCTTCGTGTCGGAGAAGCTGGTCGACGACTCCGCCCTGTTCATGGGCATGACGGCGGAGAACCTGCACGACCGCTTCCCGCACATCACCAAGCAGCGCGCGGACGAGTACGCGGTCCGCTCGCAGGAGAAGGCCGCCAAGGCGTACGCCAACGGCAAGATCCAGCAGGACCTGGTGCCGATCTCCGTGCGCCGCAGCAACCCCGAGGCCGGCGAGACCGGCTGGGGCCTGGCCACGCAGGACGAGCCCATGCGCCCGGGGACCACCCTGGAGAGCCTGGCGAGCCTGAAGACCCCCTTCCGCGCCCACGGCCGCGTCACGGCCGGCAACGCGGCGGGCCTGAACGACGGCGCCACCGCCTCCCTGCTCGCCGCCGAGGAGGTCGCGCAGGAGCTGGGTCTGCCGATCCGCGCCCGCCTGGTCTCGTACGCCTTCGTGGGCGTCGAGCCGGAGGTGATGGGCGTCGGCCCGATCCCTGCGACCGAGAAGGCCCTCGCCAAGGCGGGCCTGACGATCGACGACATCGGCCTGTTCGAGGTCAACGAGGCGTTCGCCGTCCAGGTGCTCTCGCTCCTGGACCACTACGGGATCGCGGACGACGACCCGCGCGTCAACCAGTACGGCGGCGCCATCGCGTTCGGCCACCCGCTGGCCTCCTCCGGCGTACGGCTGATCACGCAGCTCGCCCGGCAGTTCGAGGACGCCCCCCACGTGCGCTACGGCCTGACGACGATGTGCGTCGGCTTCGGCATGGGCGGGACCATCATCTGGGAGAACCCGCACTTCGAGGGGAACAAGTGACCACCACCGCTGAGCTGTTGAAGGGCGCGGCCGAGCTGTTCCCCGACGAGGTCGTCACGCAGGCGCACGTGCGCCACATCGACCTCCCCGGCGCGGGGCGCTTCGCGCTGATCACGCTGGACAACGGCCTGGACCACACCAAGCCGACCACCTTCGGGCCGCAGTCGCTGGCCAACCTCGACAAGGCGATCGACCAGGTCGAGGCCGAGGCCGCCGCCGGTTCCATCACCGGCGTCGGCGTCACGGGCAAGCCGTTCATCTTCGCGGTCGGCGCCGACCTCAAGGGCGTCGAGCTGCTGAAGAACCACGACGACGCGCTCGCCATCGGCAAGGGCGGCCACGAGGTCTTCAAGCGGCTGTCGGCCGTCGGCGTCCCGACCTTCGCGTACTACAACGGCGCGGCCATGGGCGGCGGCGTCGAGGTCGGCCTGCACTGCGCCTACCGCACCGTCTCCGCCGCGCTGCCCGCCTTCTCCCTCCCCGAGGTCTTCCTGGGCCTCGTCCCCGGCTGGGGCGGCTGCACGATCCTGCCGAACCTGATCGGCGCGGACCGCGCGGTCTCGGTCATCATCGAGAACTCGCTCAACCAGAACAAGCAGCTCAAGGGCGAGCAGGTCTACGAACTGGGCATCGCCGACGCCCTGTTCGAGGGCGCGGACTTCCTGGAGCAGTCCCTGCTGTGGACCGCCGCCGTCCTCAAGGGCGAGATCCAGGTCGTACGCCCCGACGTCGACCGCGGCGAGGGCTGGGACAAGGCCGTCGCCCGTGGCCGCTTCATCGCCGACTCCAAGGTGCACGGCGCCGCCCCGGCCGCGTACCGCGCCCTGGACATCATCGAGGCCGCCAAGAACGGCGACCTCCAGCAGGGCTTCGACGCCGAGGACGTGGCGCTGGCCGACCTCATCATGGGCGGCGAGCTGCGCAGCGGCATCTACGCCTTCAACCTCGTCCAGAAGCGCGGCAAGCGCCCGGCCGGGGCCCCCGACAAGAGCCTGGCCCGCCCGGTCAGCAAGGTGGGCGTGGTCGGCGCCGGCCTGATGGCCTCGCAGCTCGCGCTGCTGTTCGCGCGCCGCCTCGAAGTGCCGGTGGTCCTCACCGACATCGACCAGGAGCGCGTCGACAAGGGCGTCGGCTACGTCCACGGCGAGATCGACAAGCTGCTGCTGAAGGGCCGCGTCAACCAGGACAAGGCCAACCGCCTCAAGGCCCTGGTCTCCGGCTCCCTCGACAAGGCCGCGGCCTTCGGTGACGCGGACTTCGTCATCGAGGCGGTCTTCGAGGAGATCGGCGTCAAGCAGCAGGTCTTCGCCGAGGTCGAGGCGGTCGTCTCCCCGACGGCCATCCTGGCCACCAACACCTCCTCGCTGTCGGTGAGCGAGATGGCGTCGAAGCTGGAGCACCCCGAGCGGGTCGTCGGCTTCCACTTCTTCAACCCCGTCGCGATCCTCCCGCTGCTGGAGATCGTCCGCGGCGAGCAGACCGACGACGCCTCCCTGGCCACGGCCTTCGGCGTCGCCAAGAAGCTCAAGAAGACCGCCGTGCTGGTGAAGGACGCCCCCGCGTTCGTCGTCAACCGCATCCTCACCCGCTTCATGGGCGAGATCCAGAACGTCATCGACGAGGGCACCCCCGTCGCGGTGGCCGAAAAGGCCGTCGAGCCCCTCGGCCTCCCGATGTCCCCCCTCGTCCTCCTGGAGCTCGTCGGCCCCGCGATCGGCCTCCACGTCTCGGAGACCCTCAACCGGGCCTTCCCCGACCGCTTCACCGTCTCCCCCAACCTCGCCGCCGTCGTCAAGGCCGGCAAGCGCGGCTTCTACGTCTACGACTCCGGCAAGCCCGAACTCGACCCCGAGGTCGCCGCCCTCCTCAAGCAGGGCGACAGCGTCCTCTCGGAGGACCAGGTCCGCGCCCGCGTCCTGGACGCCGTCGCCCAGGAAATCGGCCTCATGCTCGCCGAAGGCGTCGTCGCCGAGGCCCAGGACATCGACCTCTGCCTCATCACCGGCGCCGGCTGGCCCTTCCACCTCGGCGGCATCACGCCGTACCTGGACCGCGAAGGCGTCAGCGACCGCGTCAACGGCAAGCCCTTCCTGGCCCCGGGCGTCGCCAGCGTCCCGGCGTAGTTCTTCACGGCTGAACGACGCTGCCCCGGCACCGCTTCCTGCGGTGCCGGGGCAGTGCCATGAGCGCTCAGCCCGGCGCGGAGGTTATTGACGCACGGTCACGAAGTAGCCGTGGCGGTCGCGGTCGGGGTCGCCGTGGCGGTGTCCGACTCGGCCTTGGCGACGGCGCTCTTCACGAGGGTGCGGAGCTTGGCCGGGGTGGGGTCGGCGAGGGTTTCGCCGTTGACCTGCACGACGGGGACCGCGGTGAAGCCGACGGCGGTGAAGGCCTGCTGGGACTTGCGGACCCAGCCGTCGTGGTCGCCGCCCTGGACGCAGGGCACGAACTTGGCCGCGTCGAGTTTCTTCACTTCCGTGCCGACCTTCTTGAGCAGCGTCTCGCTGTTGAGGCCGTCGTCGGTGACGTCGGCCGGCTGTACCGCCCACAGCTTGTCGACGTACTCGGCGAACTGCCCCTGGTCCTGGGCGCAGGCGGCCGCGTTGGCAGCGGTGAGCGCGCCGCGCCCGCCGTTGTCGGTGTCGGACTGCGTGACCAGCCGGTAGTCGATCTCGACCTGGCCGGTGGCCAGCAGCCCGGTGAAGACGGCCGCGTACTCCTGGGCGAAGGCCTTGGACTGCGGGCTGCGCAGGTCCTCGTACACGGTCAGGGCCACGGGCACCGTCGGCTTGACCGGCAGGCCGAAGCCGTCCGTCGCGACAGCGCCGGTCGGCACCTTGACCTCAGTCGCCTTCTGGCCGCGCACATGCGCCCCGATGAGCGCGGACCCGCCGAACACGACCACCAGCGCCACCACCGTCCCCGCGTACGGCCGCCACCTGCCGCCGCGCCCCGCCTTCGGTGCCTTCGGTGCCTTGGGGGCCTTCGCCTTGGACTTCCTCATGTGCCGCCACCTTGTTCAACGCCTGTGCCTCGACCTACGGCGTCTTTGTACCACCGTCGGCGGGTGCCGTTCATGGCAGGGTGTCAGCCGTGGACAACGACAGCGATCCGCGCCCCCTGGTGATCATCGACGCCGCCAACACCGTGGGGTCCGTCCCCGACGGCTGGTGGCGCGACCGGCACGGCGCCACCGTGCGGCTCCGTGACGCCCTCGCACCCCTCGCCGGGCTCGGCCTTCCCGCCACCGCCCCGGGCGTCCCGGGCTGGGCCGCCGCGCCGCCGCTGGACCTCGTGCTGGTCGTCGAGGGCGCCGCGCGGGGCGTGCCGCCGGTCCCGGGGGTACGGGTCGAGGCGGCCCCGGGCAGCGGGGACGACCTCATCGCCGAGCTGGCGGCGGACGCCGGGGCCGAGGGCGGGCGGCGGTGCCTGGTCATCACGGCCGACCGTGAGTTGCGGGCCCGGGTGACAGCGCACGGCGCGCTCGTCGCGGGCCCGAGGGTGGTGCGGCCCTCGGCCGGTTGACCGGGGGCGCCGGAAAGGCCCTGGTTCAGCCCGTCCGGCGGGCGTAGAGCACCGCGCCGTCGGCGGTCGCGACCCGCTTGTAGTCCTTCGCCAGCATCGCGCGCAGCGTTGGCACGTGCGCGGGCCCGTACGCCGCTCCGCGCGAGTCGTCGACGATGAGGTCGGCTGGGCGGCGGGCCATCTCGCGCCGGAAGGTGCGCCAGGCGCCGGGGACGGCGTAGGCCTCGCCGACACGGCCGGAGGAGCCGCCGCGGCCGCCGGAGAAGTTGGTGAGGAAGCCCGCGGTGAGGAAGCGGGAGGCGGGGGTCCGGCGGGAGAGCCAGTAGTGCTCGGGGTGCATGCCCCAGACGAGCAGTGTGTCGGAGGGGGTGGTGTGGGCGCGGATGGCGGCGGCGACGGCCGCGGAGTGGTCGAGCTCTGTCCGGGGGACGGTGAAGCCCCAGGCGAGGAAGGCGCCACAGGCCAGTGCCGTCCAGGCGGCGGCGGGCTTCCACAGGCGGGGAAGGCCGCGCAGCGCGGCGACGCCGAGGAGGACCAGCGGCGGGAGGAGCTGGAGGTAGTAGTGGCCGTAGAACTGGAAGCCGGTGACGACGGCGAGCCCGGAGGCGGCGAGCCACACCCACAGCTCGGTCCCGGCGAACCTGCGGCGGCGCGCGGCCAGGTACAGCAGCGGCAGTACGAGTCCGGCGCCCGCCACCGCCAGGATGCCCGCGTTGCCCAGCGCGCGGCCCAGCACGGCCGGCCAGGCGCCCTGCGGGGAGAGGTACGCCCCGGAGCCCGTCACCGTCCAGAACACGAACCGCCGCGCGCCGACCGACAGGGCCACGGCGGCGACCGGGACCACCACTCCCCCGGCGAGCCACGCCCAGGCCCACCGGTCCCGCGTCCCCACGACCACGGCCGGGGGCGCCGCGGCGACCCGTACGGCGACCGAGGAGCCGCCGTCCCCGTCGGCCAGGGGCTCGCGTGGCCGTACGAGCACCGCCCGTTCCGCTCCCGCGTCGCGCCACGCGCGCCAGAGCATCCAGGCCACCGGGAGCAGCACCACGGCCCCGGTCTGCTTGGTGAGCGCCGCGCCGGCCACCGCCAGCCCGGCCCAGCCCCAGCGGGCCCGGTCGGCGCACCACATGGCAGCGACCGTCCACGGCAGGGTGAAGACCTCGAAGTTGGCGGCCTGGCTGTCCTCGGGGGCGAGCCCGATCGACAGCAGCAGGTAGCCGAAGCCCGCGACGGCGCCCCACGGCCCGCCCCAGCGGCGCCGCGCCATGGAGGCGAGCAGGACGGCGGTGAGGACGTGGGCGAGCACCGCCAGCACCCGCAGCGGCCACAGGGAGCCGTCACCGAAGAGCGCGAAGGCACCCTCGTAGATCCAGGGCAGCAGTGGCGGCTTGCGGTCGACCACATCGCCGTAGAGCGAGCCGCCGGATGCGAGCATCCGTGCCTGTGTGGCGAGGAAGCCCTCGTCCGGGTTCCAGACCGGCCGTACGAAGGACGGCAGATGGAGCAGGGCCGCGCACACCGCGAACGCGGGGATCGTCAGGCGCGTGAAGCGCGTGACACGCGGAAGGCGGCTGCTCGGCACACCGGTCAACCTACCCGAGGCCTACCCGGCGCCTACCCGACGCCTCCCTGGCGCATCCGGCTGTGCCCGTGCCCGTACGCGAAGTAGATGACGAAGCCGAGCACCATCCACAGCAGGAACCGCAGCCAGGTCTCGGCCGGCAGGTTGAGCATCAGCCACAGCGTGGCCAGCACGGACAGCGCCGGCACCCAGGGGACGAGGGGCGTACGGAAGGAACGCGGCAGGTCGGGGCGGCTGCGGCGGAGCATGACCACGCCGATCGCGACGACGATGAACGCGAAGAGCGTCCCGATATTGACCAGTTCGGCCAGCTCCGAGATGCTCGTGAAGCCCGCGACGAGCGCGATGACGCCGCCGAGCAGCATCGTCGAGCGGTAGGGCGTCCTGAAGTGCGGATGGACGTGCGAGAAGAAGCGCGGCAGCAGCCCGTCCCGGCTCATGGCGAAGAACACCCGGGTCTGGCCGAGCAGCAGGATCATGCAGACGGCCGTGAGCCCGATGGCCGCGCCGAAGCTGATCAGGCCCGCCCAGAAGGGGTGTCCGGTGTCCTTGAAGGCGTCGGCGAGCGGGGCGTCGACCGACAGCTTGCTGTACTTCTCCATGCCGGTGACGACCACGGACACGGCGACGTACAGCACCGTGCAGATGGCGAGCGAGCCGAGGATGCCGCGCGGGACGTCCCGCTGGGGGTTCTTGGTCTCCTCGGCGGCGGTCGCGACGATGTCGAAGCCGATGAACGCGAAGAAGACCACGGCGGCGGCGGTGAAGATGCCCATCACGCCGAAATCGGTCGGGGTGTAGCCGAAGATCAGCTGGATCAGCGGCGCCTTGAGGTCCGATTCGGTGGCCGGGGTCGGGACGGCGTCCGGGATGAAGGGCGTGTAGTTGTCGCCGACGATGAAGAAGGTGCCGACGACGATGACGATGAGCACCACCGCGACCTTGATCGCCACGACCACCGAGGTGACCCGGGCGGACAGCTTCGCCCCGCCGACCAGGATCGCGGTGAGCACCAGGACCAGCAGGAAGGCCAGCAGGTCGAAGTGGGTATCGGTGTCGGTGCTGCCGGCCAGCGCGGTGGGCAGGTGCCAGCCGACGTTGTCCATGAGGGAACGGATGTAGCCGGACCAGCCGACGGACACCACCGCGCAGCCGAGGGCGAGTTCGAGGACGAGGTCCCAGCCGATGATCCAGGCGGGCAGTTCGCCGAGCGTCGCGAAGGAGAAGGTGTACGCGGATCCGGCGACCGGCACGGTGGAGGCGAACTCGGCGTAGCACAGCGCCGCGAGGGCGCACACGATGCCGGACAGGACGAAGGCCAGGGCAACCGCCGGTCCGGCGTTGTTCCTTGCGACCTGTCCGGTGAGAACGAAGATGCCGGTGCCGATGACGACACCGACGCCGAAGACCGTGAGGTCGAGGGCGGACAGCGATTTCTTGAGCGCGTGCTCCGGCTCCTCGGTGTCCGCAATGGACTGTTCGACGGATTTGGTCCGGAAGATGCTGCTCGTTCTGACGTTCACCGGCGCATCACAGCACCCGGCGGCCCCGGCGGAGGGGCTCGGCGCGCGGGGGATCACCCGTATTGGTGATCCCCCGGGGCGGGACTACTCTCCGGCGACCCGGGCCGGCTCGTCCTCGTACCGGCCGTCGAGCTTCGAGACCAGGCCGGTGACCTGGCGTGCGATGTCCGGGGCGGTCAGGCCGATCTCGGCCATGATCTCCTTGCGGGAGGCGTGGTCGAGGAACTGCTGCGGGATGCCGAAGTCGCGCAGCGGCACGTCCACGCCCGCGTCGCGCAGGGCCTGCGAGATCGCGGAACCGACGCCGCCGACGCGGCCGTTGTCCTCGACGGTGACGACGACCCGGTGGCGGGCGGCGAGGCCGGGCAGGGCCTCGTCGACCGGCTTGACCCAGCGGGGGTCGACGACGGTGGTGGTGATGCCCTGGGCGTCGAGGAGTCCGGCGATGTCCAGGCACATCGGGGCCAGCGCGCCGACCGAGACCAGCAGCACGTCGGGGCTCTCGGAGCCCGACTCGCGCAGCACGTCCATGCCGCCGACAGTGCCGACGGCCTTGACGGCCGGGCCGACGGCGCCCTTGGAGTAGCGGACGACGGTGGGCGCGTCGTCGACCTGGACGGCTTCGCGCAGCTGGGCGCGTACCTGGTCGGCGTCGCGCGGGGCGGCGATCCGCAGGCCGGGGACGACCTGGAGGATGGACATGTCCCACATGCCGTTGTGCGAGGCCCCGTCGGTGCCGGTGACGCCGGCCCGGTCCAGGACGAAGGTGACGCCGCACTTGTGCAGGGCGACATCCATCAGGACCTGGTCGAAGGCCCGGTTGAGGAAGGTCGCGTAGACCGCGAAGACCGGGTGCAGCCCGCCGGTGGCCAGGCCGGCCGCCGAGGTGGCGGCGTGCTGCTCGGCGATGCCGACGTCGTAGACCCGGTTGGGGAAGGCCTTGGCGAACTTGTCGAGGCCGACCGGCTGGAGCATGGCGGCGGTGATCGCCACGATGTCCCCCCGCTCCCTGCCGAGCTTGACCATCTCCTCGCCGAACACCGAGGTCCAGTCGGCGCCGCCGGCCGAGATCGGCAGGCCGGTGTCGGGGTGGATCGGGCCGATGCCGTGGAAGCGGTCGGCCTCGTCCTGCTCGGCCGGGCTGTAGCCGCGGCCCTTCTCGGTGATGCAGTGCACTATCACCGGGCCGCCGAAACGCTTCGCCCGCGTGAGCGCGGACTCCAGGGCCTCGATGTCGTGGCCGTCGATCGGGCCGACGTACTTCAGGCCGAGGTCCTCGAACATGCCCTGGGGGGCGATGAAGTCCTTCAGGCCCTTCTTGGCGCCGTGCAGCGTCTCGTACAGCGGCTTGCCGATGAGCGGGGTGCGCTCCAGCAGGTCCTTCGTACGGGTGAGGAACTGCTCGTAGCCGTCGGTGGTGCGCAGCGTCGCGAGGTGGTCGGCGAGGCCGCCGATGGTGGGCGCGTAGGAGCGCTCGTTGTCGTTGACGACGATGACGAGCGGGCGGTCCTTGGCGGCGGCGATGTTGTTCAGCGCCTCCCAGGCCATGCCGCCGGTCAGCGCCCCGTCGCCGATGACGGCGACGACGTGGTCGTCGCGGCCGAGCAGCTCGTTGGCCTTGGCAAGGCCGTCGGCCCAGCCCAGGACCGTGGAGGCGTGGCTGTTCTCGATGACGTCGTGCTCGGACTCGGCCCGGGAGGGATAGCCGGACAGGCCGCCCTTGCCCTTGAGCTTGCTGAAGTCCTGACGGCCGGTGAGCAGCTTGTGCACATAGGACTGGTGTCCGGTGTCGAAGAGCACCTTGTCCCGGGGCGAGTCGAAGACCCGGTGCATGGCGATGGTCAGCTCGACCACGCCGAGGTTGGGGCCCAGATGGCCTCCGGTCTTGGAGACCTCCTCGACAAGGAAGGTACGGATCTCCCCCGCCAGCTCCACCAGCTGCTCCTGGCTGAGCCGGTCGAGGTCGCGCGGTGCCTTGATACGGGTCAGCAGCGCCACCCGTGCCTCCTTGCTTGTCGCTTTCCCGGTTTCCCGAGTTTCCGAGTCTAAGTGCTGGGGTTCCGGCCCCCGCACACACCTGTGCCCGATGCCGGGAACGATCATTCCCGGCACCGGGCACATGGCGCTATCACCTACGTGTTACGCCCGACCGGCGGCCTTCTGGCTCTTGCGGGAGACCGAGTCGATGACCACGGCGCCGAGGAGGACCGCGCCGGTGATCATGTACTGGATGGACGTGTTCATGTTGAGCAGGTCCAGGCCGGTCTGGATGGACTGGATGACCAGCATGCCCAGCAGGGCCGACCAGACGTTGCCCCGGCCGCCGAAGAGGCTGGTGCCGCCGATGACGGTGGCCGCGATGGCCAGCATCAGGATGTTGCCGCCACCGGAGGTCAGCGACGCGCTGGAGGTCTGCCCGGCGAAGAACATGCCGCCGATCGCCGCGAAGCCGCCGGAGATGGCGAACACGGTGATGCGGACCATGGGCACGCTGATGCCCGCGCGGCGAGCGGCCTCGATGCCGCCGCCGACCGCGAAGACCTTGCGGCCGTACGTGGTGCGGCGCAGCACGAAGTCCACGATCACCAGCGACGCGAGGAAGATCACCAGGGCGTTGGACACGCCGGAGGCGTTGTTCAGCACGGCGGCGGCGGCGAAGGCCGCCACCGCGAGCGCGCCGACCCGCAGCGCGATCTCGCTGGTGGGCCGGAAGGGCACCCCGGCGGCGCGGCGGCGGCGCTGGTCCATGAGGGAACCGATGAGCAGGGAGGCCACACCGAGACCGGCCAGCAGGTAGGCGCCGATGACGGCCTGGTCCATGAAGAAGGAGCTCTGGCCGAGCAGGTGCACCGGGCCGCTGTCGGACGGGATGTTGATGGTGCCGCTCGAACCGAGCAGCCACAGCATCAGGCCGTTCCAGCCGAGGAAGCCGGCCAGGGTCACCACGAAGGCCGGTACACCGATCCTGGCGAAGAACCAGCCCTGCAGGGCGCCGATGCCGACGCCCGTGATGATGGTCAGGACCAGGGCCAGCCACACGTTCATGCCGTGGGTGACCACGAAGACGGCGAACACCGTGGACGCCAGTCCGCTGACCGAGCCGACCGACAGGTCGATCTCGCCGAGCAGCAGCACGAAGACCAGGCCGATGGCGAGCATGCCGGTGGCCGACATGTAGTAGCTGATGTTGGACAGGTTGTCCGCGCTGAGGAAGCGGTCGTTCTGGAGCTGGAAGATGGTCCAGATGACGATCAGGCCGAAGAAGACCGGCAGCGAGCCGAGCTCACCGCCCTTGACCTTGCGCTTGAACTCGGTGACGTAGCCCTTCAGGCCCTCTTCACGGATGAGCAGTCGCGGGTCGACGACGGTCACCGGTGCGGCCGTGGGGTCGTCGGCGGGCGCCACGGTGTTCTGGTCCGGGTCGGGCTTCACGGTCTTGGAAATGTCGCTCACTTTGCCGCCTCCGTGGTGCGCCCCGCGCGACGGGTCACGGCGTTGTCCGTGGCACCCGTGATCGCGGCGATGATCTCTTCGTGGCTGGTGTCCTTCACCGGGAAGGACCCGTTGTTCTTGCCCAGGCGCAGGACGGCGACGGTGTCCGCGACCGCCTTGACGTCGGCCATGTTGTGGCTGATGAGGATGACGCCCAGGTTGCGCTCGCGCAGCCGCTCGACCAGGTCGAGGACCTGCGCGGTCTGCTCGACACCGAGGGCGGCGGTGGGCTCGTCGAGGATGACGACCTTCGGCTCGCCGATGAGGGCGCGGGCGATGGCGACGACCTGGCGCTGGCCGCCGGACAGGCTCGCGATCGGGATGCGTACGCTCGGGATGCGGATGGAGAGCGTGCTCAGCAGCTCCCGGGAGTTCTTCTCCATCGTCACCTCGTCGATGACGCCGCGGTGCAGCAGCTCGCGTCCGAGGTAGAGGTTGCCGACGACGTCGAGGTTGTCGCACAGGGCGAGGTCCTGGTAGACGGTGGCGACGCCGAGTCCCTGGGCGTCGTGCGGCTTGTTGATGCTGACCGGTTTGCCCTCCCACTCGATGACGCCCTCATCGATGGGGTGCACACCCGCGATCGTCTTGACCAGGGTGGACTTTCCCGCCCCGTTGTCGCCCACGAGGGCGACTACTTCTCCGGCATGGACCTCCAGCTCGACATCGGTGAGTGCCTGTACCGCACCGAATCGCTTGGAGACTCCGCGCAACGCCAGCACGGGCGTAGCGGACACGTGAACCATCTCCTTCGCCGCCTGACCGGCGGGGATGCCGCGCTTGGGGACAGGCGCGGAGGGGTGTGCAAGAAGCACAGGTTTACAAGATGAACATGCGCGAATCCGCTGCCTTTGGCAACGGTTCCATCCGACGCCCGCCCCGGCAGCGGGGTGTGAGTGGGGCGGGCGTCGGACAGGTTTCGCGGGACCGCTGGGCGGTCCGGTTGACCGGTCTTACTGGAGACCGGCGGTCTTGCAGGCGGCGGCGAACTCGGTGGTGCAGATCTCAGCCACGCTCCACAGCTTGTCCTTGACGACCGTGTCCGCGATGTTGGCCTTGGTGACCGACACCGGGGTCAGCAGCGACGAGGGGACCTTGTCGCCGGAGCCGCTGGTCAGCGTCGTGGTGGTCAGCGAGCTGATGCTCTTGCCGTTGAGCAGGTTCACCGCGAGCTCGGCGGCCGTGTCGGCCTCCGGCTTGTAGGCCTTGTAGACGGTGCTGGACTGGGTGCCGGCGACGATCCGCTGGATACCCGCGAGCTCCGCGTCCTGACCGGTCAGCGGGATGGTGCCGATGCCGGCGCCCTTGAGGACGGTGGCGATGCCGCCGGCCATGCCGTCGTTGGCGGCGTAGACGCCCGCGATGTTCTTGGCGCCCAGCTGGGTGATCGCGGCGGACATCTTCTGGGCCGCGACGGTGTCCTTCCACAGGCCGGACTGCTCGTAGGCGATGTTCACCTTGCCGTCGAGGGCCTTGTGGGCGCCGGCCTTGAACTGGGCGGCGTTCGGGTCGGCGTCGTCACCGTTGATCATGACGACCTTGGAGGACGTGGTCGCCTTGGAGCCGAGCGCGGTGAGCAGCGCCTCACCCTGGAGCTCGCCGACCTTCTCGTTGTCGAAGGAGACGTACGCGGAGACCGGGCCCTGGGCGAGACGGTCGTAGGCGACGACCTTGATGCCCTTGTCCACTGCCTTCTGGATGGAGGACTTGATCGCGGCGGAGTCCTGGGCGCTGATCGCGATGACCTTGACGCCCTTGGTGATCATGTTGCTGACCTGCTGCGCCTGCTTGGCAGCGTCACCCGCGGCGTTCGCGTACTCGACGGTGCAGTCGGAGCACAGCTCCTTGACCTTGGCCTCGAACAGCGGCTTGTCGAACTTCTCGTACCGGGCGGTAACGCTGTCGGGGAGCAGCAGGCCGATGGTCTTGTCGGAGCTGCTGCTGCCGGAGTCGTCGCCGGCCTTGCCACAGGCGGCCACAGAAAGGGCCATCGAGACCGCGGCGGTGCCGATAACGACTCTACGCATCATTGCGTTCATTTGGGGTTGCCTCCCTGACAGGGCCGCAACGCTGCGGCCGAGGTGAACGTGAGTCAACTCGGCCGCAGCTTTGTCGTCAAGAAGTAAATACTTAACGAGATGGCAACGGTGCGTTTCGTTATCTAGATGAACGCAGCGTCACCCTGTGAAGGCCGGTGCGACTGAGGGGACAGTACCATCCAAAAGGTGCGAATCACCCACCTCGCTCAAGGCCAGCGCCAGCGCGCCGAGCACCTCCGCGCGGGCCCCGAGGGCGCCCGGGACGACCGCGAGCCGGCGGGCGGCGCTGGGGATGGCGTAACGGGCCACGGACTCCCTGATCGGGCCGAGCACCAGCTCACCGGCCTCGGCCAGGTCGCCGCCGAGGACGACGCGGCTCGGATTGAGCAGATTGCACAGGCTGGCGACGCCCATGCCGACGTGCCGGCCGATGTCGGCGACCACCCGGCGGCAGCCCGGATCGCCCTCGCGGGCGAGCTGGACCATCCTCGGCATGGTCAGCTCGGGTCCGTGACTGGCGCGCAGCAGTCCCAGCACATAGCGGGCGGCGGTGAAGGTCTCCAGGCAGCCCCGGTTGCCGCAGCGGCAGACCGGTCCGGCCTCGTCCAGCGTGATGTGGCCGATCTCACCGGCGGTGCCGCCGGGGCCCCGGTAGATGCGGCCGTCGATCACCAGGCCGGCGCCGACACCGCTGGCGACCTTGATGTACGCGAGGTCCTTGACCCCCCGGCCGCCGCCCCAGACCAGCTCGCCCAGCGCTCCCAGGTTGGCGTCGTTGTCCGCCTGGACGGGCATCCGCAGCCGTTCCGCGAGCTCCTGGCGCGGGTTGATGCCCGCCCAGCCCGGCAGGATCGCCGACGAGCCCAGGGTGCCGGTCTCCAGGTCGATCGGGCCGGGCACGCCCAAGCCCACCCCGAGCACCTTCTCCGGGTCCACGCCGGTGGACTCGATCAGCCGTCCGACCAGGTGTTCCGCCCGGTCGAAGCCCTCCGAGGCGGAGGCGTCCACATCGATCGGCTCGGACTGCTCGGCCAGCACCTGGTGGGCCAGATTGCCCACCGCGACCCGCAGATGGGAGTGGCCGAAATCGACTCCCACCACGATCCCGGCGTCACCGGACAGCGTGACGCTGCGGGCCCTGCGGCCACCCGATGAGGTCGGGGTGACCTCGACCGTGCCGTTGTCCTTCAACTCCCGGACGATGTTGGAGACGGTGGCCGCCGACAGCCCGGTGCTCCGGGCGATCTCCGCCTGGGTGAGCGATCCTGCCAGCCGTACGGCCCGGACCACCCGTTCCAGATTGGCCCGGTGCAGCGACGACTGCGATCCCGGAGTCTCCACAACGACCCACTCCTGCCGGTACGTAACGGCGGAACCGCATCAGTGAGACCCCGTCGTCTACAACATGTGAACTCTAAGCTGAGCGTTTGGGCTTGCATCCCGTCAAGGGGGAGAGCCACACCGTTATCGGAATCGGCCAAAAACAACATGGCGGCCCCGCCGTACCGCGGGGCCGCCGGGAGAGTGCTCTTCCGGTAAGAAGTTGAAGGTGTGACTACTTGAGGGTGCCCGCCGTGAGGCCCGACTGCACCTGGCGCTGGAAGGAGAGGTAGACCGCGAGCACCGGGAGCATCGCGATCGTCATGCCCGCGAAGAGCGCCGGCTTGTCGCCCGCGTACCCCTGGGTCAGCGCCAGGTTCACCAGCCCCTGGGCGAGCATCGAGCGGTCCGGGTCGGTGCTGCTCTGCGGCTGCATCAGGGTGACCGGGAGGATGTACTGGTTCCACTGCCCCAGCACGTTGAAGATCCCGACGCTCAGCAGACCCGGCTTGGCCATCGGCAGCATCACCTGGAAGAACACCCGGCTGTGCGAGGCACCGTCGATCACCGCGGCCTCGTGGATGGCGGTCGGCAGCGTCCGGAAGAAGGAGTGCATGAAGAACACGGTGAACGGCAGCGAGTACGCGACGTAGACCAGGATCAGGCCCTGGTAGGTGTTGAGCATCCCGAGGTTGCGCACCATGAAGAACAGCGGCACCAGCGCCAGGTACACCGGGAACATCGCGCCGCCGACGAACAGGAAGTAGATGAACCTGTTCCCGGGGAAGTCGTAGCGGGCCAGCACATACGCGGCCATCGAGCCGAACAGCATGGTCAGCGGCACCGAGAAGGCCATCACGATCAGGGTGTTGACGAAGAAGCCGCCGATCCCCTTCTCCCAGGCCCTGGTGAAGGCGTCGATGCCCCAGTGCGCGGGCCACGCCCAGGCGCTGCCGCCGATCTGGGCGTCGGTCTTGAACGAGCCGAGGACGATCCAGACCAGGGGCAGCACGATCATCACGGCCCACAGTGCGAGGAAACCGTGCGAGAAGACATTGAGGACGCCGTCGCCGCCGCCCCGTGCGCCGTCCGACGGGCCGCGCCGTGTCGCCGCGACGCTCTGCACCGGAATGCCGGCCTCGGCGCCTGCCCCGGCCTCCTTGATGGGTGTGCTCATCACGCGTCCCCGCTCAGAACTCGATGCGGTCACGGCGGGAGACCCGCAGCGTGATCGCGGAGAGGATCAATGTCAGCAGCAGGATGACCACGCCCATGGCGCAGGCGTATCCGCTCTTGCCGAAGGCCTGGAAGTTCCGCATCAGATAGGTCGACATGACCTCGCTGTGGTGGTCGGGTCCGCCTCCGTAGGCGGTGCCCTGGGTCAGGCCGGCGACCAGCGCGAAGAAGTCCATCGCGAAGATCGAGATGTACACCCAGGCGGTCTGCACGCTGTCCCACAGCAGCGGGAGGGTGATCTTGAAGAAGGTCTGGGTGCGGGCGGCGCCGTCCAGCAGCGCGGCCTCGTAGATGTCCTTGGGGATGGACTGCATCGCCGCGGAGAAGAGCACCAGGTAGAAGCCGACGCCCGCCCAGATCTGGATCGCCAGCAGCGCCCAGAGCACCAGGTCCGGGTCGTTCAGCCACTCGACGGGATTTGCCGCGCTCACCAGGTTCAGCTTGATCAGGACCCCGTTGAGCAGACCCGCCCCGTCGCTGCGGTAGACCGCCCCGAACAGCACGATGAGGATCGCCACGGAGAGCACCTGCGGGAAGAAGAAGATCACCTTGTACAGGGCGGAGCCGCGTACCCCCTGGACGCCGCCGACCGCGCCGCGCCCGCCCACGTTGAGCATGAAGGCGAAGAACAGCGCGAGCAGGATGGTGATCACCGGCAGGAAGAGCAGCAGCAGGAGGTTGTGCGTCAGCGCCGTCATGAAGACGTCGTCGGAGAAGAGCGCCTTGTAGTTGTCGATCCCGACGAAGTTCATGGTCTGGGACTGGCCCTGCCAGTCGGTCAGCGAGTAACCGATGGTCTGGAGGTACGGCCAGATCACGAAGATCAGATAGAGAGCCACCGGGAGGACGAGGAATCCCGCGATGAACGGGTACTTGCGGTGTTGCATGGCTTCCTCCTGGTCGAGCTGGTCGAGCTGGCCGAACGCCCGGCGCGGGGGCCCTCTCCCGCCGCGCCGGGCATTCTCCTTCGGTCAGGCTCTCTCAGGCCTTCTTGGCCTTCTCGGCGGCGGTCTTGGCCCGCTGGAGCCACTGCGCGGGGGTGATGCGCTTGGCCATCAGCTCCGCGCTCGCGTCGCCGAGGTCAGTATCGAACTGGCTGGCCGTGTTGGGGTAGTTGTAGTTGAAGGTGTTGCTGCCCGCCGCCTTGAGCGCGACCACCGTGGAGGCCGTTCCCGGACGCAGTTTGACCTCCGCGCCGACGCCGTCCTTGAGGACGGTGAGGGAGTTGGCCGCCGCCGCGAACCGGCCGGAGCCGTCCTTGGTCAGCATCAGCCGCAGGAACTCCAGGCCGCCGGCCTTGTTCTTGGCCTTCTCCGGGACGATGAAGGGCTCCCCCGCGCCGGCCCGGATGGCCTCGAAGGGCAGCTTGTCACCGGGCAGCGACGGCAGCGGCATGAACTTCATGTCGAAGTCCGACGGAGTGGCCTTCAGCTGCTCGTTCTCCAGCCAGGAACCGCACGGGATGAACGCGGCCTTGTACTCGTTCCAGGCGGTCTGCGACTCGATGTGCGTCAGGCCGTTGGTGCCCGGCAGCAGATAGCCCTTGGTGACGATCTCGTAGAGCGCCTCGACCGCCGTCTTGGCGGGGGCCTCGTCCCAGACGGCGGTGTCGAGCTGGTCGATCCGCTTGACGTAGTCCAGGCCGCCGTTCTTGGCGATCAGGTCCATCAGGACGACGTTGATGTAGTACGGGTACTTGCCCTGGTGACAGAAGGGGGCGATGCCCGCGGCCTTGATCTCCGCCGACAGGGACATGAAGTCGGCCCAGGTCTTCGGCTCGGTCCAGCCCTTGTCCTTGAAGAGCTTGCCGGAGTACCAGAAGCCCCAGACGGTGTAGATGTAGCTCAGCTGGCGCATCTTGCCGTCGGCGAACGAGCCGGTCTCGATGGTGCCGGGCTGGAGCACGTCCCGGATCTTCTTGGTGGGGTCGTCGATGTAAGGGGCGTCCAGCAGCGGGGTGAGGTCCGCCAGCTGGTTGTTCTTGTACAGGACGTCGAGCTTGATCTGCTGGGCGCCCGAGTCGTCGATGACGTCGGGCGGGTTGCCGGCGTTGAAGCGCGGCTGGAGCTTGCCGGTGATGTCCTGCGTCGAGGAGACGGCCGCCGTCGACCCCTTGTGCTTGGACTCGTAGAGCTTCGCGAACGACTTGGCGTAGGCATCGCCGTAGCCGCCCTTGAAGATCACGATGTCCAGGCCGGCCGTATCGTTGACGCCGAACGGGTTGGTCTCGGTCTTCGTCCCTGTCTTCTCGGTGCTCGTGCCACCGCCGCTGGAGGCGCAGGCGCTCAGCAGGCCCGCGGCCGGGACCGCCAGCAGACTCGCTGCCGTCACGCTCTTGATGAGAGCCCGCCGGTTCACATCGGGGTTCACAGGGTTCGCGGAGTTCATTTCGGATCCCTTGCTCGGCCTAGCCTGGACCAGAAAGGTATAGTCCACTTCCTGTGAGGTGAGCAAGGTCATACACGCGTTTGGCAGACACCTTTTCCTGGTTGAGACCCACGCGTAACCGGACCGGGCCCGCACCCCGGAAAAAGGGGTACGGGCCCGAGACCGGCCGAATCATCTCATTTACTTGCGGATCAGCGAGCGCAGCACGTACTGCAGGATGCCGCCGTTGCGGTAGTAGTCCGCCTCGCCGGGGGTGTCGATGCGGACGACCGCGTCGAAGTCCACACCGGTGTCGGTGGTGACGGTGACGGTGGCCGGGGTGCTGCCGTCGTTGAGGACGGTGACGCCGGTGAAGGAGAAGGTCTCCTCGCCGGTCAGGCCCAGGGACTCCGCCGAGATGCCGTCGGGGAACTGCAGCGGCAGGACGCCCATGCCGATGAGGTTCGAGCGGTGGATGCGCTCGTAGGACTCGGCGATGACGGCCTTGACGCCGAGCAGCGAGGTGCCCTTGGCCGCCCAGTCGCGCGACGAGCCGGAGCCGTACTCCTTGCCGGCCAGGATGACCAGCGGGATGCCGGCGGCCTGGTAGTTCTGCGAGGCGTCGTAGATGAAGGCGACCGGGCCGCCGTCCTTGGTGAAGTCGCGGGTGAAGCCGCCCTCGGTGCCGGGCGCGACCTGGTTGCGCAGCCGGATGTTGGCGAAGGTGCCGCGGATCATGACCTCGTGGTTGCCGCGGCGGGAGCCGTAGCTGTTGAAGTCGCGGCGCTCGACGCCGTGCTCGGTGAGGTACTTGCCGGCCGGGGTGTCGGCCTTGATCGCGCCGGCCGGGGAGATGTGGTCGGTGGTGACCGAGTCGCCCAGCTTGGCGAGCACGCGGGCGCCGGAGATGTCGGTGACCGGGGTCGGGTCGGCCGGCATGCCGTCGAAGTACGGGGGCTTGCGGACGTAGGTGGACTGCGCGTCCCACTCGAAGGTGTCGCCGGTCGGGATCGGCAGCGACTGCCACTGCGCGTCACCCGCGAAGACGTCCTTGTAGGACTCGCCGAACATGTCCTGGCCGATCGCGGAGGCGACGACCTCGTTGACCTCCTGCTCGGACGGCCACAGGTCGTCCAGGTAGACCGGCTTGCCGTCCTGGTCGGTGCCCAGCGCGTCCTTGGTGATGTCCACCTTCATCGAGCCCGCGATGGCGTACGCGACGACCAGCGGCGGCGAGGCGAGGTAGTTCATCTTGACGTCGGGGTTGATCCGGCCCTCGAAGTTGCGGTTGCCCGACAGGACCGAGGTGACGGCCAGGTCGTGCTCGTTGACCGCCTTGGAGACCTCCTCCGGCAGCGGGCCGGAGTTGCCGATGCAGGTGGTGCAGCCGTAGCCGACCAGGTTGAAGCCGAGCTTGTCCAGGTACGGGGTCAGGCCGGCCTTGTCGAAGTAGTCGGTGACGACCTTCGAGCCCGGGGCCAGGGTGGTCTTGACCCACGGCTTGCGGGTCAGGCCCTTCTCGACGGCCTTCTTCGCCACGAGGGCCGCGGCCACCATGACGTAGGGGTTCGAGGTGTTGGTGCAGGAGGTGATCGCGGCGACCGTGACGGCGCCGTGGTCGATCACATACGTCGAGCCGTCGGGCGCCGTGACCGTGGTCGGGCGGGTCGGCACGCCGTTGGTCGCGGCGGGGGCGTCGGAGGCCGGGAAGGACTCCTTGCCCGCCTCGTCGTCGTCCTCGACGTAGTTGCGCACGTCCTGCGCGAACTGCTGCGCGGCGTTGGCCAGGACGATGCGGTCCTGCGGGCGCTTCGGGCCGGCGATGGAGGGGACGACCGTGGAGAGGTCCAGCTCCAGCTTCTCGGAGAAGTCCGGCTCGGCGGCCGGGTCCAGCCACAGGCCCTGCGCCTTGGCGTACGCCTCGACGAGCGCGAGCTGCTGGGCCGAGCGGCCGGTGAGCTTGAGGTAGCTGATCGTCTCGGCGTCGATCGGGAAGATCGCGGCGGTCGAGCCGAACTCCGGCGACATGTTGCCGATGGTCGCGCGGTTGGCGAGCGAGGTCGCCGAGACGCCCTCACCGTAGAACTCGACGAACTTGCCGACGACGCCGTGCTTGCGCAGCATCTCGGTGATCGTGAGGACCAGGTCGGTCGCGGTGGTGCCGGTCGGCAGCTCGCCGGTCAGCTTGAAGCCCACCACGCGCGGGATCAGCATCGACACCGGCTGGCCGAGCAGCGCCGACTCCGCCTCGATGCCGCCGACGCCCCAGCCCAGCACGCCCAGGCCGTTGACCATCGTGGTGTGCGAGTCGGTGCCGACCAGCGTGTCGGGATACGCCTGGCCGTTACGGACCATGACGGTGCGCGCCAGGTGCTCGATGTTGACCTGGTGGACGATGCCGGTGCCCGGCGGGACGACCTTGAACTCGTCGAACGCGGTCTGGCCCCACCGCAGGAACTGGTAGCGCTCGCGGTTGCGGCCGTACTCCAGCTCCACGTTCTGCGCGAAGGCTTCGTTCGTGCCGAACTTGTCCGCGATGACGGAGTGGTCGATGACCAGCTCGGCCGGCGCCAGCGGGTTGATCTTCGCCGGGTCGCCGCCCAGCTCCTTCACGGCCTCACGCATGGTCGCGAGGTCCACGACACACGGCACACCGGTGAAGTCCTGCATGATCACGCGGGCCGGCGTGAACTGGATCTCCTGGCTCGGCTGCGCCTGGGAGTCCCAGCCGCCGATCGCCCGGATGTGGTCGGCGGTGATGTTCGCGCCGTCCTCGGTACGGAGCAGGTTCTCCAGCAGCACCTTCAGGCTGTAAGGGAGGCGCTCGGAGCCCTCGACCTTGTCCAGCTTGAAGATCTCGTACGACTCGTCGCCCACCTGCAGCGTGCTGCGGGCGTCGAAGCTGTTCGCCGACACGACAGTCTCCTTCATTGCATGAATTCCGCGTACCACCGCAATGCTGCCGCTCGGCCCTGTTGGCCGATCCGCTAAGGTAGGGCTAAGTTAGGCTAGCCTTACTGGACTGCGGCAGCGGAACGCCCCGGCAGATATCTCGATGTCGAGATAACTCTAGTACATGACGGTCGAACGGTCATGCCCCGGGCGCGCTGAGCCCGGCGTTCCGGCCATATGGCGGGCCGGCACGGCCAGGGCCAGCCATCATGAGTGTTCTGCGGACTCGAACACCGGATCCCGGCCCTCGGAGGCATTGGTTCATGACGGACTGGGTCACGATCTCAGGACTGGCGACCGCCGGCGGCACACTCGTGCTGGCCATGGCCACCTTCGCATCGGTGCGCTCGGCCAACCAGTCGGCACGCGTGGCCGAGCGGGCGCTCCTGTACGGGCTGCGGCCTCTTCTGCTGCCCTCGCGGCTTGAGGATCCGGTGGAGAAGATCAGCTTCCAGGACGACCACTGGATTCATGTGGAGGGCGGCAAAGCTCACGTCGAGGCGAGTGCGGACGCCGTCTACCTCGCGATCCCGCTTCGCAACGTGGGCCAGGGGATCGCCGTTCTCGACGGCTGGGCCTTCCAGCCGGAGCGGCTGAGCGGGGCCAGGCAGCGTCCCGATACGGACGGATTCCACCGGCTGGCCATTGACCTGTACGTCCCGCCCAGGGATCTCGGTTACTGGCAGGGCGCACTGCGCGACCCGTCCGATCCGGCCTTCGCGACGGCGCAGAAGATGATCAACGAACGGCAGGCCTTCACCATCGATCTGCTCTACGGCGACGGGGAGGGCGGGCAGCGGGTGATCTCCAGTTTCCTGATCCGTCCGGTGAGGGAGGACGCCTGGCTCGCGTCGGCAGGCCGGCACTGGAACCTCGACCGGGCCGACCCCCGGTAGGCACGGTCACGTCAGTCGTCCAGGACGGCCAGATCCAGCCGGGCCAGGCGTACCGGGTCGGCGAGGATGTCGAGCGCGACGACCTTCCCGTCGCGGATCGTGAAGCCCATCACCCCCACCAGCCGGCCGTTCTCGACCGTGACGAGGCCCGCGGCCCCGTTGACCAGGGCGGGCCGCGCCTGCCGGGCCGCCCGGTGGAACATCAGCGCGTTGCCCGCCACCGCCGCCGCGCCGTGGACCACCTTCGACACCGCCGCCCCGAGCCCGGCCCCGGCGTCCGCGCGCAGCACGACATCCGGGTCCAGGACGGCCACCAGCGCCTCGAAGTCCCCGCCGCGCGCGGCGGCCAGGAACGCGTCGACCACCTCGCGCTGGCGGGCCAGATCCGGGTCCGGCACCGTGACCGCGCCCTGCACCCGCCGGCGCGCCCGGCTCGCGAGCTGACGGGCCGCGGTCGGGGTGCGGCCCACGATGGGCGCGATCTCGTCGAACGGCACCGCGAACATGTCGTGCAGCACGAAGGCCAGCCGCTCGGCGGGCGGCAGCGTCTCCAGTACGACCAGCAGCGCCAGGCCCACCGAGTCCGCCAGCAGCACCTCGTGCTCCGGGTCGGCCGCCTCCCCGTCGATGCGCGCCACGATCGGGTCGGGCACATGCGTCCCCACGAATTCCTCGCGCCGCGACCGCCGTGAGCGCAGCATGTCCAGGCACACCCGGCCCGTCACCGTCGTCAGCCACCCGCCCAGGTTCTCGACCTCGCTCGTGTCGGAGCGGCTGAGCCGGATCCAGGCCTCCTGCACGGCGTCGTCCGCCTCGCTCAGCGAGCCGAGCATCCGGTAGGCCACGGCCCGCAGGTGGGTCCGCTTCTCCTCGAAGCGGGTCGCCAGGAATTCGGTGTCGTTCATGGGTCGCATCCTCCGTCGCGTCGCTGCGTCACAGCAATGACGTTCGGGCGGGGGGAGATGTGACAGCGGGCCGCGCGCGATGTCGGATTCTCGCTAGCCTCAGCCGCCCGCAGGGCCAATGCTGGATGACATGCATGAGGACTTCGAGCGCTGCGTACGAGCCGTGCAGGCCAAGGACTCCCGCTTCGACGGGTGGTTCTTCACCGCCGTGCTGACCACCCGGATCTACTGCCGCCCCGGCTGCCCGGCGATGCCGCCGAAGCCGGAGAACATGACGTTCTACCCGAGTGCGGCCGCCGCCCAGCAGGCCGGTTTCCGGGCCTGCAAGCGTTGCCGTCCGGACGCGAGTCCCGGTTCGCCGGAGTGGAATGTGCGGGCGGACCTGGTGGCGCGGGCCATGCGGCTGATCGCCGACGGGGTGGTGGACCGGGAGGGGGTGCCGGGGCTGGCGGGGCGGCTGGGCTACAGCACGCGGCAGATCGAGCGGCAGTTGCTGGCGGAGCTGGGGGCGGGGCCGCTGGCGCTGGCGCGGGCGCAGCGCGCGCAGACGGCGCGGCTGCTGATCGAGACGAGCGGGCTGGCGATGTCGGACGTGGCCTTCGCGGCGGGGTTCGCGAGCATCCGCACGTTCAACGACACCGTGCGGGAGGTCTTCGCACTGACGCCGAGCGAGCTGCGCGTACGGGCGAAGCCGGGGCCCCGGACGCCGGTGGCCGGGTCGCTGTCGCTGCGGCTGCCGTACCGGGCGCCGCTGTGCCCGGACAACCTGTTCGGGCACCTGGCGGCGACCGGCGTGCCCGGGGTGGAGGAGTGGCGGGACGGGGCGTACCGGCGGACGCTGCGGCTGCCGCGCGGGCACGGGGTGGTGAGCCTGCGGCCGGAGGCCGATCACATCGCGTGCCGGCTGTCGCTGACGGACTGGCGGGACCTGTCGCTGGCGATCAGCCGCTGCCGGTGGCTGCTGGACCTGGACGCGGACCCGGTGGCGGTGGACGACCAGCTGCGTACGGACCCGCTGCTGGCGCCGTACGTGGACAAGGCCCCGGGGCGGCGGGTGCCGCGCACGGTGGACGGGGCGGAGTTCGCGGTGCGGGTGGTGCTGGGGCAGCAGGTGTCGACGGCGGCGGCGCGCACGCTGGCCGGACGGCTGGTCCAGGCCCACGGTGAGGCGATCACGGACCCGGAACCGGAGGGCGGGCTGGCGCATCTGTTCCCCTCCCCCGAGGCGCTGGCCGCCCTCGATCCGGAGGCGCTGGCGATGCCGCGCAGCCGGCGCGCGACGCTGACCGGGCTGGTGGCCGCCCTTGCGCATGACGGCATCGACCTCGGCGTGGGCGCCGACTGGGACCGGGCGCGGGAGCGGCTCGCCGCGCTGCCGGGCATCGGGCCCTGGTCGGTGGAGTCGATCGCCATGCGCGCGCTGGGTGACCCGGACGCCTTCCTCCCCTCCGATCTGGGCGTCCGCCTCGCCGCCCGCACGCTGGGCCTGCCCGCGACCCCGGCCGCGCTCACCGCGCATGCCGCGCTCTGGCGGCCGTGGCGCGCGTACGCCGTGCAGTACCTCTGGGCGACCGGCGACCACCCGATCAACCTTCTTCCCACGAACGGAAACTGAGACATGCGCACGCACACCGTCACCGACAGCCCGCTCGGGCCGCTGACCCTGGTCGCCGAGGACGAGGCCCTGGCCGGGCTGTACATGACCGGGCAGCGCCACCGCCCGCCCGAGGAGACCTTCGGGGAGCGCGATCCTTCACTGGCGGTCTTCGGCCGGGTCGCCGAAGAGCTGGAGGCTTATTTCACAGGTGAGTTGACGGAATTCGGCATTCCGCTCGCGCTGCGCGGCACCTCCTTCCAGCGGCGCGTCTGGGAACAGCTCCGGTCGATCCCGTACGGCTGCGTGATCTCCTACGGACAGCTCGCCGAGCGCCTCGGGCAGCCGGGCGCCTCGCGCGCGGTCGGCCTGGCCAACGGGCGTAATCCGGTGGGGATCGTCGTGCCGTGCCATCGCGTCGTCGGCTCGACCGGGAGTCTGACCGGGTACGGCGGCGGGCTGGAGCGCAAGCGTCACCTCCTGGACTTCGAGCGGGGGCTGCGCGAGCCGCGCGGGCTGGCATCTCATATGTGAGATAGTCTCGCCCCATGGGAGACGACTACCTCGCCCGTATCGGCAAACTCATCCGTGACGCCCGCCAACACCGTGGCTGGACCCAGTCGCAGCTCGCGGACGCGCTCGGCACGAGCCAGAGCGCGGTGAACCGTATTGAACGCGGTAATCAGAACATCAGCCTTGAGATGATCGCCCGAATCGGTGAAGCGCTCGACAGCGAGATCGTCTCCCTGGGCTACGCGGGCCCCATGCACCTGCGCGTGGTCGGCGGGCGCAGGCTGTCCGGCAGCATCGATGTCAAGACCAGCAAGAACGCCTGCGTCGCCCTGCTCTGCGCATCGCTGCTCAACGCGGGACGTACGACGCTGCGCAGGGTCGCCCGGATCGAGGAGGTCTACCGGATCCTGGAGGTGCTGGCCAGCATCGGGGTCCGGGCGCGCTGGATCAACGACGGCAACGACCTGGAGATCGTGCCGCCGGCCACCCTGGACCTGGACTCCATGGACACCGAGGCCGCGCGCCGCACGCGCAGCGTCATCATGTTCCTCGGCCCGCTGATGCACCGCACCAGCCAGTTCCGGCTGCCGTACGCGGGCGGCTGCGACCTCGGCACGCGCACCGTGCAGCCGCACATGACGGCGCTGCGCCACTTCGGCCTGGAGGTCACCGCCACCACCGGCGTCTACCACGCCCAGGTGCGCGGCGAGGTGTCGCCGACCCGGCCGATCGTGCTGACCGAGCGCGGGGACACGGTCACCGAGAACGCGCTGCTGGCCGCCGCCCGGCACGACGGGGTCAGCGTCATCCGCAATGCCAGCTCCAACTACATGGTCCAGGACCTGTGCTTCTTCCTGGAGCAGCTCGGGGTGAAGGTCGAGGGCATCGGCACCACGACGCTGACCGTGCACGGCGTCCCGTACATCGACCGCGACGTGGACTACGCGCCGTCGGAGGACCCGGTGGAGGCGATGAGCCTGCTCGCGGCCGCCGTGGTGACCGAGTCCGAACTGACCATCCGCCGCGTCCCCGTCGAGTTCCTGGAGATCGAGCTCGCGGTGCTGGAGGAGATGGGCCTGGACCACGAGCGCACTCCCGAGTACCCGGCCGACAACGGCCGCACCCGGCTGATCGATCTGACCGTGCGCCCCTCCAAGCTGCGCTCCCCCATCGACAAGATCCACCCGATGCCCTTCCCGGGCCTCAACATCGACAACGTGCCCTTCTTCGCGGCCATCGCCGCCACCGCCCAGGGCTCGACCCTCATCCACGACTGGGTCTACGACAACCGGGCCATCTACCTCACCGAGCTCACCCGGCTCGGCGCCGACGTCAAGCTCCTCGACCCCCACCGCGTCCTGGTCGAGGGCCCGACCCGCTGGCGCTCCGCCGAGATGATGTGCCCGCCCGCGCTGCGGCCCGCCGTGGTCGTGCTGCTGGCGATGCTCGCGGCGGAGGGCACGAGCGTGCTGCGCAACGTCTATGTCATCAACCGGGGTTACGAGGACCTGGCGGACCGGCTGAACTCGATCGGCGCCCGCATCGAGACCTTCCGCGACATCTGAGCGACGGATCCGGCCTCGCGTGGAATCGTTGGGCGTTACGGCGTGCTCGCGGCGCGCACCGGTGCCTCCGGGCCGCGTTCCCGCCTGCGCAGCAGCGGGGTGAGGGTCTTCTGGATGATGAAGTACTCCGCGTACACCGCGCAGACGACGATCGAAGCCCAGACGCTGGCGGGGTATATGTCGTCGAAGGACAGCCACGGGAACGGTCCCGCCTGCAGGAGCAGGCCGATGCCCAGGAAGACGCGCAGCACGACGGCGGCGAAGGTCAGCGCGTAGTTGCGGATCATCCAGATGCGGTGCAACTGGACCTGGCCCTGCCGGATGCTGCGGAATCCCATCGCGAGGCTGTAGAGCCACGCGGCGGTGAGCAGGTAGAAGGCGACCTGGACGGAGAAGCCGGAGGTGGTGAAGGTGGCCGCCGCGATGGCCGCGATCGAGGCGATGACCATGCTGATCATGTAGACGCGGCCGAGTATGCGGTGCAGTGCCGGACGGCGGGCGCGCAGGGTGGCCGCGAACTGGAACGGTCCGATGAACAGCACCAGGCATGCGGGCAAGGCGTGCACCACGATGGACAGGTAGTGCACCGCGATGTCCGGGTTGATGGGAATCCGGCTCAGCGACGCGTCGCCGGTGAGGTACGCGGGCGCCGAGTAGTCGGCGATCCCGATGGCGGACACCGCGATCAAGGCCCAGCTGATCTGTTTCCTGCGGCGGCGTGGGACGGCGAGGGTCATCAGGAGCTCCTGCTACGTGCGATCGACGAACCGGTACTGCGTCGACCCTCGCGCGCCGGCGGGGTCGGCCGCGTCGGTGAGAATTACGTAGATCGCGCCGGCAGCCGGCCGAGCGATCGGAGCCACAGGTCAGTGCGAGAAGTCAGCGCGACAGGTCGCGGAGCTGGCGGCGGGAGGAGATGCCCAGCTTCCGGTAGACGTTGCGCAGGTGGGTGTCGATCGTGCGGGGGCTGAGGAACAGCGTCGCGGCCACTTCCCTGGACGTCTCGCCGGCGGCGACCTTCCCGGCGATGAGTCGTTCCTGCGCGGTGAGCAGCCCGAGCGGGCTCGTCCCGTCGCGACGCGGACGCTCCCCGGTGGCGACCAGTTCGCGAGCCGCCCGGTCGGCGAACGCGTCCGCGCCGATCGCGCTCAGCGCCTCGTGCGCGGCGCGGAGCTCGACCCGTGCCTCGGCGCGGCGGCCTTCGCGGCGCAGCCATTCCCCGTACGTCAGGCGTGCGCGGGCGTGGTAGACCCGCACCCCGGTCCGGGCGAACAGGTCGATGGCCTCCCGGTAGCGGCCGTCCGTGCTGGCCGACCCGGGCTCCAGGAGTGCCTGGGCGAGGAGGTGGCTGGCGACGGCCCACGCCGTGCGGCTGGTGCGCGCCACCGCCTCGATGCGGTTCAACGCCGTGGCGGCGGAGCCGGGACGCCCGGTCCGCGCGGCCGCCTCCACGAGTTCGTGATTGAGGCTCCAGATGACGTAGGAGCCGCGTCGTTGCTGTTCCTGGGCGTCGAGCGCGGAGGCGAGCGCGGCGGCGCAGTCTCCGAGCCCGTTACTCAGGACCGCGGTGGCGTAGAGCTCGGCCACCACGTCCTCGCGGCCGAGGCGGTGGTGCAGCGCCGCCCGCAGATCGCCGACGCGGTCGACGTCGCCGCGCCAGGCGGCGAGGATGAGTTCGCCGAAGGCGAGTTTGACGGTGCCGGCCGCCTCGTCGACCGCGCGGGCCTCCTCCAGGCTCGCGGCCGCTTCGCCGTGCCGGCCCAGCGCCGTCCTCGCGATGGCATGGCAGCGCAGGGCCTGCGGCAGTACGGCGTAGGCGCCCTGCCTGCGGGCCAGTTCCACCTGGCGGGTGGAAAGCGCCTCCATCGCCTCGTCGTCGCGCAGGTCGATGGCCATCAGACAGGCGAGCTCCATCCACCACGGGCTCGCGGACGAGCCGTCGGCGGCTGCACGGAACGCGTCGACCGCGCGTCTCATCGCGGGCACCGCCTCCTCGACGGGCAGCAGCACCTGGTCGAGCAGCGCGTCCAGCAGCAGGTCGACTGATCGCGCCGACTGCCGCCGCGGCGGTGCCTGTGCGCGGATGCGGACGCCGAGCTGCCGCAGGCGACCCGGCAGGCGGTCGACGAACATCGCGGACGCGAAGGCTTCGAGGTAGGTCTCCCTGGCCCGGTCGGGGTCGAGGCCGGCGGCGGCGTCCACGAGCGCGGCGGTGGCGTTCGCGCTGCGCTCGACGTGGAAGTCGATCAGGGCATGTTGCAGACGGGCTTCGGCGCGCTCCCCCGGTGCCAGCGGGCGCCGCTCGGCCTGTGTGACCAGTTCGCGCGCCTCGACCGGTGCGCCGGCCCGCAGCCGGGACCCTGCCGCGGCGAGCAGCCGCTCGGCCCGCCGCCCCGGATCGGGTGTCAGGTGCGCCGCGCGTTCGAGAAACGCCGAGGCCGCGGCGATACCACCGCGCAGCTGTGCCCGGTCGGCCGCCCGGACCAGCTCCGTCGCGACGTCCTCGTCGGTGTCGACGACCGCGTGGGCCCGGTGCCAGGCGCGGCGGTCGAGATCGGTGTCCGGATCGGTCGCGTCGGCGAGCGCGGCGTGCACGCTTCGGCGGGTGGCCGGGGCGGCCTGCCGGTAGACGGCGGAACGCACGAGCGGATGCCGGAAGCGCAGCCGGGGCCCGAGGAACACCAGCCCGTCGTCCTCCGCGTCGGCCAGCCCGGCCGGGTCCAGGTCCAGGCGCTTGGCCGCGCGGCGCAGCAGGGCCAGGTCGCCGACGGGTTCCGCCGCGGCGAGCACCACCAGCGTCCGTGTCGCGGCCGGCAACCGCCGTAGGCGGCGGGCGAACTCGTCCTCCAGCACGTCCACGACGCCGGCCCGCGGTCCGTCACGCCCGCCGGGCAGGCCCAGCGGCCCGGCGGCCACCCGCCCGAACTCCAGCAGGGCCAGCGGATTGCCGCCGGCCTCGGCCAGGATCCGGTCGATCACCTCGTCGTCCAGGCCGGCCCGCGCCGTCGACCGGAGCAGTGCCCGTGCGTCCTCGTCGTCGAGACCGGGCAGCGACAGGTGCGGGAGATCGGGGACCCGGGTCCCGGGACCGCAGTCCCGTCCGGCGAACACCATCGCGATCCGCTCGGCGGCGACGCGCCGTGCGACGAAGGCCAGGACCTGCCGGGTACCGGCGTCGATCCAGTGGGCGTCGTCCACCACGCAGCACACCGGACGGTGCCGGGCGAGTTCATGCAGCAGACCGAGTACGGCGAGCCGGACCATCAGCGGGCTCGGTGCCGTCCCGCCGCCGAGCCCGAACACCGACTCGAGCGCCTGCCGCTGCACCTCCGGAAGGCCGGCGCGGTGCCCGAGCACCGGGGCGCAGAGCTGGTGAAGGGCGGCGTAAGGCAGATCCCGCTCGAACTCGGTGCCACCTGCGCGCAGGACCAGCCACCCGTCGAGCGCCCCCACCGCGGCGTCCAGCAGCGCCGACTTGCCCATGCCTGCCTCGCCGACCAGCGCGAGTGCTCCACCGCGCCCGTCCTCCGCCGCCCGCGTCACCTGCTCGATCGCGTGAAGCTCCGCCTGCCGGGCCACGAACAGCATGCCGTCGGCTTCCTTCCCGCCTGCGCAGTTAACAGCGATAGATTGTCTAACAATGTTAGATCCGAGGCATGCTCATCCTCGTGAGCGCCCGCCACGGCTGTCAACTCTGAGGAGGGCTATGTCGGTCGGCACGCGACGTGAACGGGAGCGGGCGAAGATCCGCGACAGCCTCGTCCAGGTGGCCTTGACGGTGCTGGAGCACGAGGGCACGGCAGCCGTGACCGTCCGCCGCGTCGCGGGTGAGGTCGAGTACACGGCGCCGGTCGTCTACCAGCACTTCGCCAACAAGGAAGCCCTGCTGCTGGCGCTGGTCGAGGTCGGCTACGCGCGACTGCACGCACGGATGGCCGCGGCCGCCGAGAACGCCGTCGCCGCCGACGGCCGCATCCTCGACACCGGGCGGGCCTATGTGGAGTTCGCCGCCGCCCACCCCCACCTGTACCAGCTGATGAACAGCGCCGACGTCGACGCGCACGGCCGCTTCCGTGCCGCCACCCCTGTCGTCCGGCTCGTCGAAGACCTGATGACGAACTGGGCCGGCGCACACGGCATCGTCCTGGCCGACCCGACGGAGACCTGCGAGGTCGCCTGGGCGACCCTGTACGGCATCGCCGGCCTGGGAAAACTCGACACGGTGGGCTACGCCCGGGCCGCCCACCTGGCCGACCGGGCGTTGCGCGCGTTGCTCCTGTCCTGGCGCACCCATCCCGACGGCGACTATCCCTGACCACC
>Ga0307517_10001971_pt1 | contig 33484 bp, 46 predicted proteins | sample 23_EM_MG_FD_194515 | JGI IMG/M metagenome (GOLD analysis project Ga0307517, IMG submission 194515) | Populus trichocarpa ectomycorrhiza microbial communities from riparian zone in the Pacific Northwest, United States - 23_EM | ecosystem: Host-associated > Plants > Roots > Unclassified | place... | reverse complement strand
TGAGGCCAACATATGTTGTCCTTTGTCCAAGTATCCCTACGGTGGCCGCGCAAGCCATGAACGAAAACGATACTTTACTCAGAAGTCAATGAGGTGTATCTGTACGCTAGATAGGAACTCACTCGGCTGTGATTGGATCTTTGCCTTGCAACAAGACTTCGGAGTCAACAGGATGCGAAGTGTTAGGGGTGGGCACATCAGTGGCTATAACACCAGCTTGGCCATGGCGGGGTTTCTTCTTGAACACGGAAAACAACTTCATAGGAAACAATACGACCTGGAGAAACGTACGACAAACCGCAAACGACTTCAAATGTCATTATGGTTCTGCCTTTTGTCGATATTTGTATCTCTTTACTCTCAGGTGCCACCGTGACTTACTTTAAATTCGAGTCGAATGCGTCTTTCTGAGCGTGGAACATGACCGAAGAGGATCTAGGAAAATTTGCTGCTCAACACCATTATTTCTCATCCTCGCTCCTTGCTACGGAAACCCTTCTTCGAGGGTGGTGATATTCGTTTAATAGTGCGCCGGATTGAAGATTCCTCTCTTGTACATTCCAATTGGAGACTTTGAATGTTCGATTGCAGAATTCAAGTTGTAAGTTTGGTTTCCTAGTTGTAATTGTATTCTCCTACTTGCCCAATTCAACAGCCTGTCTTATCTTATGGACCAATCGAAGGCTCTGGTGGATTATGACGCTCTTAAAGAAAGGTACTTGCATGATAATTTTGTGATATAGAATCACCCTGCGTGTACTCCAGTGGACTGGAAAAATTCTCGGTGTGCTGCAACTGCCGCAGAACATTTAGCGCCCAACAAGCGCCTGTGCTTACATAAGAAATTTACTCTCACTCTCATACTATTCCAATACTCTGTACAGGAATATCGACAGAAACACTTTAAGGACTTCTGGGTCTAAATGTGTCGCAGCAAACTCCGACTTAGTCCCATTGTTACTTAACTCCAACCTCGCAGTTGCGTCACCCTGACCCTTTTGCCCGATTGTTCACCGACTCGGACATCTCGAAGCACGATACCTCGGAAAACTGCTCCGTCAGCCAAGTAGGCAAACCTTCTATGTCGCATCCAAGCTGATTTTGTCTCTAGACCCCCCGATATAGGGAGATTTACATATCCTTCCGCATGCATCCTTCCGCATTCCTGTTACTTCTCACATCGGCAAAAGTGAAGTGGCTTGCTTAAGAAAAAAAAACCGACTCAAGACGCAACGAATCAAGCCATGACTAACTTTTAACCGCACATCATCTTTGTTGCCGGTTGGCAGCCTGCGGTCCAGATAATCGCGAATCCACCACAAGTAGAGGTACAGTCTTCAAAAAGAGGAACATCTGATGCCGTGTTTTCATGATAGGACCCTTGAACACATGCCCGCGCAAATACCTCAATGCCCTAGTTCGCTCTTGAAGGCCCCGTGGACTCGGATGTGATAGGATGGGTCGAGGGTACAACCTCGAAGCGAGTGCGCGTCACCGAGTCCTTCCACAAATTAGCCTATTGATTTGCGCCTGGACTGACGGCGGCCCCGGCTGCAACTCTGGGCGTGGCGATTCGACTGGCACCCGGTCGATCTAGGCTTTTTTTCGATTTTATTGAAGACACAACTTGAAACATAACTCCAGGATGAGACGAACCAACTTGTCCCAAGTCCATCGTTAAAAAAGCTGCAAAAAGTCTCTGTCGTCATCTTCCGAACAGGTCTTGGGGTTCTTTCTTCAACTGTTGGCGTCGATTGCGTGGAATGCACAAAAAAGGTTTGAACACACACACACACATGCACGCACACCCTTTCTCAAGCTTTTCAACAACCATCCATCTTCACCAGACGACAACCCTTCCGAGCGCCGGTGTAAAACCCTTCTCGCTTCGTCATAAATTTGACGACGATCTATCGACCCTATCTCTTGCATCAGGAAATTGACATCCCACGGAATTGCCGCAATGTCCTCGCCACACCGAGTAGCGTCATAGGGACCCTCCTGAAAATAGCACTGCGATGATAATATTGTAAGAACTTCTATTGACGGGTGCACCCTATCATGAGTCACCTCAAAGCCAGGGACAAGCTTGATAGAATTAGCGGCTGTAAGATCACCGCATGCCATGCCCTTTTTTCTCTCTCTTTTGTGTGTACACTGTATAAGTAGTCATCATGATCATGTACTAAGCATGTGTTCGAGAACCGACAGTGGGAAGAAGAAACTCGGATATGCCTGCAAATGGAAAACAAAGTTTCAATATTTCCATCGTTGCCCGGATGGACCTGAATCGAGGATTGTCCCTCAAGGTGGCCTCGGCCTCGGGATTCATAAAATTGGAATTTGGAACGTGTGGATAACCCGATCCCTTTTGCACCATTGCGGAACAGTTGTACCTTTTATGACCAATTTTTAAAATAAAGTAAATTGAAACACCACCTGGTACAATTATTGGATACGTGTTTTTTCATCAAACAGGAACGAGCGTATCACGTGGATGATGCGGAAAAAGTTCGAAGGCAAGGCTACTGAAGCTCGTGAACGGAAAAAAAAAAATTAATCAAGAGACGCCGAGTCAATAGTTATTTCCTGATATTTGATGCGGCTCCTTCAGCTGTGAAAGATTTGATATGAGAAACAGAAGCTTTAGGTCCGAAAATTGAGTCACCAAACACTTACCTTTCTCCTTGAAGCGCCCTCCCGTTCCCTCTGCCTTGTATCCCGCCCAATAAGCTGCCGTAGTCAGTCCGATCAAAGCGGCGACACCCAAGACCTTAACAAATCAATTTCAAGGTCAAGGGCCACCGATGGATATATATATATATATAAAAGGCGTACAATATTCCTGTTATTTCCCGACTCATTCATGAGTTTATTTCCAGTACTTCCAACGTTTCGAACGACACGTGAAGCGAACATCGTGCTGCATGCGGTAATCGTTGAGAGTTGATTGAAGGCCGTAATTGGGGTGAACTTACTAGATTTGGTGTTTCGTTTAGACTTTTCAAGAGAGAGGTTTGTCGACGTCGTAGCAAGTGAGGTAGAAAGCTTGATAATAAATGTTTCGGGTCTCCATATTTGATGTCATATGCGTAATGACGCAAATATTGCCCCGACGCAAACGAACCGGGTTGTGTTGGGACGGTTCTTGCTACAATATTGCACATGCCTCATACTCCATTTACAGTAGCCCCGATCGCCACCCGGCTAAAATCATGAATTGCTCATGGTATCAAACTTCCAAACTCGGAAAACGTTACCCTCATCGATGGCAGACAGGGTCAATGATCAAGCGGGGTCGTTTCCACAAAACTGTCAAAACATCACCGAGAGGGAGAAAAAGAGGCGCTCAGATAATTCAATCTTCAACGAAACGGAAAGATCACGAGTGCTACCCAATCCAACCGCTGTCAGTTGTACGTTACGAATTCGACTCGGGCGCTCCCGAGATGGAGATGGAAGTGGGGGACAATTTGAATTGAACTTTCATGGAAGCACCGCATCTCGAAGTGCAGGTGACGACCCACGTTTCCAATAGATTCGGGACAATGAACTAGCCTCTGCCCGGAACCCAGTATGACGAGGTATCTTTTTTAAAAGAGTTCTGCGTGAAGTTTCTGGATCTGATATAACACCCTAGATAGGCGGGTCTATATGTCCATCCATTTCAACTCTAGATCCTATGCGCCTAGGCAGTATCAGTACCGGTCCAACATACCAGTGGTGATCTACAAGATATCTCGGTTTGCGGCCTCGAGGATGACACGAAACTAGCTGGGTAAAAGTTGATAACAGAGATAACAATCAAGACGTCCACCGAACTTGAATTTCGAGTCAGAGACTGGGACTGTGGGAGAATTGTTTGATGACGTCATCCTGATGTAACATGTTCCCCACATTGTCCTTTCGATTTATCTTTCAAAACTTGAACGACTCTATGATTTCATTAATCACCATGACAAACGTTTTCTATGTAAAATATCATGAGACCCAAGGAGAAATACCATTTTGAAAGGAACCAAATGTAAACACATGATCCAGCAAGTGAAGAAACATACGTTATGAATATGAAAACTTGTAAAGTACCCTCCCAAGATGCGACCGAACACAATCGTGGCCCACTTTTGTGTATGGGGAAGCGCGATAGCCGAATGCATCTTGTCGCAATTGGATGCGCGACATTCCGGTGCCTCCAGACGTGGAGTTCGTGCTTGTTGCTTGATCGACTGGTTACGAAGGGGCCAGAAAGGCGCAACTGAAGTGTTGGGATCTAATAAATAGTCGTGGCGATATGCGTGTTGTGTCGACTCGCCGGCAGATGGGCCAGACGCGAGGACGAGGGGAGGGGGGAACCGGTGGGCGTTCGGGATTGGGAATAACGAATGTGGTTCCATGCTACCGACGTGCAACGTATTTCCAATACATCGTATTGGGAGGTTGGGTACCTGGCTTGGATTCATCTGTAACGGGAGATTAGGCATCTGGGGTGACCAGGGCGAAAGGCGGCACTCACGAGCTTTGATGCACTGCCAGACATCTACACCAGGTTTTTTCGCATCCCATACGCCGCATTGGCTGTCATAGGGCCACTTCAGGTTCAGTTCCCAGATGCGAGTCGAGTTTCCGACTTGAATGATAGTCCCGTTTGCCATGCTGAATAGTAGAGGGGTGGTGATGGGCGGTGCGTATCCACAGGTGTGGGGGTGGAAGAGGCGAGGGCACTGTTTGAGAAATATAAAGGGAGTTGCTGCGACGCCTTTATATCCTAGTCACATATGGGTTTATGCAGATCTTTGGAGATCTCAACAAAGGAACAGTTGGCTTGGTTCGCTGAGTCGGGGTCTGCCGATTCGATCTGTTGTGTGGTGTGCTCTTTGGCAAGTTACTCGTTGTATGATGACGGACATCGGCCTCTCAAGATTGGATCCTCATTGTATTGGTTCCCTTGGATTCATGTTCTTGGCAACATAGATTGTCTATTCTGAGAAGGAAGTGTCTTTTGCCTCCGTCGGAAGACAGAACACGCCTGGTTCTGGTCCAGATTCAAGATCGTTTTTCACGGGAAGACTAGCCACATGGGAACTGTAAAACAGGAACCACTCATCGGGCGGCCAGTGAATGTGATTGCTGTTTACTTATCAGGCGGATGGTTAGGGAAATTTTTTTATAGTTCCAAACGTGCCATCGAAAAAATTCCGCCCCTCGTGTTCATGCCATGGTAACTGTCCAAAACCGATTGTCCCCCTAATTTCATCTATTGAGGGTCGCGGGATTTTACCCTGTCGTCTTCTCCTGCCATTACATATTGTATTGCACTTGGTATGGCAAAATGTTCTCGTTGTGTTTAAATTGTATTACTATCCTCAGAATACAATTCAAGGATGCCAACCATCAAGTTGCGCCGGTCACTAATTTAAATACCAGATGTGTTAATAAGCCCTGCCAATTCAATTGCGGGGCTTTTTATCAAGCTTTTTGAAAAGATTAATACCCTTCAGCTGCGATGGCGCCTCACTTGACTACCATTTCTGGAAAGCTCTCTGATTCGCGACTATTCACCTATTCAGCGCAAACCGGCAAAACATTGTACAGAATCAAGGCCCGCAGTCGACGATCAAAGCCCAAGTCCCGGTCAGTCGGGGGTTGTCACAAGGAGAGGGTAAGCATGTACGTGTCTCTTGAACCAATACGTCGGCAGCGTAGCAGTGGTCAGTAACGCAATATTCTTTCCTCTGATACCGGCAGTTTGGTCATCTTTCATCAAAATATCCCAGTGAATTCGTCTGGGGAACCCTCGTGGTCGATGTCGGACAATTTCGTGACTCTGATAGTACCTAGGGAAAGCGATGCATTATTTATACTTCTTATCAATTTGAATTAGAAAAAAAGGATTGATAGTGTCTACCCCAGCCTCCCCAGTGGTCAAGTAGACCTGCCAGTGATCTGTATTACGTTACGTGCAATGGCAGATGAATAAAATAAAGTTTCCTGTGGCAGTTCTGGTTCTATAAATGGACCAAGTCTATGCTGCGCGCTGAGCGCTGATCGGCCTTCTCGTCTTCTACGATTTTTTTTCTTTTATATGCCTGAAAGAGCAGACTCTCGACTCATTGCTCCATGGGCGACACGCATGATTACACTTCCAACTCTGGTCAGCCGGGGACAAGTTCAAAGGGTTTCATGCCATTTTATGCCATTACGCCTGCCAAAAAGAAGTTTCGGTTCCAATCAACGGGAAGCAATATGTATAACGTCCAAGTGTGGTATATGTGAGTCACCAGTGAGGCGTTATGTAAGTCGTACCCCAAACGTCAACCTTATTGGCCAAGAATACCACGCCGACATTGCAAGCCACTATTAACCCCCTGATACCGTCGGCTCATTGAACAGCGTTTCAATGAGTAATATGTTGATTATTATCGTATACAGTAAACCGGGCAAAGTTAAGCCGGTTTGCACAGGATATGTCGAATCTTCAATTCAGTTTTTATTTCCATTGAATGATCATTCAATATGTTAACCACATAACATACCTACTAAGCAGGCGAACAGCTGCCTCGATCGAACATGAGGTCGAAAGTTGTTCTGCTCCATCCTCCGACCCGGATATCAAGCCTTGACTGCGCCCCACATATTACTATTAGATCTAGAGGACTTAATTTAGAACTGCTTATCGGTAGTTTGAAGGGGTGGATCGGCCGACATCTATGGTTTTGTGACTTGTCATCCCGACACATTCGAAGTCGGGTAGTGACCGGAGAGTCTCCCCGCTCTAAGCTAAGCTTCTAGATGAATAATTCGGGCAATATATGAATAATGTAGTCACGTACTTCTCTTGCCACACAGCATTTAAGAGAATCGGCAATGTTTGAGGGACCCACAGTCCGACAATCGTAACCAGTCAAGCATACTAGGAAAATGCATTGTCTAAACCCTGAACTGTCGTGTTAACCTCGTGCTATATCCAGGAAACACGTACGAATGCAAAGTTACTTCCAAATATAGTATACCACATAATTGGAAATCTCAAAAGCAGGTTATAAATAGATCCATCCATGGTTCCTTGGATATGTCGACCACAGAGTCTCCCGTTTAACCAATGGCATTTATAATCAAAATGCATGGAAGATACCATATCACGGGTAGCAAATATTGGGGGCTTCAACATGGGCGCGAGATCGGGGGTGTGTAACCGCTTCCAAAACTAACGGAGCTTTACTCAATCTGGTAGCTGTGTAGAAGCAAAGGACACTGGCAGGCCCTTTCATCAGCTCGGTTCAATTACACCTGAGGCCTGAGTCCTGACCCAAAGTGCTTCAAGGAACAACCTGGTTCTGTTCGAACAACCAGACTGAATCAGTACCGTCGCAAGTTTCTTATAGCAAGATGAATGAAGCTTCCAGAATCTGCGCCGTCATATGTGATAGTGGGTGTCGTCATGAGTTTCAGAAGATGCAGGTAAACATATCTTATTATCTCTGTTCGATCGCGGGTGGGTCAACTAGGAGGCAGACGCAGCGAGGCAGAACCCCGAGTCCCTTGCGGAGAGTTGTCAACTACGTTCGTATCCCCAGATTGTAATTCGAGACGTCCTGCAGGCGGGTCAGGGTGTTGCCAGAGTGCTTTAGAGTTCAGACCCTGGAAATATCCACGTGCTATACTGTAAAATCCAAGGGGTGAAATGAAACCAAAGCACCGAGAACTACGGCCAAACTCACCCACCATGGTAACATTAAATTTGCTAGAACCCTCCGCGCGAGTCATTTGTAAATCTGTGTGTGGATCGAGGGTGCTCTAACCCCGTGGAACGATTCCTTTCCGATGAGAGTGCGTGGACGAAGAGCTTAGGAAGACGCAGTTCCCGTGTTCAGATCTTTGCTTCTGTATATTGGAGCGGTATCTTCGAAACCAGACGTCCTGACCTTGTAGCCAGCTCGCGTCGCATACTCAAAGCTCCAACTTCGTTTCGAATCTTCGTCGTTAACAGCCCCAAGACCGACGCTTCGACAGCTTATAGCACCACATCCTCAGCTGGGAGCGCGATATTTGGAGCGCTTAAATCCGTTACTGAGAGATACCACTGACCGCATGGCTCGAAGAAACCAAAAGGGACAAAAAGATGGATCTGTGTTTCGTTTTGCTTCAGTGATTCACATTGACGTCGGTCGTTACGCTTCTCTGTTGTCAGTACCCTCGTTGCCATAAGGTTTAGATGGGACGGGGTATACCTCGATAAAGGTAATGACACAGCGAGTGACACATCAAGTTACTGTAACCCAGCAACATTAGGTTCCCCGAGGCGAGGGGGTACACGAGAAGCCGACCATGACGAGAGAGATGCTTCAAAGGTGAAGGCGGATTCTCGTTTAGTCGTTCAACCAGTCCTAAAAATGCAAAGAGAAAAGCTGATGGAAGGTCGACGGAAATAATTTTCATCACTTCACCCGGAGTCAACCAGACTCACCCCCATAATTCATCATGCGTCAGTCCAATCAAGGGTCACGGTGATACCGTACTGTAATTGCTTTTTGAGTTCCCTCCTGATTATCTAGATGTTCACCTGGTGAGGACCATTTGAGGCGAATGGAAACCACGCAGAGGGTGATTTCCCAAGGAAAGGGACTCCATTGGTCGATGAGAGACATGGGAATGAGGCCTTGAGATTGTTATTCCATATAGCATCGACTATGATTAGAGGTTAAAAACAACGTACTTGCATATCGACCCACGACTCTGATAGTGAGATGGAAAGTGGATGTGGGCCGGATATTCCGGGCCTCTTTCTGAATTCCAATGGACGGAGGCCTAAACCTGGCTACGCCTTCCTCAATCCCATGATGGGTCGAAAAGACAATGGATGGCTTCCACTGTGCGTATTTCGTGCAACCACATGTGAAATAACCAATAACTTATGATATCTATAGGTCGCGTCAGGACAAGCACGACCGTAGTCCAAGCCGTTCTTTGCGTCGCAATATACATCCGCGTCTCCTTCCATACCGTCGTGTGCTTACCATTCTCAAATACCTGCTTCCGACCGCCCTCATTCTTCTTCTGCTTGGCTTCTACCGCTTTGAACCACACATCGAGCTGGCCTTCTATGACCGCGCCTTCATTTCAAAACACATCACACATGTGGAGAAACTCGCAGGTTGTTTCGACGAAGGCAGAATATCCGCTTCTTACAACCTGTCAAAGCATGTATACGGCCCGAAGAGGACAGAGATACATGCTGGGATACCTATGAGAATAGGTCTCGATTGCTATGACTTTGCGGGAACGATCAAAAACCTGAAGGAGGATGAACGAGAACGGGGATTAAGCCTGGAACATATAGCACCAGAAGAAAAAACACAATACCACACGTACTGGCGTACAGACCTTGCCCCATTTACTCCCCGACAAGAATGGATGCTCAAATCTTTCTTTGCCACGCAAGACTTGTCTACTTCCCGTTTGATTCTGTGGACGAATGGAGACCTTTCTCAGAATACTATCTTGCAATCTTACGTTAGTCTCTATCCTCACTCTTTCCTGGTAAAAGTTGTGGACATTCCCCGGTTGGCAAGAGGTACTGCACTTGAGGGTAGTGTACTATTGGAGAGGACGGATCGAAGGGCGTGGGTCGATGGAGATCTGGTTCGGTTGTTGGTACTCTGGACTTATGGGGGTTTGTGGGTTGACATGGATTCCCTGCTTACGAGGGATCTACATCCACTCCTAGAACATGAATTTGTGACTCAATGGGATTGTTACGGTAAGTTCTCCTTCGTTCCCTGTTTGTTTCCATCCCTCTGATTCGTCGGACAGACAAAATTTATGTCCCACTCAATGGCGCCCTCATGCGATTCCACAAGCATTCACCCTACCTCTGCGAGGCCTTTAACATCATGGCTTCTTCACCTCCTCCACGAACGTCTTCAACGGACTGGGGCTCGCTCCTCTATTTTAAACTCTTCCGGCGCCTCCTCGCCTCGTCGATCCCTCCATTCAAAATTCTTCCTTTTTGTTTTAGCGAAGGTCGGTCGTGCCGACTTGACAATCGACTACCCGACCCTTTCAAGCCGGATAATAAAAAAGGATTGTGGACCTCCGGATTGGGGTTAGAGGAAGGAGGTGGGCTAGACCAGGCTCTCGGAAAGGTGTTTGGCGTGCACCTCCATAATCAGTGGGAGAAAAAATTCCCGAAAGGCGGATGGGTAGAGAGGTTGTTGTTGAAGAAATATGATGAGAGATTGAGGGCGAGTAGATGAGTTACTTTTGGTGGCAATATGATTGGATCGAAAGCAAAAGTTGAAATTATTCATCACTGTTACACACGACTGCCATCTCTCGCCATGCAAACGCAGAGGAAAACCCTTACAGAGAAGGCATCTTCCTGGTGACTTTGCCTTCGTTCTTGGCATGTACTTTCAACTTCTCCAGCAGGGACGATTTTGCCCACCTTTCTGGCGGAGACCTGTTATTAGTCGCCCAGTAGTATATGTCCCAATCCTGCTCGTCGAGAAGCTGGGTAATGTTATCTTCATCAGATCATATTCTCTGGTGATTCAAAACTCCCTGAACTAACCTTGTCATATTCCCTCAACTCGTCAAGGCTCATATCATCCAAATACTCCTTCGCGAACGTGCTCAACAAGAGATCACTTTCCAATGTTCCCCTTTTCCTACTCTGATAAACAAGCCTTGCACGAATCGTTCCCTCGTCTTCGTTATGTCTCGGCAAGGGTGGGATTTGGGTTCTCGTTGGTGGAGTCGTGGTTGAAGAGAGGTGTTCTGGGGAGTGTGGAAGTGGCCATGGGTCAGAAGAAAGAACACGTGGGGAGGTCGTAATTCTGCGGTATAGACGTGGGTTATCGTAAATCGTACGAGTCCTGAAACTAACGACACGGATGGTGTTTCTGTACATGTCCAAGGTTTGCGGGCCGCACGAGAGTATGTCACGCCTCATCAATGATGTGCACTAAAAATATCCGTCAACGTCAATCCGTCCTGTACCGAACAACCAACCATGAAACTGGTCAATATCATAAGCCCAATCCACGACATACTATTTGTAATACGTCTTGCATTTTTCCCCACTCTTACCGCCATCGTTTGGAGTCCCTCTTTGTTGGTCAGATGGCACGCCCTCTCCAAGGTCTTCATGGCCAATCTTTGGGTTGTATTTGGCCAGATAGCCGATGAAAATGCAGCGGACGCCAAAATGAAGTTGCTCATGATGTCTAAAAACCTTCCAGAGGGTGTAGTTTTAGATTTAGGAGCCGGTAAGAGTGTTCAAATTCTTATTTGGAAGGCGAAATGGATGTTAACACCCTCTTGCCAGGCGTTGGACACAGTATCAAGTACCTAGACCGGCGCAGGGTTAAGCGCTACATCGCGCTTGAGCCCAACGTCCTGATGCACAAATTTATCCGCGCGAGAGCTGACGAACACGGTTATTCCGAATCAGACGGGTCATTAATTATCCTCTCTTGCGGAGCAGAAGATTCCTCGTCCATACTCTCATCCCTTGCTTCTGCTGGTGTCGCCAATCCGCACCCTGTAGACACGATTATTTCCATTTTGACCTTGTGTTCGGTCCCAAACCCGCGTCGAACTCTACATCATCTCGTCCGGGACGTCCTGAAATCCGGAGGAGTGTTTTTAGTTTATGAACATGTGTTGAGCCCGAGGGAGGATGTTCGGTGGTGGCAGAAAGTTTGGGCGCCGATTTGGAAAATTGTATTTGATGGGTGCAGGATGGACAGGGATACGGATGTCATTTTGAAGTCTTTGGAGTTGGAAGATGGTAATTGTAACGAGAACGCCTGGAGAGAATGGAAAACTTGGCTGGAAGAAGAGGGACCTGAGGAGAATTTATTTTGGCATTGTATAGGAAGCTTTGTCAAGAAGTAGCACGATACCCGGCAATGTCCGTTTCTGGTGCACAATGACTATCAACCCGCCTCCGCATTCCAAGAAACTCACAGACTATCAAATCCTCATTTTTGACGTCTATGGTACTCTCTGTGTATGCTCAATCTTCCAGTATATATGTCTGGATCCGCAACTCACTCACCAATAGGACTGGGAAACCGGTCTCTATAACGCTCTTCAACCTCTTCTGAAAGCTTATCCATCCACAACCTCTACCTGGACCCGCAAGGATGCCCTAACGGCATTTAGTGGCGTCGAAGGCGATCTGCAAGCACAACTTCCAGGGATGACTTATCGAGAGCTCCTCGCAAGAGTGTATTCTGTTTTGGATGCAAGGTTGAAAGAACAGGAGGAGAAATCTGGAAATAGCAGCGGAACTACTCAAATCTCAGCGTTACCGACTGAATCATACCAAGAGAAGCACGAAGGTCCCTCCTCTGCACCAGCCAGTGAAATTTCCGAGGAATCTCCAGCGAAAATGTTTGCTGAATCCATCCAAAATTGGCCCATCTTCTCAGACAGCTCCTCTGCGTTGGCCCGGTTGGCGAAGCATTTCAAACTCGTCATACTTTCCAACGTCGATAATGACTCACTCGGGTGGACGCATAAATTACTCTCGCTGGGCTCCACCCACGATACAGGGACCTTTCCCGATTTATACTCCTACCCCATCCCGAACCCAAACAAATTCTGGCATCCACAAGAAACATCTGGTTCCAAAAGCCCTTTTACTGCTATCCTTACCGCCCAAGACGTTGGCTGCTATAAGCCTTCTCTCGAAGGATTTCGCACAGCACTTGACTACATCCGGTCCCAGCCTGAATTATTTGGGATCACCGATGTAGTTGATGCCGCTGAAGTACCTCGGGATAGGACGAAAGAAAAGGTCCTCTCCGTAGCTCAAAGTCTCAGGCACGACATCGAGCCTGCAAATTCGCTGGGATTGCACACCGTGTGGATCGACCGACAGAGTGCCGTTACATGCAATGAGGCTGGGATGGGTAAACCGGGGTGGGGTAAATGGACCTGGAGATTTGAGACTCTGGGTGCGATGGCTGACGCGGTTGAGAATGAGTTGGGGACGGCGGTATGATTCTTCACCAAGTCAAAACCGAGTCTGTAACTATCTAGGCCAAAATCCTGAAAAAAAATAAAATTGTACTTTTGTCCGCGGATGAGCTTACTTGTTGCTAAGACCCTTCGTAGTCTTTTTCTCTCAACGTCGATGGCCTCCTCACCATCTAAGACATCCAGTCGCTCAGGGGCTTTGAGTTCCCCTGGTTCAAGTTCGAAGAGGGTCAGGAGTGAACCAGTTTCACCCACCACCATTTACCTGTACGAGCTCACTCGCCCCGAGGGTTGCATCTCAAAGAAAGAAGCTATTCAAGAATATCGTCCAAAGGTATAGAGCCTGAGAGTACTATATGTCTCTTTTCTCAAAAAACTAAGTCATTCTGTAGCTTAAAGAGTCCGATTTCATTGTCTTGAAGCCGAAGAAGACAGTTCCCAACCCCCACTGCCCGTCCAAGAAAGCGTACTGGTTCCTTCCAGAGGACATTGAAGTTTGCAACGAAAACTGTATTACATGTATATCACACTAACTCCCTGTCTGTAGATTTATCTCGCTTCAAAAATTGCTTCAAGTTCATCTGTACAAGGTACCTATTTATCCCTTGTGTGGATATTTGCCACTAGTGAGACCACCGATCTCAGACACCAGGAACACTCCGAAAAAGAACAAAAAGTCAACTTCGGCGAGTTCAACAACTGCTCGGCCAGCGGGAAGAAAGAGGGCTCTAGTAGAGTCGGCTGCCACTAGCGAAAGCCCAGTTCAAGTTCCTACACCTGTGTGTGGAGAAGGTGGATCCCCTACTAAGAGTACGTCGTCATGAATGAGGAATTCATCTTACTGGCCCGACTAATGAGCCCTTCCAGAAAGGAAAGTCAGAAGCTTCGCATATTTTGAAATCCTCGACGACGGAAGTACTCGTGATCTTCCCCTTTGAAACGCCAAGGACAGCTTCGTAATTTATGTTTTGAATAGGGAATCCTAAAATGAGTTTTCTCAGAGATTGTTCTATTTCTGCTCCTCGGGTAATGCTCAAGTTGGTCAGATATTTTGCAGTTTTATCGAGTGAGTCTGCAATACGTTTCCGTTTCTGAGTGAGGTCGTTTTGAGGAGAAATATTGTGATGACTGATGATCACAGTGATCGATCATGATCGTCGATTGCACCGTGATTGCACTGATCTGGAATTTCCGCCCGAGCGGCAACAGAAATGGCCTGCTCCAGGTCGCTCCAGGTCGTTCCAGAGTCGTTTCTCACTGGGAAGCTTGGCTCCTCATACCCGCACCGCCCAGCGTATCCCGCTTGTCGCCTCGCGCTGACCAGCCACTAAGCTCCCTAGAGTGTCAGCGCTCAGCGCTCAGCCTCCAAAGGGTCCGGATGGATGAAAGTGAAGCCGCACTGAACGGGGTCCAACAACACGCTCTTGGCAGATGCCGCGATATCTTCTGCGGTGTGAATGTGTGAACGTCTCCATCTGTTCAATTAAATAAAACATTCCGAGGGCCGATTGGTTATAAGTACCAGACGAATGCAAATGCATGTTGCACACATTGTGATCGCGGCAGTGTGGCAGGATACCCAGACCTCTTCCACCAATACGATACATGGGATCTCAGCAGATTTCCAGGTATGTGGTGCCCATGATTTAATTTATTGCCATGCACTAAGCTACTCCATTATGTGTAGGTCTCGCGCCCAATCCTTTGCGCCGCTTTCTGCCTTTCTTCCGTTTCTATTCCACCTCAGTATTGTCATTGCCGTCCTCATATTCATCTTCGACTATGTCGATCAACGCAAATTCTCTACTACCTCTCGGACCCTTGAAGTTCAAGAAGCAGATGGGTCCATCACCCGCAAGCGACACTACACTCCTCTCCAGTCCGATATAGTCACTACCATATCTGCTATTGGATCACTCACGCGCATAATCGGGATCTTGTGGGCCGGGGATGTAATGTGGAGATGTGCCTTTCTTTTCATGGAACAGGGAGGCGTATCGGTCAGCGGAGTGAAGCACATGTTTAGCGGATTTCTGGTTCCATCCCCAAAGCATTTTGGCAGGAAACGCAACTTTGCTTGCCTCTTGATCATCTACATCATCCTCTTTTCCTCCAACTTCTTCTCTACGTTAATCACGGGATCGATTACATGGCAAACCAGCGCACACACATATGCTGAAGGCAAAATTCCTCTTGGCAATATCTTTCGATTTGGGACCACGAGCTCGCTCGAGGGATATAACACCTACATCGAAAACGTCTCTTTGAGCCGTGACTACGCTGCAGCAATTGCTATTCTTCTTTGGAATAATGACCAGAACTCAACGTCGATGAAGCGCAGGTTAGACAATGCCACATTTATTCCTCGTCGGTCCAAATTGGAGAAAATAACTATCCCCTACTTCTCGGTCACTTCCTTCGAGTGGATAAAGGATCCAAACAATACCCTCACTTCGAGGCAAAAGGCCATTGGGTCCAGCGGAAATTATAATCCATTTTACGGCGGCTCGGGGAGGGTTGGCTTCCTACCCGACGATCAATGGGGTCCAAACTTCAAGGATTTCAAGCCTATTCCTCGCATCATATCAGAAACGCGCATTCTTGCCATGCGGACGAGTCGGAGGTTGACACCGGATGCGGCGTGCTCCGATGACTTTGGGAGCATCCCATCGGACGTCGGCCGCATGTTTCTCCCTGACCGCATCCCCAACATCTACGACTGCATGGTTTTTGCCCATGTAACCTATCGAGCAGGAGTGGCGTATTGTCAGGATTGCGAAATCACATCAGCCGTTGTTAGCAGTGGCGTTGATGCCCTCCAGCCGGCCCCAGATTCTCTGACTATGGCAGCACTGGCTTTCGCACCGTATGTGGGCGTGTCATTTACGTACACAGGTTTTGCCATGCCGCCTGCAATATCATTTCCGACTACCGAGAAGAGGTCGATCGAATTGATGTCTCGAGCCTATCAGTCGGCATGGATCGCTCTGACGACTTCAGGGCTCGAGTTGGAAACCACGAAAGTCACGGTTGCGTTGGACACAAGCCAAGCATATGTGACAAAATGGAGAGTATATGCTTGGGCCGCACTTCACCTCCTTTTATTACTCTTGGGCGTCTTGTTTCTTCTCCTCGAGAGCGGTTGTCACTATCCGTGGCTACAGTGCCCTCCATTTGCGGCACTCGCGCTTGACACACAGCGACTCACTAATCAGTTGTCGGCAGACCACGATCCGTGGGCAGGAGGAACCCTTCCCGAAGGTGTGTTGACGCTCGTTGATGGTGAAAATACGGCGAGATGTTTGGATTTCCGCCGGGACGCACCTGTCGTGGACACAACCTCCCATTCTTCCCAGTTTGCATACACCCATGTAGCCCAAGAGGAAAAGTAATGCGGATTGTGGCGATGCATTATCATCGGCAACATCATCGACCGAGTTTTTCATATGTAGTTCAATCTCACGACCTGTAGTATCCATGTAATAGCGACCATTTATTCCTGCACTCTCAATTGAACGTGACGTGTTTTCTCTTCTTCGCTCAATATTCAATCGTCACGCGCTAATCGACTCTGGACACACCAACTTCCATCCGCTCAAAGTCAATTTGAAAACACCACCAGTATTTGACCACATCCAGATTGAGAGTCAAATGGTATATAGTCCTCTCGAGCCAATCGTACGCATTGATTTCATCATCCCTCGACGACGGAAGTACTCGTGGTCTTCCCCTTTGAAATGGGAACCGAAGGGCAGCTTCATGATTTATATTTTACATCATTGAATTGAATAGGGAATCCTAAAAAGAGTTCTGAGTGAGGTCGTTTTGAGGCGTGCCAAATATTGTGATTTTCGAGACTGATGATCACAGTGATCGATCGTCATGATCATCGATCGCACAGACTTTTCTACACTTCAGACTTCTCCTTCTGTTTTTGAGCCAACAAGGTAGTTCTTCGAGTACGCGTCCAACATAGACAGCCTTGGAAACCTGCAAAACAGGACCGGCCAAAATTCCAAAGTTTTCGGAACAACTGGTACGATCCAGGGTTCTGCCTGTGAGTGCCCTCCAAGAGCTCGTTTAATTTCTTCTGCTGTTCTTCAAACATTTCGCCATAAACCACGACGTCGTCCACCATCCGATATTTCTCAGCAACCTGCTTGCATACCACAGCCCTCCCCATTCCCACTAAGCAACTAAAGATTTTCCGCGCTTCATCCTGAAGTTCGCCCAATTCCATAGTGCTAGGGTGATCTCTGTTCGTGTTCAGCATGACAAGATCCATGACCGGGATAGCTGGTTCATGGCCATCAACAACCTCATCGGCAATGCGGATAAGCTGGAAGAAGGGGCCGCGGAGTAAAACTTCCTCCTCCTTCTCAAAGTGGGAGAGTTCATGAATAGGTACAGCACAAAGCGTCGTCACAACGCTTGTAGGAAATCGATCGCGGTAGATCCTAAGGAGCGCTGGATCAAGGTCGGCAACATGAATTCTCCACAAAAAGGGCTGGTGAGTAGGGCGGTAATTTGCATCGATACGGGCAAACTCCAGAGCAACTTCAGTCGATGAGCTGGCTGACATTAGCGAGTGCGGTACACTCAAATACCGATCACGGACCGGTCTTGCAGCAATGTTCTTGAATTCCTGGATTTGGTCTTTGTGAAAGGAGATCCCCCGGAATACCAAGCCTTGGAATGCAGCACTGGGGCGGGTGAAGAGGAAGTTGTACAGGTCGATATTGAGGAGTTCGATGAGGAAAACGGTGGCCTGAAGGAGGCTGTTATATTCCGGCAAATCGTCTGTACGAAGCGCTGAATTCAACGGCGAAAAAACGTGGTCGTATCCAAATCTGGTTGTATAAAGGCGGATAACGTCAAAGTTATCGCTGGTAGAGGGGTGTATTTGTCGGTCCAACCACTCTTTGCGGGTGGATAGAATGGAGTCGATAAGGTCTTGTTCTTCTTTCCCTGCATTGAATGCATATGGCTGCGATCGTATGTGATCGCGAAGGGTCTGCACAAACTTTGGGTAGTCGTTCCAGTTGCCTCTAATATACTGGATTGTCCGGCGAATGGCGTCCATGCGGGTTGCGACATCGCCGCCATGGTATATAGATCGTCCAGGGGTTGTGATATCTGCAATGCCTGGGACCGCCAAAACCCAATCACCAAAACGCTCAAGGCGTGTAACGTCACTACCGCTGACGGAAAGAGGAGATTCCAGGGCCATGATCAGCACAATAGGACTGAAATAGAATGGGTTAGACTGAACACAGGAGCCGTGAGCAGTGTCTGACTTACACTGGCAGCGCGGTAATGGCCTGAGCATTGAACACTTTGCTGGAATGCCATTTGGACTCGGGTCCCAGATTTGATGGCTTGATGGCGGCAGAGAAGCAACGATAAACTATTCAGCATAGCATGAAGGTATGCACAAGTATATATGTGTGAGAGCCACTAGGAGGGGGACCGGGTAATGTTGTAACTGTCTGTCATACTGCCGGCTGGCTTTGACATTTCAGTATTAAGGCTGACGATATACAGTAATCTTTAAGACTGGGAATAATAAATAGCAGCTGAGAGACTAGAGGATACATTTGTAGTCGAAAGGGCAGACCAATAAATAGCATCAAGTTGCAAACGACAAAAATAGCAAGGGCCCGACACTCGGACTCCTAAGCCATGAATTCCATCCACCCGAAATCATCTGTTCCTCCCACTGCCAAAGATGATATATACCGACAACAAACATCCGAATACACCGTCGATCCTGCGAGGTTATAATTTGTAACATATTGTGTCCCATAGACGCTCTGTCCAGTATAGATCAGCACGGGTGAGTTGTAATGGCGCCCACGAAGGTATCTCAGGATATTTTCGCCTGCTGCGTAATTCAGAAACGAGTTTAACCCATGTTCATCACGATGGTTGTCCGAAATAAACCGGATCAAGGAGGGATCGTCGTTTTGTCTCAGAAAGTCTCCAGAAAATGTAAGTTGAAGGGTTAAACCGCGTAGTTTACTTTAATTACTGACCACTATGCTCCTCAATCCATGCTTTTGCCAGAGCTGTGGATGTGATTTGAATGACATTGATACCCAATTCATGCGCATAAGCGACTTCCATGGTATTGTTAATCGGGTTATCGTCGATCCATACTATTAATGGGAGCATGATTTGGTTTTCTTCGTGGTTTGACTCCGATAGTGTACTGGGGATAGGCCCATCTGAAATACCATACGTCAGCAATAGTTTCCCGATTAAAGTTGGCAAGTTACCAGTCTCCAAGTACGTCTTCAAGACATCTTCTAATGGACTCCCGGCAGCAATCTCGTCAAGGTGTGAAGGTGTGACCCCTCCAACACCAAACTCATCCAGCCGTAACATCAGCCGAGCAAAAGATGCTGACGAAGGTGTTTCCCCCAGCCAAGAACTCAACCGCGAGTGAAATTCAGGTCCAGAGATAAATTGAACCTAGTAGTAAATTTTCATTGACGCGATGAACGAGAGTGATCGACACGACAGACCTTTTCTCCTACGTAACCACGCCAAAATTCTATAACATCCCTATTCTCCACCCAATCTAACACTGTAGCAGGACTCCTAGTACTCGACTCGGATTCGGATTCGGACTCGGAACCCGCGCTCGAACCACTCTGTGAGTGGCTATACTGAACAATCGCCAAAGATGTCAACAGCAATACAAGCTGCTGGTTAAGCTGCTGTGCATCGCGTTTGAGTTGACCGAGCGCAGTCGAAGGAACAAACAGAGAAGAGATTCGGCGTGTGCGCTTATATTGCCAAACGAGGAGGTGCTTTTCTGTCCGCTTCAGTGTATCTCCTATACTGCGAACGGAGTCGAGGACTGGTTTGTCGATGCTTGTCGTTTTCAGCGGTAGCAGAATGTTCTGGATCTGCGAGATAGTCCCTGATATTTCTTTTACTGTTCTTTCGTGTTCTGCGCATTCTTGGAGCCACGAACCGACGCCTATTGCGAGTGTGTATACCGCCATGATGATGGGCAGAGCCTCCATGTCTGCAGGCCGTGGGAAGGTCCCAAGAATCCATTTGGGCGTCCCAACGTAATGACAGCCTTGTGCTGTTTACAGTAAGATACCCTGAGTCAGCTAGTGCCAAGCTATCGCCACTGAGAAAGATCTAGAAAAGTCGGAAGTGCCATGTATTTTGAAATCCTCGCCATTGAAATAATCTGACTGACAGTGACGAGCACGTCTCATCCAAAATGTGAGTATCATTGTTTGGCATGAGGCACCGTTGGCAAGCAAAGCCGTGTTAGCTTGCATCGAAAAGGACAGACAGCTTGGTTTATGTATTGTGGAATTATCGACACACCGAGCTCCTAGATAAACGGCGAGCAACAGCAAAATAGGTACGTGGGATCTTGCTCCGTTTATGAGAAGTGCATGAGACGCGAGATGGAGCGCTGAACGTTGAGCCCAAGGAGGTAGCAGAGTCTGAGAGATACTGGTCCTTCCTTGAAAAGTAATAGTGGTATGGTGATACCGTTTCTAAATTATTCTCCCTTCTCTGATTCCTGTACCACGAAGATCAAAGCCTGGATGATGTAGAAATCCAGAGGTCGAAGAATCCGAGAGCAGAGAGTCCTGAAAGAGAGATAAAACGGCGAGTAAATAAGTAAACGGTGCCACTCTCACCTTGAGATTAGAATTATTTTCTCCCATTGGGCAGTGCAGTGATTTTTGCAGCGTCGAACGGGTGGTGTTGACAACACGAGTTGTAACGTCTGTGGCCATGCGCACTCGAGAGATGTGTGCAGAGATCAGTCCAGGATTCCTTAGAAACGCGTGGGACGCGAAAAGGGACACTGAAAGTCGAGCCCATTCGGAGGTGACGACCCTGAACTCTGAGGCCTTTGCTTAAAAAGTAGGGCGGGTGGTTTTTCTTATAATGGCATGAGGATACATACCGTTAGGAAACATGCGAATTACCACTTAATAATAATAACAAGGCGTGTGCCAGGGAACCTGTTCTAAAAGTTGGGTCAGAATTTTGAAGGAAGACATTAGATTTTCCAGGGCGGAAGGAGTTCAAAATACATTGCACAACATCTACACACAAAGCCTACTTACTCTCGAACTGAACCAAGCACCATCGTAAAATGGATTCATTAAAGGCTAAAGGCTCTGGCGAGACTCGTCCGTGAGGAGTATAGGTTGTGACTCTTACCGAGATCTTCTATGTTGGAAGAGGTTTTTCCGAAAGGTGAGAGACTCCAATGTTGAATGTATCGGATCCTTCTTCCCTTTTGCCAGGTTAATGCCACGATTAGACAAGATTCTGGTTCCATTCCACTTTATTGGGAGAACACCGCGATTTCTAAATAAGCGAATGTGATGCGGTCTCGAACTTGGGGAAGTTGACTTCTTAGATGTTCACTTCTATTGAGGTCCTTCCTTTTATCGAGCTGAGGCACCTCACTTGAAACGCGTTCATTTGGGTAGCGACGTCCCTGTACCTTGGGGTAAGTCAGATGCTATGTATTTTTACTGAACGTTCTCCAACCCCGCAGGTCCACAAAGTACGGTGAGCAATTATTTCCTTCTGACACGGAAACCTGTAGTGCTGTGGCCCTTCTTCATCACACGACAAGCCCTGGTCTTCTTTCGAAAAGCCCCTTCTGCGCCCACTTGGAAGCCCACATGATGCAACTTGCACACCCCAGAGAGCCTACACTGACGCTTCCCTTACCCCGAAGCGTCAGGCCGCTCAATGATATCCCAAAACGTTGTGTCCATTCTGGTATGCTGCCTGCCTGGCGGGAAAGAAACCGATTTGGGTACACGGGAAGAACGGAAAGCTGATGGGATTCAATATATGGTGGTAGAAGGGCCGTTCTGTTGATCACAGGCGTTTAAGGCCGAAGCGCCAATCAGCTGTATTTTTGTAGTGTTTAGTAGAATTTTAATCATTGGCACTTGCAGCGGCGATGAGTGACAGCAATTTGATGCCCCTGAGCACCACGCGTGTTGTCACACAAACTGAAGCTTGTTGTCATCCTAATCTCAGTTCGCTGACTCGTCGCTCTTTTCTCCCCGTCGCTCTTTTTATTTTCATGTTCACCCCGCCTCCGTCGCCATTGCCCCCAGATTTAGTGTTCGAGAGCCAACATGTCGATAATTTGAATGCTACCGCCGTGTTACCATGTAAAAAGAAACGCATTGGTCGGTACTTTCGTGTCGCAACCGTACTCTTGCCTCTCGTCGCTATCATCTGCACAACCTACCTCCTCCACGGACGACGGACAGGACACCGACCCGCTACAGACTGGTTGACCGTCCAGGACAACACCTATCTTCACGGCCAGCACCAATACCAGCTAAATCGTCGGCACCCAAGTCCTCAGAGGCTCCCTGTCTCCTCAAGTCCAACCTCGACAACCACCTCCTCAGATTCTCAAATTCCCGTGTCTGATCAATTGGTTCCGACCGTCCCAACCACTCCTCCAGTTCTACCGACGCCGTTCCCCCAGGCTCTGGACGCAGGCATTGTCCAGAACTTCTCTTCATCATCCTGCGCTTCTTTTTTTGCCAACATGACTAGCGCAGCGCCCTTTCGAACGTGTAGGCCGTTTTCTTTACTCCTTGGGTCGTCGGGTGCTTTCATTAACGTGCGTTTCTTATTCCATTTGAATAAAAGATTCTAACCACTCAACCTAAAGGCCCAAACAAATCTGACCCTCTTGAATTCCATCATATGGGGAACATGCAACACGCCCACGTCCTACGCTCAATGTAAATCCAACATGGCCTGGTTCGCAGGCAGTCTCCAAACGAATTGCGCAGACGAACTTGACGCCCAAAACGTTTTGGTCCGAAATACCCTGATCGGTGAGGGAAGCCCACACTTATCTCTATCACTTGGTTAATATTTTCTTTTTTTAGGTCTTCAAACCTTTGAAATCCTATACAACGCCGGCTGTCTCTCCGACCCTAATCTACATACATACTGCTACCTCGCCGCCGCCCTCTCCCCAAATCCCTTTGACCTATTCGTATATTCTCTTCCTCTCGGGATTCGCATACCCAAATTCTCCACCACGTCCTGTTCCGCATGTTCAAAGTCGATTTTCAGCGTTTACGCTGATGCTCTACGGTCTGGGGCAGGCGGGACAAGCGCACTGAAGACCACCTTTTATGACGGGTTGGCAAAATGTCAATCGGGGTGTGGCGCAGATTTTTCACTTGTGGGCGCTGGGTTGAAACCTGAGAAGAACGAGGCGAGTAGAGTGGGATATATGCGTTTATGGAACGCGCTGCTTTTGTGCATGGTGGTGTTTTATTTTTCTACAAACATCATGCCATGGGTCTGGCTATGATGGAGCATTGGTTTTTAGATTTATCTTTTGATTGTTTTTTTTTTTTTGCCGTTTGGGATGGATTGGATCGCTTTCGTTGTCGATTACCCTCTTGGTATTAAAAAATTGCTTTCTGTCACTAAAAAAAAGGGTCCTTTTTTTTTCCCTACCATGCGGATCTCGCCGGATGTATAACAAATTGCTTCTATATTGCTGTTTTTCGCTTCCCTGTAGTTACACACCGGAATTTCCTTTCCCCTCATCGCATTGCAAACGCGCCCTTTTTTTCTTTCTTTTTTTTTGCATAAACAGACCACCTATTTTATTTATTCATTTATTTCCTTTCCGGCTTTTTTATACACATAGAATTTTTGTGACAAGTATCTTGTGATGTCAGATGCATGTAATTTTTTTTTGAATCTCGATGGCGCTGGCCCGCGAATTTCCAACTTGCATCAAGTTATTATGTGTATGGTTTACAAGATGTATAAATTACATAAAGGAAGGAAAGCGATTCATTACTTATTTGGAAGGTTTCCGAACTTTGAACATGCTCTTCAGCAGAGACTGCTCGACCTCCTCCGAATTCGAGTTCACCGGTAGTGGAGATCCATCTTCTCGTGCGCCGGAGACAACGGGGTCTCTAGTAGAATCGTTGGCAGTCGAACTCTTTCCCATCTTTTTCTTGATACTGCCGCTGATCGAGCGTATAGACCCAAGGGACACGCGTGAAGGTGACGTGAGCTTTTTCTTCAAGTTGTCAGCCGAGTCGTGTCCGGGTGCGGGTTCTGACAAGTCCGGTGATGAACTTGCAAGCGGTTGATTGGACTCGTTGCTCGTGGATGCGTCTTTGTTCTTGAAGACTTTGTTGATTAGCGTACCGGATTTCTTGATGAAGGAGCCGCCACGCTTTTTTTTGGTGGAGAGCTCGGAGGTGCTAGTACCGCCGGCGGTAAGACGGTGTGAGTCGTAGAGGGATGGAGTTGATGCGCGTGGTTTTAGGATTTCGCTGGCTGGAACGAATTCGACGACGGTGGGCTCGGCTTGTTTCTCTGTGTCTGATGATCGGATGTGTACTTGCGGTGCGTGGTGGGTGTCTGGATCTGGAGTGGATGGAGCGGAGGAGGCGATGGTCGTTGTGGATTCGTGAAGTGCATCGGGGACGTCGATGAGAGTGGAAGATGAGAATTCGAGAGGGGTCTCTTGGGGTTGGGGGTGTTCGTGCGAGGTAAATTCTGGCTGTGTGTTGGGTGATTGAGGCTCGTCTGGTTTGGATAAGGAGACCCATTCCTGGGACGATTCGGTTGTGGAGGCCACGGGTATCTGTTGCAGATGATGAGATGGAGGGTTGCAATGATAAAAACACGAGGACTTTTACCTCATGGTCATCGGCAGCATGCTGCTCTGCTCGCCTGGAATCCTGTTCGTGATGCAGAGAAACCTCGGCTGTCAAGTCTTCTACTTCTTTATGGTCAAGATCGGGGATGTCGATGAGCGGGTAGCTGAGTTGGTTGTCATGAGGCTGTACAGTGGGATCGAGGACGGAATCTTGTTGTTGTTGTTGTTGTTCGATTGGACCCTTGACGATGTCTGGAGCAACAGAGGTCTTGTCGTCCGTTTTCAGCGGTGTCTCTTTGCCTTGAGCAGTCCCAGAGGGCGGTGAAGACAGAGACCATCTGGAGCTGATCAACTATGATGATAGAAAGTGAGCGCCCGATCCCCCCCGCAAGAAATCAACATCAACTCACATCAACCGTGGCGATGACGATGAGGACGACAAAGCCGACGACGACAAAAGCGCCGCCGATGAGACCATCGGTCGAACTCGGGGAATGGGCCTGACGAATCGACATCGGGTCCAGGAATACGGAAGTCAAAAAGAGAATCGTGGTGGAAAGAACAAGGGAATAATAAACAAATAAGGGTTTTGAACGGACGGGGGAGTGTGTACAATTGCAAGTTGATAACCGACCTTTTTATGCACCGAGTGTGCGGTGAAACTTGAACCTATGCCTCGCCGACGTCACGCCTTGCGCATCCCAAAACATGACAGTCCGAATGCACGTTTCGAGGAAAAAGTCGTGTGATGAAAACACATGTTCACATAGAATCTACATTTATATTTATATGTAACGTCGTGTTTCTTCTCCCAAGTTAGTCCTAGCTTTGGCCTTTGAATCAATGCCCTGACTACTGTTCGAGACAAAGTATTCCAAGGGGATGTATGCAATTGAATGGAAAAACCGCATTCTCGGTGTAGAAACAGCAACCTCATGACTCGGTGCCAACACTTCCACTCCAATAGAGAGTCGCTGCTTGCAGATTCGCCGCGGCGCCGATGTGACTTGTATGGGATCTCCATCACTGAGAGTTTCCTGAAGACCAGGTGCTCTAAAAGTTCATATTCCATTCTTTGTCTGGGAGAACAACAAAAGTTCCAGATTTTGAAGAAGCGCACCATGTCAAAAGCTAAAGCTTCGAATCCACCTTGAAAATCGAAGCTCTAGTTGTAGAACGTGATTATCATAAACGGGCGGTTGCACCGCTAATGTGAAAATTGCCTATTCCAGTGTAAAATGAATCCCATCGTAATCAGTAGGCCGCTCGTAGCCATCGCATAAAATGCATGTGGAATTGTGAAAGACTTTGCCACGAACACGCTAGCATAAATGCTATACGCCGCGAATGCCAACAACGCCAGATAGAAGCAGAGGATAGAAAATAACAACATTGTGTAGTGTTGCTCCATAGCGCGACCCATCTCAGTCACCTGTCGGTTTCCCTCCCTGTTCATTTTGATCCAGGTTTACTGAGAAATAAGTAAATAAAGAGTAGATAGGTGGACATACCATGGATTAGGAGGCTCCATATACCGTAGGTTGGACAGTTTCTCGTCGAATCCACCGTTGAAGCCCATGACGACACACCCGAGCGACAGCCCTATGGACATGATGATGAAAAATTGGGCAAAGTCCACTAGGTTTTGTATGGCAAGGAATGCAACCGAAGATCTAAAAAGAAACGCAGTTTGAATACCGCTGCACATCAGCTGAAAAGAGGGGAAAGCCATACGCTAGTAGCAAACCTGACTACCAAGTCATTATCGAAGGATTTATTCGGATAGGTGGGCTTACACTTACCAAGACGTTTGCAGCTGCCCGTTCTCGTCTTACTATGTCCAAAAATGATTTCCACGCGTCCGGTTGAAGCGTCCGTCCGTACATGTCGTACGCAGCGTCGAAGCGTCGTAGGTAATTAGGAGGCATACCCCAGCAAGCAAAAGCGATGAGCATCTTCCACCAATTGGTACCACTGGCACCATGGGTCGTTCTGGCATATTGAGGTCGACTTTGGTCTGTGGTATAATATAAGGTGTAAGCGACGCACAAAAATTGGCAATGATGTTGCTGATGACAAAACCTTTGGCACTGGGTACATCATTATCGGAAGCCTCGAGTGTTTTGGAAAAGTTGAAGAAATCGATGTATCGTTGAATGTCTGGCATCGAGAATGGTGTGCGGGCCATGCCTTCCAGGTTGGCAAGATTCTCTGGTAATGACAGATATGAATGAAGTAGTATCCATATGAGATGAATCCGCTTACGAACTACCATCAGCTGCAACATAGTCAAGGCTTCCTTCTCTGCATCATTCGGAAGGTCGTGGTGACAAGGATAATGAGAAAAATATATCCAATACTTGGATTTAGTTTTGTCTACCGTGAGATGATCATCCATCATGATCAGAGGCGGACAAGTGGGTACGCACCCTTGTCCCATATTTGCGTCTCGTGGTTCGCGACGTGAGCATGATTCTCATACCACAGTTTCCAACGGGCGATTTTTGTCGGCTTCCTGTCGGTACTTTGACAAGAATGTGCTGCGAGTGTCATGGTTCGTCATGTCCTCCGTTGTGACCAGTTTGAGGTCCTTATGATAATAGTACTTTGAATTTCTATGCGGAAGTCTGTGCAAAATCCATCCATCCCCAATGTATTCATCCCGCATCCTCAAGCGGCGCAGATTAGTTCTGGCAACGAGGGGTTGAGGAGTTGACATACCGATTTCTCAATAGACTGTGAGTTGGCATAGGCCCTAAATGCTCTTCTCAGTCGACTTGCGGCTTTGATAAGATCCACTACCTACCTGAAGACGCTGTGACTGCTGGCCCTGTGATGGTAGAGTCGTCCAACCCACCTCGAGACTCAGATCCTGTCAGTGGCAGATCAATTTGGACATTCTGCGAAGGCACGGATAAATGGGCAAAGGTGTTTGGAGAACGGGAATTTGTCACGGGCAGAGGGAGGAGAGACTGAACATTGGCCATTGGAGGTAAACTCGGATGAGAACAATGTGAGTGCCAGCGAAAGCCCACAGATTTCTCTCTCAAAATGTATTTGAAGGCGGCTGTCATTTGGGCTGTCATCCAATTGGTGTCTTGCTGGCCGGGGGAGCACTGTAAGCCGCAACGTACCTGTAAAAGACATGTCCGAGACCTATTTCTTCGCACAGTCAGTGTTCCCCCATACCATGCCAGTGGACATGACCCCTTATGATTTTCCTACCATGGATCTGAGTAGTAGAAATCATCTTGACACGTGAAATGGACAACCCAAGCCTCCTCTGCACCGAGAAGAGACTTGTACTCTAGCGTCTTCTCAATGTGTGAGCGGATGAAGGCTTCATACCCTGTCGCCAGTAACTCGAGGACGATCGTATGTTTGTCTTTCTTGAGGAAAATATCGCTGTATTTGTGCTTGTCGGAAGGAATTCGCAAATGCCACTGGCCTGTCACCGACCACCCATGATTAACTCGGAGCCAGTTCGAGAGGACCCCCATGAGTTCCGTGTTGTAAACACTTTCCCTTGGGACTGGAGCACGGGATAACCCCCCTACTTGTACGAGTGCTGTTTTGTAAGAACGAAAGACAGCCAAGCGAATGGTATTTTTGTCAAGTGATTTGAGTGATTCTTTGAGGACTTCCAGGACATCGAGCGTGACATCGTTATTTTTTGTTTGGGTTGGGGGAGCGATCGAAGGAGTACGGGAAAACTTGGCTGGAAGAATTGAGGTCTGAATATACCCATCCAAGAGAGGCGAGGCCATATGATATATTCGTTTCCCCTCGTCTGGCCTCAATAATACCCCTTCTGCTGTCAAGAAATCGGCAAGGGTCTCGTGCTGCCGTTCGACAAGCTCCACATCTCTGAGATATCCAGCGAAGTGAGATCGGGATAATGCGGGCTCTGCTATGGGCTTCAAGAGGGACACTTCCAGAGACTTAAATGTAGGGTAGCTGGTAACCTCGTGATACAGGTCCTGAACGGGAAATCGTTGCCAGCTTGTGTACGATAACGTCGAGGAGTGGTTTAGCAATAATGTCAAGTTTCTGTTGACTATGCGTCCCAATAGGCAGACCATACCCGGGTGACTAAACAAAATATGAGCGATGATAGACCAATACAAGTAAATATACACACCCGTTGGATCTTGCCCATATATCTTTAACAACAGCACGCTCTATCGTAATCACATTATCTTGAGCAAATAACAATTTCTTCGTCTCCTTTGTGGTGAAATAGGGATTGTCAATACGGTCTGAGATGTTGAGCGGGGAGATGGAGGATTTTGATGGTTTTAAACTGAAAGTGCCCGCCGCAATGACACTTTTGATCGCATATGTCCTGGCATTATTTCTCGGAGAGTGCGAAGAAAGCTATCCTGGATGTCCTCAGATGCAGAGTGCAATTCGCTGAGTTCGTCAACGAGAAGAACAACTTTCTGTTTCCAGTTGTTTGCGCGAAAAGCATCGAGAAAGGCTCGTCGAGTTACTACGCGCGAGGGCAGACTCTCATCGCCTAAACTTCTTTGGATTGCGGAGCCGATCGATTCCCAAAACTGATCTACAGTTCCACCAGAGTCTATTGCCTCAAACGAGAAGCTGGCCGAAGGTACGTCAATACGAAGCGCAATAATGGCTTACTACAGTGGCTTGCAGGTCGCGTCCTCCAGCTTCCTCTGGAGCCAGAGAACCGAGTCGACTTCCCTGATGCCCGGGCGCCTGAAAGCAGCACAAATTTATCACGTTCCACGGCAGTTATAAACGTAATCGCTGTGTTTTGTTGTACCGGATCCAAGTAATAACATCCTGATGTCTCCCTCCCGAATTGAGCCATTGACATTCCACTCTCTCGAGGGCGCGACATGCTGTCGTTCATGCCCCATTTCGAGGTCGTCTTCTTCATGCCGGCGCTTGCGACCCTCTATGAGTGTGCCTGTGGTCATGTACCTTGTATACTCACCGGGTGCTTGCAGGATAGCGTGGATGTCTCCCCAAGAGTGAAAAGTACTCGAGGTGCCTTCCAATATGTCCTCATCGTGAGCTCAAAGTTGTCTTGCCATTCACAGTGACTCACTTGGTGACGCATGCATACTCGGGAGCGTCGACTCTTCGCCGACTGTAGCTGGTGTCTTATTTTTTTTCTTCTTTTCCGTGTGCTCACTGGCCACATCTTTGGAGGGAAGCAGGCTACGATCGGCGGATCAAGGGCAGAAGAATCAGCAACAGATTTTCCTTTCTTCTTGTCGGGTATTGCAGATACAACAGCCGCATTCTCCTCTTGTTGATCGCCAGTAGGCCCCATGAATGAAACTCGGCACTCTTTCTGTGATGAAAGCAAGTTGTCGGCAAGTGCTGACGATGAAACAACGGAGGACCCAGTGACAGAACCTACGAAATAGTTTGTGCAAATCACACGCAAAGTATTTATTCACCTGTATCAGACCCCACAACAACATTTACCCGAGCTGCGCGACTGTCATGCACGAAAGTACAAAATGCCTCGAAATCATCATCTGTGGAGAAAGAAGAAATTAAGCAGGGGATCCATTTCTGTGGCAAACGTACCATCTTCGAGGTCGACTGAGCGTAACGAAAAATAGATTGGAACGGAGGTCGCGAGACCTAGCTTCTTGCGGACGACATCCTTCCCTCCAGACTGTCTTTTGCGATGCATTGTGATTCAATACTATAATATCTGAGTCAATCATGGATAAGGTTCGTCGCGTACCTTTACATAAATAGCCTGTCAAACGTCCTACTCGGCGCAGAGTATACGTATGTGATTATGGGGTCAGTGTGCGTTTGCATTGAAGTGGGCACAATTTTGACGGTTCACCATAAGAAATTCCGCCGTGAACCCAATTCCGCAATGTTCTACTCACGTGCGTCCATTTGGCTTTCGATCCGTCACTGTTGCGATACATACTAAATGGCTAGCGGCGATAGAGCTTGGTTTCACAACCGGAGTCATAACTGTACTTATATAACACTAACCGTTCAGCGGTTCTTCGCTTCGTCTTTAAATTCAAGATGACTGCAAAACCTAACCAGCTTACTCCAGTCCTCACGGCCAAACTGAAAAATGTGTCTAGGACTATATAGTCAACAAGTCCCCTCTGTGCAGCGGGACATGGGAGATCGTGCCAAAAAGTATTGACTCAACTTGTGATGTCAATTTTAGATGGATAGACTTCCTGAAGGCGACGGACACACAACTTGAATCGCTCGCCAATGCGTGCACTCCAGCAACCTTCGGAATGGACAACAAGGATGTCATGGACTTGTCTTACCGCAAGGCCGGCAAAATGGACTCCACTGACTTTATGTCACATTTCGATCCAGACCGTTTGGGCCTCTCTGAGTTCGTCTGTGGACACCTGCTCGAAGGCGATAAAAACTCGAAGATGAGAACCGAATTATACAAACTCAACGTTTACGGTTGGTGCTTGCCACTGCTTTATATTCGTGTCTCATCGTGATATGTCTAAAGGGAAGGACTCATTCTTCAAGTCGCATAAAGATACCCCTCGCAGCATCGACATGATCGGTTCGCTCGTTGTCATTTTTCCTACTCCCCACAAGGGCGGCGCTCTAGTCCTTCGTCACGATGGTCAAGAGTACACTTTCGACTCTCACTTCGAGTTGTCCCGCGTCCAAAAACCGTGCATTGCATACGTTGCGTTTTACAGCGACGTCGAACATGAAGTGACTGTCGTCGAGTCTGACGTACAACTTATACGTTTCTAAAGATGACCAGCAGGAAGACATTCCGAACGGGCCTTCCGACACCGTCATGCACAATGAGGCTAAATTGAAACAGGCGCTGTCTGACCTGTTGTCCGAAGAAAACTTCCTTCCCGAGGGAGGTACGATAGGATTCGGGCTCCTTCACAAGTACCCCGTTTCCAAGAGTAGTGGAGGTCTCAAGCAGGTGCTCAGCTGCCTTAAAGGGAGCGATGCAATGATCCGACGGGTCTGCGAATTTCTGGGGCTTGAGCTGACACCAAAAGTGATCTATCACGAAAAGTATGGAGACGTCTTGATCTTGGTGGACGGATTTGTCGAGTTGGAGTATGTTGACTCAGGGCTCGCGGAATTGATGTGCGAGGAAAAGTCCTCCCACAAGGGTTTCATTATCAACTCCTGCGGGCTGGAGGAAAACGGGGGTGGGGAATTTGAGTCACCATATCTATCTTTTGAAGAATCAAAAAGTCGTCGTCAATCAGCATTTCGATCTCAAGATGTTTGGTGGCTCACCAGGAGAACTGAAGTGAATCGGGAACGGTCAGAGTATGTGGCGTATGGGAACGAGCCTTCGGTCAGTTATGCATATGCAGATGTTGTTTTGGTATGCAGTGTGGGTGGACATGCAAATCGCCAAGGAATTTGACGAGCTGGAGATATCAATATCGCTTGGTACAATGTCTATGTCCTACTGTACTAACAGTTGATCATGGTCTTTTATACTACGCTCGATCAACCGAATGATGGTTTTATTTTAAAAAAATCCTCAGGCTTGATGAGTTTCCAGGACGTTGAGTTGGCTTTTGTTCTCATTTTTTTTGAATGAGGGTTGCGAGAAAATTTGGCCATCGAAGATAATAGGTGCGTCTGGCTTGGCCAATAATATGCCTTCTGCTGTTAAGAAATCGGCGAGGGTCTCACTTTCTGGTATGGTCACCCAAACGCAGCTACATTGAAATTTGAACGAAATGTGGGATAATCAGAAAAGTCGATATAAAATTCCATATACGACAAAAACTCCTACTAGTGTTCGCAAAGTGCGAATGTCACTTGTTCAAAATCCTCTCGATGTGTCAGCGTAAAGTGTTTCCTCTCTTCCATCAATTCCAATCTGAGAGACTTGGCCTCTTTCAGGCTGAAAGGGAAGTCCACGTCTTCCAAAATAGCATCCTGGAGTTCAATTGGAACTCTGCCAATGACGGCTTTCGATCTGGCTCTTCCCACCACCATTCCTGTTGCTGACAAGGAACGTGGGCCGTGCTGGCGATCTTGAGGTTCGGGTCAACAAGGAAGAGCGCAACAATTCTACGATGCCCAGGCTGTGTGGGGTCAACGAGCTTAAACGGCTCAACACGGTGTTGAAGAACATTAGGAAAGGAGAGAAGACGTCCTTCGCGTGTCTCGACAGAGCCTACGTATTGGATGGCCTCTTTCTCATTCTCACAACCAAAGATGCGCGTTAGCCACTCGTGGTCCCACTGCTCGTAATCCACCCCTTCCAACTCGGCCCTGTCGCACAGTTGCCTGAAGGAAAGAGCTGAATTTGTGATGTTTTCTGTTGAGTAATAGTAAAGGGAGGTAGCAACAATGTGTTCATTCTGAAGTAGAAAAGATCAGTTCCTGATCCTAGGTCGAAGAACTACAAACCATTTGCCCCTCCACATGCCACGTTCCCCCTCCATATTCAGATTTTTCAGGTGTCAAGTGAATACTAGCCAGCTTGACGATCACCTAAACCCACGCTTACCATACTTGCCCTTCAGATCGAAAGGAGTGGGCTGGAGAAGAGGTTCAAAGTCATTGGGTTCAGGAAAGAAAAGCTGTCGGATCCCCATATACCACTCTTCCTTGCGATCCCAGAAATCATACCGTTCCTCATCAGGTCGTTCAAGTTGCTGAATTTGCTCGGATTTTGGCATTGATTCCAGATCGGAATCGTATTTGACTTCAGTATTACGCGATCCGTGGATGGCGCAAAAAAAACTCGTCAGCAAGAGGGGCTAATGACGCATTCCACAGTGGGATCGAGGCGTCGATCAACTTCTCTATCAACCCATATAAGCGAGTTTCCTTGCG
>Ga0307517_10001970_pt1 | contig 33503 bp, 18 predicted proteins | sample 23_EM_MG_FD_194515 | JGI IMG/M metagenome (GOLD analysis project Ga0307517, IMG submission 194515) | Populus trichocarpa ectomycorrhiza microbial communities from riparian zone in the Pacific Northwest, United States - 23_EM | ecosystem: Host-associated > Plants > Roots > Unclassified | place... | reverse complement strand
ATTCATTTAATGAAAATGATAAAAGCAACGAAGACACTTGATAGACAAAAACGAGCCAGTACTGAGTTAAAAATTAAAATCTCAAACGGTAATTATGAAATTTACCATCTAGAGAGAAATTAACAGAGGGGGAGGTACTTATTAGTTTCCCCATATAAAATTAGTTTGAAAAATAATTGTCAAATCCGGTATAAAACTTGGGTAGGATGGAAATCAAAGAATCAACTTTAAAACAATGTTATTTTTTTAATTAAAATAAATTGTTTTTAAAAAATTAAAAATCCAGAAGTTCAATAGTTCTTTTACCTAAGTTAAACTAAGTTAATTGAATTAATCAAATTTAATCAAGTTAAACAAATTTAATCGAGTTAATTTCTAAATTAATTTAACATAAAACCTAACTCAAACTAGACTTCAAATCATGAGGTTATTAGGTTGATTTATTAACAATGTGTTTAGTAATTCGGTGTAAAATGTTTTTTTTAAATATTTTTTAATTAAAAATAAATTAAAATAATTTTTTAACATTAAAATCATTAAAAAATATTAATTTAATATTTTTTAAATAAAAAAACATTTTAAAAAATTTTTCCTTAAACTCCATTTAACTTCGTTAAAGTAACATACAAATAATTTTTAAAAAATAAAAAAATATTATTGATTCACTTTTCTAAATAAAAAATACTTTAAAAAACAATCATAATTACATTTCCAAACACTCTCTTCTTTACTGGATATACGTTTAAGACACGTCCCTTGGTTTGTCGTCTCCCTCCCCTTTTCTGTTTCTGCCTACCTCCTTCCATTTCGAAGTTTGAAGAAATAACTTCTGGGTTTTAATTTTCGAGCATTTGTTTTAGCTTTCAAGATTTTACATTATGAACACCGCTCTTAAGCTGGGGTCTCTACCCGTAATGGGAATCAATATGACCAAGAACTATGGAAGTTTGAAGGCTAGTAAAGTTAAAGTTTTTGCTGTTGATGGAGCTGGTGATGCTGAGTTTCCTTCATTTCTTCCAAAAGAGGTAGAGAAAATCAAAGACCCATTTGCTAGATCTTTGTCTAAAAGAATGAAGAGGTTACCTGTGCAGGTTAGTCATCTTCATCAAAATTTATTTATTCTACTCTACAGTCTACTCTACTCCCTTTTGTTTTCTTCTTCAATTTGCAGCAATATTTATCTGTGTGGCTATGCACACTGTTTATTTAAGATTTTTATTATGTTATTTTCATTTCTTCGTAATAGTTATTGGCATTGTTATAAATAAGCATATTCGACCATGGTTACATTATAATTAAAAAAAAAAATCTTAACGGTGTGGCAAAAATATTGTAGCAAAGATGTGATTCAACGTGTTCTAGAACAATAAATTCATGTCTTTTCCCCTTACAAGAAAAAAAAAATGGATGAACTGATAGTTGTTAAAGAGCAACTCCTTTCTTTTTTTTCACCGTAAAATTATTAAAACACTTTAAAAAAACACTTATTTATAATTTAGAGGTATTTATGATTTTTTACTCTCTTAATGTAATAACATGATTGTTCTTATAATCAAAATTCTCAAGGCATGGCTTCAAGGGCTTTTGCATAATCTTATAAAGGTTATTTTATAGTAATTATTTGGTATTAGAAGCAATATAATAATTTGATAAATAAAATAAATAAATAACAAAAAAACTACTAACATGGGCATAAGAGTTAATTATTTTACCGTCTTCAAGCAATATGTGTAACTGACTCCAACTATGAAAAGTTTCTTTCCACCGTGTCCTCTTTCTCTAGACATGGCACATATTGATTGGTTTGCCAAGGATATCGCAAGTTGCATATTTTTTACTTTTTTTTTTTTTTTTTATCTCTTGAAATTTATGTTGGTCATTTAGAATTTTAGGCTTGTCTTCTTAGTGGTATGTATTTGACTGTCGATCCTCCTTCTTTTCATTTGTAATTTTTGTCCTTGGTATTTTTGTAAGTTTTTTTTTTTAATTTTATCCTTCAATCTAAATTTATTATTTATTATTTTTCAATTTTGGTCTTGATATATTCTTTTTATTTCTTAATTTTTTATTGCCTTTTTTGTAAACTTTTAATTGTTTTCAATTTCATGCTTTGATAAAAAAAACTTAATTTGTTCTTATTTTAATTTAGTTTTCATTCTTTTGGTGATTTTTTTTAATTCTTTTATGAAATTGATTTTTATTTTCAATTTAACCCTTCAATCCAAAATTACTCATCCTCTTATTTATTTATGAATTTTATTTTTAATTTAACCATTCAATCCAAAATTATCCATCCTCTCATTTATTTATATTTTTCAAATTTGATCCTCATTCTTTTAATTTATATTTCTTCTTTTGAATTATTTTGTATAATTGATTTTTTTCATCATTAAACACTTGATTTTTTTTAAATTAGGCTCAGTGGTTTTTCTAAGTTTTGTGTTTTTGATCAAATAGCTCGGGTCAAGGGTTTTATAAGCCAATTAGTGGTTTTTTTTTTTTAAAAAAATTGAGTTTCATGATTTTCTTCCTTTTCCTTTCAATCAGGTTATCTTGATTTCATAACTTGACCCATGGGTTAGACGAGTTGACTTGAGTAGGCTTGACCCTTTATTTTTTGCTTATAATTGCTTCTTTTTTTTTTTACCCTTTTGTATAATTGATTTTTTTTTTCAATTTCATCATTCAACATTTGATTAATTGAAAATTAGGTTTTGAGGTTTTTTTCAGATTTGGTGGTTCTGACCAAAGGACTCGGGTCAAAGGCTTAATAGATTAACATAGGTTGTCATCATTTATTTGAGTTTATTTTTCTTTTCGGTTTCATCATTTGACTTTGAATTTTTCATTTAACATCGGTTTTTTTCCTTTTTTAAAATGCACTTGTGTTGATTGAACATTATTTTTTTTCGCTTAAGATTTTTTTTATTTGACCTATGATGAAGCACAAGTCACTTAACTAGTTATAACTAAGAGGCCTCTTAAAAACATTATACATCATGACAAGTAATACCGTGAATTCCAATTATTGTTTCCTCTTTTTTATTAGTCCATAGATATTTTTCTAATTTGATTATTGTTTTTTCAATTTAATCATTAAACAATGTGTTTCCTAGGATTTGAAGCTGATGATTTTTTGGTTAGCTTTTTATGGGGTCTCGCGGTCATGAAAAAACACTCTGATGTTAGGTTGATGCTCGATTTGATATAATATAATTCAATTTTATTGTTAAGCAATAATTGAAATTTTGATGACCAAAATGAACAATGAACAAAACAACAACCTCATATTATTTTTTTACTACACATGAAGCATTGATTTTAAAAAATTAGTCCTTGTAGGTTTTTGTTTAATCAAATTGATCCATTTAGTTTTATAAATTTTTTTTTTATCTCAAACTGAATTTTGTTAATGTTTTAGTACATGAGTTTGAAAGAGGAGGGAGAATATTGTTATGAAACAGTGGAGGAGAGAGAAAGTGGTCAGTTGGCTCGATCCGAGAACAAAAAAATAAATTTTATTGTCGATGGATCTTATTTGATGAGAGGAGTTTCATAGAGATGTTTTTGATCCTTCATCTTGTCATAAAAAGTAGATCGGAACTCAGAATTTGTTTTTGAATCCATGTGATTTTTTAGTTTTTAACCGATTAAAAGTTGGTTTGAGTTTATATATTGGTTTATTGAGGTTTTTGGAGATGTTTCTTTGGTGTTTATAGGTGAGAAAAAGGTTGAAAATAGATTTTTAGGATAAAGGAATCAGAGCTTGACTTTTCAGCCATCTCAAGCTGCCAAAAATTATACTAGTAGACATTGTATCAATTGCCACTCCAAATGACTTATCATCTAATTTGTGTTTTTTTTTTTCCAAGGAGGCAAAAACAATTTCATTCACCCTCTTTAAAAAAAGAAAAAGGATGGGCTAGCCATGCCAACTCATTTAGGCCCGGGAATTTGGTCTATTTTTGTTGAGGCCTTTATGTCCTTTTTTCCCTTTATATTTTAAATATATTTCATCAAAATTAAATGATAAAAAATTATATTAAGAATATTGATTTATTAAATACCATTTGATTTTTATTTAGTTTTTGAATAATATTATGACATTGTTTTTATAAGATTAGCAAACGATTTTTTGTACAATCTTTCCTGATTTTTTTTCCTCTTAATTTTATTCGATTGCTTTTCTAAACATGTCTATTTTTATTATTATATTATTCAATAAAAAATAAATTTTAGAAAACAAAATTATTGGACTTAATCGTGTCTAGGACCCAAATCATGGTTTGGTGAGTGATCTTGAATTGACCCAGGTCAATCCATAACATGTCATCTTTATATTAAAAAAAATATCATCTTAAAATTTTTTTTAAGTCAAAACTAAGTTATTACTAGGTTGTATTTGAGCTTGTGAGGTTGAACAAGTCATGTTAGGGTAACTCCCACTCGATTTGATTTTAAACTTAAGCTTGACAAGAAGCCAAGTAAAGGGTCTCTAGGTTGACCCATCAGATCTAGTTTAATAACACTGCTAAGAAAGTTCCTTATGGTAATGCACGAGTGGTGTATTTTTCTTTATTTTTGAATTCATTATGATAAAATTATCAAAATATTATTTTTAACTAAAACTTGGTATTATAATTATGATAAAATAATGTCTAAAAAACAAATATTCTAGAAAAAAAAAATTTGAAAAATAAAGCGCGCTAATAAGATCAAAAAAATTTAATTAGAGAGATACATTTTTATACTTATTCATATATATATATATATATTCTTATTGATGTTGATTTTTTTCAATAAAAAACATAGAAGAAAAAAGTTATATTTTTTTGGGAAAAAATATTAATAAGAAAAGGAGGAATAATATTTGTAAATTAGTTTACTTCAATGAAATTTAAATTATTAATCTTCTTATAAAACATTTATTATAATATAATTAAATAATAAAAATTAGAGGTTTTTTGTGATATATATATATATATATATATTAAATAAGATTAATTTCATCTTTTCATAAATATAAAATATTATTAAAATGAAAAAGTGGCTGGCAAGGAGGATATACTCGTGGTCTTCTGACAACACGTGTGGCGTCTCTTGATGATAAAAAATTACCTTATGCTATGTCGTTAGAATCATCATGAGATTTTTTTCTAGGTAGGGTGGCGCGTGGCAGCAGCGGGTCAATTTGTCGTTGACAAGACTTCCCCCCACTGTTTTTTCTCTCCCGTCCTTAAAATTCATGCTAACCATTCAAAATCTCAGAGTTGTCCTCTAGTGATTGATATTTCAATTTCAGTTCTTATTCTTTTCATTTTTAATTGTTGTTCTTGTCTCTTTTGTAAAACAAATATTTGTTTTTAATTTCATCTTTCAATTCCAATTTGTGATATATTATTTTCTTCAATTTGTTCCTTATTCATTTGGGTTTTTTTTTGTTGTTTTGTTAAATTGATTTTTCTTTTCAATTTTACCCTTTAATAAAAAAATTATAGTTGTCATCTAATTTATTTTTTATTTCAATTTTGACCCTCATTATTTGAATTGCTATTTTTATTTTGGATCCTAATTTTATTTTTTTAATTTCATTCTTTAACATTTGATTGGTTAGATATTAGGCTTCGTGGTTTTTTCAAATATGATGCTTCTGGTCTAATGACCCAAGTCACTAGTTTGAAAAGTTAACACGGGTTAATACCTTTTTTTACTTAGTTTCTCTTTCTATTTCATCATTTAACGCTGACTTTTTAATGGGTTTTGTGGTTTTCTTTTCTATTAGGTTATCTTGATCTTATGACATTCGTTACAAGTTTAACGGGTTAATACGAGTTGACTTGTCCCTTTTTATCGAAGATATATATTTGTCATGCTAACTCAGTTTGACTTGGTTCGACTCGATTCGGGTTTTTTTGTTCTTTTTATCCAATTTCATCCTTTCATATTTAATTGGCTAATAATTGAGCAAAATTATTTTTTCTCTTTTGAAAAAAGATTTTTTTTTCAAGTTATTGTTATCTATTTTTTTGAATTTGGTCCATTTACTATTATTGCCTTAAATGTTGATTTTTTTTTAAGAAAGATAAAATAAAAATTGAATCAAAACAAAATAACTTGTTAGCATAGTTTTTTTTTGCTTTTTGTTGATTTGGCTTTGCCCTATATCGCGGTCCCTTGCATGACCTAAGTTTTAAATCCAACTATGTTTGAGTTGGCTTGACACGGCTTATTCGACCAAGCGAGCCTAAACACAACTCGGTTACCCAGTTCAAAACTCAATCTTGCTTTTGATAAATTTTCAAGTCACCATCATTTTGACCTCTACCTATCTCAATCAGGATCAAAAGAAAAATGAAAAACTTTGAATGATAAAATAAAAAAAACATTATGACATATTGGATCAATCATAATCAATGCGGGTTAACTCACTAAATTCACAACTCAGGTTAGAGACACAATCACAATGAGTTAACTTAGTTTGATCATTTGTCTCTTCTTTTCTCTTTTTTTATTTTCTCCTTAGTTGGGCATTTATTTAATCGCGTGGGATGAAATTTAAGACTAAATTAAAAAGTTATCAATTAATCAATAACCAAATTAAAAAATTGAAAAAATATAAAACAATCAGAGAACAAAAAAAATATGGTTGATGTGTGAGGAAATCCGCCACATTGGAGAGGCACATGCGATTTCCTCTTAGCCCCGATGACGGACTTTTTTTGGTGCCATTAAATTTGTTATATCAAGGGTTGTCTTCCAAGGCAGCATGTGGCGGTGACACAACTGCGACATGGCTCCAGTGACCTATTTTTATTTCTTTCCTTTTCTTCTTTTTTCTCAAGCATCTTTAATTATAGTTTTCTAATAAAAAGAAAAAAAAATTAAAGTGGCCTCTCATTCTGACTTGTGAGGCTTGTTGTGTGTCATAATTGCAGATTGGAATGTCAGAAAGTTGTATCATGAGCAGTTGTGTTAAACCACTGAGACAAAGTAACAAAACCAGTCCAGTGGTTCTTCTTCATTGCTTTGACAGGTTTGATATTCATGCAAAGTTACCCTACATTAATGCTCACAATAATTACTGTTTTTTTTCCCCTGCTGTTATCTGTGTGTGCTCGTTCGTGCATGTGTGGGAAGCTGTAGTTGTAGTTATATTTATATTTTTTAACATTAAAGTTGGTTTGCTGTTTTGCGTTACATAGTTCTTGTTTAGAATGGAGATGCACGTATCCCTTACTTGAGGAGGCTGGTTTGGAAGCTTGGGCTGTTGATGTTCTTGGGTGGGGCTTTTCTGATTTAGGTTAGGTCTAAACAACCCAGCCCTCATGTAAAAAGTATTAAGTTCGGCACTTTTTGTTTCTTAATTTCTCTCAGCATGTTCTTAAATGTGATCACTGTTGCTATATGTAATAGAAACTCGGCCACCATGTGACGTAGCATCCAAGCGTCATCACCTTTATCAGGTTTGTTCTTGAATTCTCTGGCTCTCAAAACGTGGAAGAGTTGTTTCAATCACTTGGTTACATCGTGTTCTGTGCTTTAAATGCATTTCATTTCCACTAATTCTATTTTTCTTGTAAATATGAGCTTAACATTGCAGTCTTTCCATGGCTTGAACAATTTGAGCCAATTTGTGCGATGATTGGATATTCATCTAATCTATATAATGGTTATATTGCCTTATTGGCCTTTATATATATATATATAGTTGAATTTAAGACCTTTAGTCAGAAACTAAGCAACGTTTTTCTTCTTTAAATTCTAGCTTTGGAAGTCTTACATCAAAAGGCCAATGATATTAGTTGGACCAAGTCTTGGCGCATCTGTTGCAATTGATTTTACAGTGCATTATCCAGAAGCTGTAAGTAATCTTCCCAATTACATATTGCCCTTCAACTCCAATACATTGCAATATGCATTCTTATAATTTTTGGCAATGTATCTAAAGTTATATTCTTTATTCATGTTAATTGATCATGCTCGCAACTCAAATCAAAAGCTGATATCAGTTGAAGAGTCTGGAAAAATACGATTTGTGGATAGTCCAAGAAAATTTTGATGTGGAAGAATTCACTACACATGTTTATGTTGATACAAGAGGACTTGATAGGTGTTCCTATCATTTGAGGTTTAGGCCAATATGATTGATTCTGAACATTAAATCTAAAAGAAATCATTTCTTCTTCTTTTTTATCATTTCCCTAAGTTGTAGAGAGAAGATTATAGCGTCTTTAACTTGTGACGTGCATGATGGTGGTGTGGTATAGCAGAAAAAGAAAAACATTAGCAATCAGCAGGTTACGAGATGCAAACTAACCTTTCCGAATCCAAGTAAAAAGATGCTCTGAAAATTTCAAGATAACTGATAGAAGGTCAAAATTCTCAGCCTTGTATCTACTTCTTGTTTATCCACATAAAAAAGAAAAGGTGTTGTCCTCATGTACAGCTGCCATCGCGGCATTCTTCAGCCTAGATATTGCATGGAAGCAATAATCCCTACCCTTACACTCTAGTGTAAGGGTAGATACTGCTTGGAAGCAAAAGCATCTTGCTTTTGCTCATATTCTAGTTTATGGATATTAGTTACTTCAGGGACTATCTTTTGGTTTATAATTGAGTGATCTCTATATATTTTACAGGTTGAAAAGCTGGTTTTGATCAACCCAAGTGTGTATGCTGAAGGCACGGGAAATCTTGCGAAGTTACCAGAATTGGTAGCCTATGCTGGGGTATGACTAACGATCTACCCTTGTGTAATACACTGCTGACACTCATCTTACATGATCAGGATTATTGATAGGAGAAGATTACATCTGGTATTTGTGGTTTATACGAGTCTAACCTTCTGGCCTTTTTTGTTTTCTCGGATCAGGTTTCTTTCTTAAAGAGTCTCCCATTACGCTTTTATGCAAATATGGTGGCCTTCAATGGCATTCCATTCTTTACAATCTTGGACTGGACTTGTGTAACTTCTTTTGTTTTTTCTCAGACAAAAACTTTATCTCTTTCTTAATTTCTTCGTTCTTTGACAATTTATTTTAGCCGAAGTTGTAGATCTTGCTCAAAGTTGGTTAAGATAAAACCTTGCTCTCCTGTGATGATGTAGGTTGGCCGGTTACATTGTTTGCTACCATGGTGGAAAGATGCAACTGTCAGTTTTATGTTGAGTGGGGGCTACAATGTTATTTCCCAGATAAAACAGGTGCATATTGATTTAATGCTGAAATGATAACCATGAGAAGGGATAGCATCTATACTTATCAATTTTTTGTAGATATTTTAGTGAAGCTCCTTTGAGTTGATCATGATTAAGTCAATCAATCCATCAGTAGGTGACGGATTAACTTTCATGAAAAACCATGTTAGTATGTTAGTGCAACTTTAGGCGGTTAAACGATATGGAGGATTAGATTCAGTAGTGATCAAAGTCTTAAGACATGAAATTATTGGATTATGCATAATGTTAACACACCAGTTGCTGCATGTATTGTTGTTGTTAAACAGGTAAAGCACAAAACCCTTATCATATGTGGCCAGCACGATCAGATTGTGAGCTACCAGCATATAGTGGTAAGTTCTTAGTCATATCTATTTTTCTACAAGAAATGGTCATCACTGTGTCTATCTACCTCGAAACGTCGTTGTTCTTATTAGTTTCATCATAGTACTTACCTCGGCTCTTAATCTGTCGAACTTACCAATCCTTGAAGCTGTTTAACTACTGTAATTGACCTGCAATGCTATCACCTTGTTAAACTATTAGTATTTTTCTTCCTAACGTCTTTATGAACGTAATGCAGAAATTGCACTCTGAACTATCCAATGCAATTATTCGAGAAGTATCTGATTCTGGCCATCTTCCTCACGTGGATAATCCCAAATGTGTTGCCAAATTGATTGCTGATTTTGCTCAAGGTGACGCTGATGTTAATGCCAAGAGCCAATTCTGTTTGGCTCAGTTAACGGCTTTACCTAGACAGTAAGGCTCATGGCAGGGGCATGTAATGAAATGATTACCCTCAGGTCAGCAGGGGGGTATTTGGTTAATAGAATTACATCCTTCCATGTTAATGTTCTGTACATATTATGAAATAAAAATGTTGTCGAATTTGATTTATATATATTTTATCCTAACGCAATATCTTTGCTGAACTTTGCGCTTCCAGATCTTGTTTTATGCATAAAAATTACCTAGGCTGGGGTCTTCTACACGATGCCAACAGCCTCTGAGTGCAAGTATTTAATAGTGAATATGTTTCTACAGGCATATCCATTTTTCTATGACTGCTAAGTTGTCTTCATCGCCTTTTGGAAAGCTACATGGCAGGGTTTAGCATGCCCTTGAAGGAATTCAGTGGATTCTGGGAAATGGGAGTCGTCAAATTTTGGTATGATCAATATAGGTGGATGGAGTTGCAGGATTCCTCCTCTTTTAGAAGTTGATCAAAAGGATTGGAGCATGTTAGATTGTTTTCTCCCTGAGGAAATATGTCTAGGATTGCTACGATGCTATTTCAACTCTGGCGATGCTGGTATGGATCATGTTAAATGGGACTTCACGTCGAACGACTAATTTGCTACGCAATCTGCCCGTGAACTTGGCCTGGTAAAAGGAAGATATGGTCTTCGGTGTGGAGTTGGGAGGTCCTCAAAGAGTGAAGACCAGTCGGTTTTCATTGAAACTTGACCGACTCCCTCTGCTACATGAACTGTCCTCGTATGGGGGAAAGTATTTTGCATGTTTTGCTAGATTGCTGGTAGGCTAATGGATACCATGACCATCTGACTGTCAAAGCTGAGAATCACTTTAAAATGCCAGGAAGCTGTTTAGTCATCGAACAATCGCGGAGTATCACGAGTCATAGAAGGGAATTCCTAACAAGGAGAGATGGAAAGAGAGGTTCCCTTGCAACATAGTATGGGTTTTAGTGAAATTGCATCAACAATTTCCACCATTTTCTCTGCAATGAAGGCTGACTACTCGGCTGTAGGCATCGAAAACTGGTAAAACAGGGGCTCTAGTGATGGATCGGACAAGACAATGAGCTCTCAATTTATCCATTTGGATAACTAATTATTAAAATCAGCCAAATGAAAAACATAAAATGGACAATCTTCTATGAATGCCTATCCCCATTGTCCTAAATAAAATAATTTTACAAAATCACAACCCAACAAGAAATCCAAATAAACTACTTCTAAAGTACCATCCCAATTGCTAAAAGATACAGGTACACAAATGTGTAACACAGTCCAACGTGGACTGACATGTCAAAGAAAAATGTGGTGGCAACGGTTTTAAGTGCGAGAGTGTAATACCCATATTCTTATCCCATGGAATTCAAAGTTGAGTCCAAACTTAGATATTTAAAGAAAAGGTTGCCGGAATTTTTTTTTTCTTGTTTTTTTATCTTTATTGTAACTTTCTCCTGTATATACCACAAATTTCGGTTTTAGCTTAAGTTTTGATTCAAAAAAAATTAAAGAAACAAGTAAGTGATTTTCTCTTTTGTTATTTTTTTTATTAAGAAATTGATTATGAAAGGATTTAAGAAGTGTTTATAGTTTTTATATTGTTTTGATGATTAAAGGATTTAAAGGTTTTAATTGATATATTAGGATGTTAGTTGGCTTGAAACAAACTGATTTGATGTCTAGAATTATGGGTTGTGAAAAACAAATTGTTATGTTGTGGAATATGCATATTTGAAGACTGACATATCAGGATTCTGGAAATCCCGATCAATCGATTGGTTTGTGTTGTTGGTCGACCGGTTGGCTTGTAATGGCGGTCGATCGGTTGACTCAGTAGCAGGGGTTAATTGGGTCTATTAGGTTCGATCAGTTTGGGTTATCTTAGGGATCGATCGAGTGAATCAGTTTGACTTTATATTTATATTTTGGTATCTCAGCTTAGAGTTTTAGATCTTTTATGTTACTTTGCTTTGAATTGTTTTTTAGTGTTTTCCATATCTGTTATAGGTTTTGCTGACATTCTTTCTAACGATCTTTAGTAGTCTCCGGTTTTGCATCAATTTGTCTTTTGCTTTCATTTTCTAAGTGAGTGAGATAATCTTTAATATGCATATAATATAAATAAATATATATGTTGATTATATGATGAGTACAACTAGTTAATTTTTTGAATATTTATATATGTTGCTTTATTTTTCGAGTACTCGTCCATTCTTGAATATGCACTTGCTTTCTGTTGAACTAAATTGTATTCGATATAATATACATTGCTTTGATAATTATGCGAGTATCTATTATGTCTTGATATCGGTATACTTGTCAATAACTCCATATTAACCTATGTGCACATATTATTCTATATACCTAGCTGGTGAGAGAGACACCAGCTTATGGTGATTGATCCTCTCACAGTGGTCATCTTCGGGATCTGATCTCTGACATGTACTTCACTATCTTATGTTAACATGCTTAGTATGTACATTTATATCAAGATATATCGACTTGCAAACTATTAATATCTAAGATGTATGTTAAATGTTATTCCCTCACCGAGTTGGTTGAACTCAACCCTTCATTTTAATATTATTTCAGGTTCTTAGTTTCTGTTAGTAGGTGGACTTGTTGAGTGTTTCTGCTTTTTCAGTTTTGATCGGTATGTCTTGCATAGTCAATAAAGCTTTTCTTTTAGTTTTGATTTGATGTCTTAGATGCTCCATTATTACATTGTTTTAATTAAGTTTGGATTTTGGCAAATGTAATAACTATTATAGATTATTTGTTTTGATTTATTTGATGATGAGAATTTTTAAAGTGTTATTTGATTTTATTGGTTTTAAAGAATAAAATATTTTGAAAGATTATGAAACATAATGAAATTTTTATATAACTTGTTTTATGATATGTATGTTAAGAGGCTTAGCGAAGGAGCGGTGTCGATGGGGTGTCCCTACGACACCGCTCCTACATTGTCGGTCGGACCCAAGATTCGGGTCACGATAGCGAAGAAGGATGAAACGAAAATATGAGAATACTATTTGCTTTAGAACCCTACTAAATGGGTGTTTAAAAGTGTGGTAATGATTGTTTTTCAAAGTGCTTTTCACTTGAAAATGCATTAAAATAATTTTTTTTAAAAAAAAATTATTTTTGACATCAGTACATCAAAATGATATGAAAAAATATATATAAAATTAATTTTAAGAAAAAAAATCAAGATTTGGCGAAACAGTGGTTGTTGAAACCTAAATAAGTGACTCCTGTCTAGCTGCGGGCAACACTAAAAGAATTTTTTAACATAAAAAAATCTCTAGATCACGTGGAATCGTTTTTTAGTCAATAGTTCAATCTTGAAATCTCCCGACCCATATCTTTACCTACCCTATATTTCAAATCAAATTGTTTGGGAGATGCCCAAACGTAACACGATTGACTTGGATTTAAGAATAAGTTGGACAACCAGTAGAAATGTGGTCTGTTTTTAAATATAAATTTCAAGATGATATAATTTTAATAAAAAAATATTAAGACAACGAATTATTGGATTGATCTACGTTTCGCGATCTAACTCGTCAAATCCGCGACCTGGATTATGGACTCCATCTGGTTTAAAGTTTTTTTTTATTTATTTATTTAATCATATGATAATAAAAATAGTCACAAGTAAAATTGAGCATCAACTCAATGTTGGGATGTTTGTTTGAAACTTCAATAACTCTATAGAAAATAAATCAAAATAAATTATGAATTCTGATTGCTAATCAGTTGTAGTTCACTAGCCAAATCCATGACTCGGGTCATGGACTCAATTGAGTTCAATAATTTTTTTTATGATTTTTTTTAATTATATGATAACAAAAATAAATATTCATAAAATCATGAATCAACCAAATATAGGGATTTTTTTTATATCACAATAAACCTACAAATATCAAATTGAAACAAATTATGTTGCCCAATTAAAAGTCAATAAAATATTAAAGGATGAAATTGAAAAAAAAATCAACTAGAAAAATCAATAAAAATCCAATTGGTAATGATAAAATCAGAAAAAAAAATCAATTCAAAAAAAAAAAGGTGGAAAAAGGCTTGTGCGCATGGGTCTAGTTGGCCTAGTTTTCCAAATTCTAACCACCACCAGTAGTCGGAAATGCGGGTAGCCAACTTTCATGGGTACAAATCCCATTTTAACCCCTTTTTTTTAGCATAAAAAACCTAAAAACAAAAACTACATGACCTCAAAACACTCATTTCTAGTTTTAAAATAGCTTTTAATTTGTCTAAAAATCCAAAATCAACCTAAATTTAAAAATATTTTTTTAAGCTTAAATCTACCCTCTCAGATAATAGGAAAGCTAAATAAACTCTAGTGGAACTTCTCTCATCGAATAGAACTTATTGACAACAAAATCAATCCTTTTTCATGGTCAAAATCGATGTCAACATGAAATTTTCTCTTTCTACCATTGAAATTTGGCAACTCTCTCTTATCCCTCAAACTAGAGATTGAAATATAAGAAAAATAAAGTTTTAAGCCAAAATTAAAATTTTAAAACTTAAAGAATTGGAAAGTTATCATTTGAAAAGTATGAGGATCAAAGTAAATATTATGTGCCAACTTTGAAATTGTCATCCATTTTCCTTGCTTTTATCACTTTGACTTGTATATTTCAATTTGACACTTTTCTTAACAAATTAGGAGCACTTGGCTACCAATTTGCTCATAAAAGAATCAATTCAAAGAAAAAAAGAAGTTCAATGACCAAAAAAAAAAGAAAAAAAACCATTACTAAACAGAGTGGCAACATGCACGTTGAAAATAATAATTGAGGAGTTGAAGATCAAGGTTTTTTTTTCCTCTAATGATTCTCAAAGCAATGAAGTTGTAATACCCTATCATTTAAAATGATTTCACGATTCTTGATATGCATTTATGAGTAAAACCTAGGATAATTTTTATTATTATTATCACTTATATCATTCAAACTACATTAAATGTCATCTATAAATTTTAGATAATGACTGGAAAAACATGGTTCTTATTTTTTCACTTAAAAATCTATTTTTAATCTATTTTTGATCAAAATCACTTAGGAAATGCCCTTGGAATATTGTTAAACCAATATACAGCCTCCAAGAATGCAAAAAACCACCCCAAAACTCATAATCAACCTGAAACAAAAAATCTTCCCGAGCTCATATATGGTGTTTTAGGCGCTTTCAAAGTAAAAAAAAACACTTATTCTTAACTCCTCTCATCATATGGAACCATTTGATATAAAAATCGAATGTTTTGGTGGCCAAAATCGTTTTCAATATAAACCTTTTCTCTTTACGTTAGAATTTGACAACCCTCTCTCTCCCCTCCACCAAAACAGACTATAAAAATAGAAAAATAAAGTTTGGTACTTGTTGAAAATTAGTGGGACCGGTTAACTAAGAGCTAAAAAACAGGGGACTAAAATGAAATTTTCAAATAAATTTCAAAGCTACCACCTATCATTCAATTCAACCTTCCCTCCTAAAAAAATATGCAATCAGCTGCTAATTTGAGTTTAAAAGACTCAATTGTACAAAATAAAAGTTTGAGGACCATATTAATTTTTTTAAAAAATCTATTATTAAAATCCATAATGATATGTGAAAGGATTTACAGTAAAATAGCTACATCAAAACCTTTATCTTTTTTAGTTTATACTATAATTTTGTTTCTTCCCTTTGATATGATTTTTTATTTTTAAATTTGGTATTTCCAATAGTTATTCTTGAAATTTCAAGACTGTTATTTTATTATATAAACTTCTACCATTATAAATATTAAAATTCCTTAATTATCTAAACAGAAAATTTATATAATTCAAACTACGGCATCAACAAATTTTTTAAAGGATTAAATTTAAAATTAAGACATTATCTAGACTTGTTTTTCCAAAACTCCATAGATTTTACCAATTTATCAATATACATCCAATAAATATCAAACATTAGGTTATTTACCCTAACATAAGGACATTTCACTAAATTATCCAATATATTTAACCGTTAATATTGAAAAATTCTAAAGTGTTCAAGAATAATTAATAATATTTTATTAGTTATTTTGTGAGTTTCAGTTAAAAAAAACAAACACAAAGAAAAAATAAAATATAAAATTTATAACCACAAAAAATAATAAAAATATTTTCATTTAAGATTTCTATCTTATAGTTATATCTTTATATTTTTTTAAAATAAATCATAAAAAATAACTTATAAAATATCAGTAATTAATTACTCACTAAATACAATAAAATCACTAATACTCATCTTATTTAGTTAAAAAAAAATTAAATTTAAATAAAGGAAAACTCCGGTTAAAGAGGGACAAAAGTTAGGTTAAATGAAAACGACAACGTCTTTATGCCACCGCTAAAACCCATCATCGCTAAAACCCTAGCTTTCACTTCACTTTGTTTCTCTCGTCTCTCTGCGTGTAATTGAAGAAGAAGACATGGGCACGGGCATGGACATGGACAGTGATGTAGAAGAGAGGCGAGTTCAAGTACGATTTATAACAAAATTGAAGCCACCCTTTAAAGTCCCAAATACTTCAATTGCTATCCCTGCTAATCTCACCCGTCTTGGTCTCTCCACTATCGTCAATTCCCTCCTCAAAGCCGGTAATTTTAACCTAATGTTTAATTAAAACGATTTTTTTTTGCTTTTGTTAATTTTGCTTTAATTATGGGCAGGGGATGATGAATGGGAATCGCAACCGTTTGATTTTCTGATTGATGGGGAATTGGTTCGCTTGCCACTTGAACAGTTTCTGCTTGCCAAGGGCATTTCTGCGGTAATTTATGCAACTTTCTGCTTATTTGCTACTGAGGAATTTTTTATATTTTTTTTGTTCTGATAGCTTACAATAAGTTATTGTGTTTAAATAAATTATAGGAGAAGGTATTGGAAATTGAATACACAAGGGCGGTAGTCCTGCAGAAAGAGGATGAGCCTTCTTTACATGATGACTGGGTCAGTGCTGTTGATGGTTCTTGTCCACGGTAAGATTTGTATTCTATTCCATGATAAGTAGGTCGCTTTTTTATTTTTTATTTTCAATATGAAAGGAATATGGTGCTGACTACATTCCGAACTTTGCAAGTAACTTTGATGGTCTTTAGAGTCGAGTTGATCTGCATTCAGCTTGGTTTTGGGCAATTTGCAGGCCAAAAGGCTGAATCTAGACTGATTAATGCAATCATGCAACACATTTGATGTAATTAGAGCTGGCAATGTATCATAATGGTCAACTTCGTATCACATCATGATAGCTTTTTTCCTCATAAATGTTAATGTAACTCTTGATGCATTGGTATAAGCTGCTCTAATTTGTGGCTTTTTGCAGGTTCATTTTGACTGGCTGCTACGATAATCTTGGGAGGTGAGCATGAATGTAGTGCATTAATTTATTCTTTATGCACCTACTAACATCTTTATGTCTTTTTGTTACATCGTTTGATTATCTATTCTTCAAAATAATTGATAAGCAGTCTGATAATTGCAAATCTTTACCTGTATTTTTTAGGGTGTGGAAAGCTGCTGGGGAATGTACTCATATATTAGAGGGACATGGTGGTGCAATTACTTCTGTCAGTGTTGTTAACTCAGAAGGTAGAAATGAGGCATTATCTGCTCTTTCTGGTTGAATCCGCTGTTTGAAATTCAGAAGTTGGAACACTATTTGTCAATGCATCATAGTTGTTTTTCTTTCTAAAATTAATGTTTTGAGTGAATGTCTATCTCACATTATTCAATTTTAACTGATCATCCGTGATCTTGCTACTTGCATCATTTATTTCCAAGTTTGAACAAATACATTCAGATAATCCGTCTTTCTAATAATTAACTCTGTCTATAGGCAGTTATCTTTTATATACAAAAATAAAAAAATAAAAAATAAAAATAATGTATGATCTTTTTTAAATGCAGTATACTCTCTAAGGCTGCTTCAGCCTAGAAGTATAATTTCAAGAAGTTTTACTGTATTTATGACCAATCTCACGGGAATCATCCAGATATTCTTTATGTTTGAAGGATGCATACATCTGTTCATAAAATAAATGTTGTCTTCATGTTTTCTAGAATGTTATTTGTTTTATATTCTACTCTTTCCTTTTGTGTCTGCTAAGACATGTTCCTTTATTTCTTCATGTTTTTGTTGCTAATTCTGCAATCTGCCATTGATTAGCTATTCTGTGATAATATCCAGGGACTGATAGTGTTACTGTAGCCACTGCCTCAAAAGATGAAACTCTGAGGCTGTGGAAGGTAATTTGAACACATTTATGATTAATAAAATAAAATTTTAATTTTCCTGCCTAATTATGTTGCATTTTCCTAAAAGTTTGATACAGAGGAGCATTTAGATCAGCCTTCAAAGATCAGGGCCTTCAAAATTTTGCGTGGGCATAATGCATCTGTTCAAAGTGTTGCAGCAGAGGCTTCTGGAAGCATGGTCTTATCTATGTCCTTTTTCCTTGTTTTCTAGTAAGGTTATGGAGTTCACTTCAAAAGCATAACCTAATGTTTTCCTCTGTTTTGTGATATTCTGTAATTTAGATTTGTTCTGGTTCCTGGGACTGTACAATCAATTTATGGCGGACAAACGAGTCTGATACTGAGGGTGATTTAGTATCAATTAAAAAGAGAAAAGTGAAGAACAAAGCTGGAGAGTCTCAGTTGGAGGTATTCCATGTTTTCTACTCATATTGATTTTGATGTCCAAATAACTATGGTTGTCACACTTTGTTTTAAAAGCTTTTGAGAGCTTGGAAGTTTGCAGAGATCATTAAGAATTTACTTGAGTAGCTGGAGTCTGAAAGAAGGCAACAGTAGTTTTATTTATTTTTGTTGTCTTTTTGTCTTGTCTTTTTTCTTCCCTGGATATGCATGTGTTAAAAGTCACAAGGCAGGTTGTTCTGCTTCTTTGATATCCATGGAGATGGGAAGGCTCTTGTTTCCTGCTAGCTCAGTTCTATTTTCCCCTTACTGCTGGCTTGGAGGATGTCTTATTCTTGGTGTTGCTCTTCCACACTTTTTTTTACCATCTCTTGTGTAGACTTTCATATTCATTGATTGAATTTGGTTCTTAAAAAAAAAAAAACAATGGAAGAAAGAAAATGAAAGCATCAGGCTGAGTGTTACATTCACAACACGAGAGCACCACAACACTCCCTTGCTTCATTTGCTGCTCATTAAATAAATGGTTTGACAAAATTAGAAGATCCTATTCACTGGGAAAAGAGTGATCCTTTGTGATTATGTCTTTTTTCTTGTTATGCTGTTTGCCATTTATGCTGCCTAAGAATTGATGTTTTTTCTGACTACCTTTTCTTATGATCCATTATGTGTTAATCTCTATTGCATTCAGGGGGGGGCTTTGTCTACACTTGTGGGCCATACTCAATGTGTATCCTCGGTCTATTGGCCAGAACCCAATACAATTTATTCTGCATCCTGGGATCATTCTGTTAGAAGATGGGATGTTGAGATGGGCAAAGATTTGTCGAACATAGTATGTGATAGTCTTACTTTACCTCTGTCTCTCCTCTTCTCTCTCACCTGCTTGGTGAATGCATGTTAATGAGATATATTGAAGTTTAGTTGATTACTTGTTCTACTTTTGCAGTTCTGTGGGAAAGCCCTCCACTGCTTGCATGTTGGAGGTGAAGGTTCTGCCCTTATTGCTGCTGGTGGCTCTGACCCTATCCTTAGGGTATGGGATCCACGAAAACCAGGTATGTTAACTGAGATAAGTACTCTTCCCCACATCCTAACCCCTGTGTCTGCGATATTTACATTTTACTATTCTTGTAGGAACTTCTGCTCCTATTTATCAGTTCTCTTCACATAATTCTTGGATTTCGGCATGCAAGTGGCATTCTGAATCGTTGTTTCATCTGCTTTCTGCATCTTATGATGGGAAACTCATGTTGTGGGATCTAAGAACTGCGGTATTGTATTCTGTTCACTTCTAAAATTTATGATCAACCTTTTTCTGAACCTGAAAACTATATAAAAGAATGATTCATGTATACTGATCAGCATCATCTTTTAATCATCATGACTTGAATAACATAAATCTGTCAACTATATGAAGTGTTGAATAGTGTATTTTTCTGATGCAGTGGCCTCTGGCTATTATTGATTCACATGAGGACAAGGTATGCACCATCGATTCCATCCATTTATGTCTTACCCATTGAAACACATTCAGAAAATTTCATTTATATGTGGTGATGTGCTGCGTTTCAGGTGTTATGTGCTGACTGGTGGAAAGGTGATAGTGTGATCAGTGGTGGGGTGGACTCGAAGCTCCGCATATCCTCTGGAGTTTCTGTGCTATGAGGTAGGAGTTATAATTATTGTTTATTCATTTATCATTTTATTATGAACTCCAGTCCAAATTTCTACTCCCACCCAACCCACCTTTAGAATCTGATGCTGTCTCCCCTCTCTCTGCATTCTCTGCTATCGGTGCGTGACAGTTAGTTCATTTCTTTGTGTTGTCCTCAATTTCTCTGTGACCGTTTGTTTATTTGAGTGACTAGATGTGGTTGTGCCACTACAAGCTTGAGAATATTTCTTTTCTTAGAGGATAGTGCTACTGTTTTTTCAATTCTTTCTTTTTTTCTTTTTTGGTATGCTTGCAAGAAATCAATCTGAATCTTTCACACAAAGGTTACCGAGTCTTTGGCTTAATGGCATGATGCATGTCCCCTTTCCTCACAAGAGGTTTTGAGTTTGAACCTCTCCTTTTTAACCCATCTAATTGCAGGTTTGATCCCGACCAATCAAGTTCTATGTTTTACTTATCCTTCTACCATTCAGTCCATGTTAGTGTATCTGTTATCTGTTGCACATAAATAACCAGTAGTTAGCTTCACTTGTTGAATTCTGGGAGTATGTGTATTTATGTCTTTTGAAACTTCTGTATGCAAGCATTGGATGACCAAAAAATCATCATCATTTATAGGAATGGATCATACTCTGTCTGTTTAATCACTAGTCATGCGTCTTTTTTCAGCAGAAGAGAGTTCGAATTGGTGTCATCACGAAGATGGAAGTCATAAGAGGATGGATTATTCAATGAGAAACATTCTCATCTCAGTGCTCGGTTACCAATTCTTTAGGTGGCAGTGTGATAGGGCATATCGGATTTGTTCTCAAGTGAGGGAGCAGATTGAAGGCTATCTTTCTGCTTAATGTCAATTTCATTCAATCCCCAGTAAGAGTGTGCATAAGAGAGTCATATGTCCTCTACAATGGGATTATGTTGTAATGGGATTTTATAAGATTTTGTTCATTGGATACTTCAGCAGGATTAAATTTTGATTCTTGGAAGAAATTTTGTAGCCCCTGCACAGAAAATTTTCGAGTTCAAGTTCAAAATGGGCATATATTTGATGGTGGTATGGAATTGATGCTGCCTGACTTTCAAGAGTGGAAAGTTGCTCCTGCTTTATAATTTTTATGGCCGATGATGGATTTAGAGGAACTACCTTTATTCTAACATCTCTCTGGGATTTTCTTACATCATCATCAAACCAATCATATTGTCTAGATCCATTGCCCATGCCAATCTAACTCATAGATGACTTGACTCATATTCTAAAATTTTCCTGTGCCAGAAATCTGCAGATTCAACCCTTGGATCTTAAAGTCTCCCCATGATTTTTTTCTGGGTTATGTTCACCACAGATTCTCAGGGAAAGAGGGTGTGTTATATGAATGAGCTCCATTTAGGGTTTTTCTTTTTGGCCATGAATGAAGAGCCGAAGAGGAAGTATTTTCATAATCAGATGAAGGGTGCAAAAAGATGACCATCCGACAACGTTTTCCATCAACTTTACAAGAGCTGCCTGCTTTCTTTTTTGCAGCGGCGAGTGTGATTTGATTTCTAAAGTTGTTTCGCTTTAACCTGTAGACCAACGTGAGATCCCGTGTCTCAGACCTATAAATTTTTTAACCATAGTTACATATTTACCCTCGATCATTTTCCTCGAAGACAAGCTCAAACTGGGTTCCAAAGAAGTGGGAGGAAAAAAAAAAAAGGAAAAAGGAAAGGGTTTGTGTATATCATTTTAATTAGCTTAACAAAAATCTCATAATTACTCTGATCACCTTTGACTATTTACAAATTTGAAATATATCTTTTTATTCTTCTCAAGAATTAAAAAAAAGATGGATCTTCTTATACTTTGTTTTTGCAAACCGTGTTTTATAAAAATTTAATTGTTTTGCTAAAAATTAATTTTTTATGTGTGTTTTGGATCGTTTTAATTCGCTGATCTCAAAAATTATTTTTTAAAAAAATAAAAAAACACCATTTTGATATATTTCAACATGAAAAATATTTTAAAAATTAATTACAATCACACTTTTAAATAGACTACTACAACGAGAATGGAAACATGACATAACCTCCACCATTGCATTTTCAAAATATTATTGCAACTTATAATTATAAAATGATTAAGTTATTTGCTTTTTAAAAGTTTTATTTATTAAAATAATTTTTTTTTATTTTTTAAAACTAGTATAGTATATCAAAATTAAAAAAAAAACTATGAAAAAAATAATTTTTAATATTTTTCTAAACAAAAAAAACTCTTGAATATATACAAAAACCGATCATAATTATGCATTAAAACCGGTCCATAATACTCTTGCTACTAAATAAAATAAGAATAAGGGTAGATTGTTGTGTCGGGGAAAACAGGAAAAATAGCAGGGACACCGGACACGTATATCTTGAAAATAATAGAAAAAGGCAGGGTCAGCTTCTAAAAACTTTTTTCCATTAGTGTGATGACAGCAAATCCCAAAGCTTTCTTTCTCTCCCTCTCATTGGGAAGCTAAAAAGAGAAAGGCCTCACCTTACTTCTCCTAAAACTTTTCTGTACTTTGCGTCTCTCAGACTCACTGTACCATCATTATTATGAAGAAAGTCTCAATCTTTTCCACTTAGCTTATGTATGCTTCATTAAGGTCAGCAAGCAACATTTTCTATTTCCCAACTTAGCTTCAAATCATCTACTATTTATTATTTCCTGTCTCATCCAATGAATCAAATTTATTTTATTAGTCCCAGTTTTTATTGATTTTGAATCCATTCTTGTTTCTGTGAATGAACGACAACCAACCATAACCATTATAGTACTCCATCTTGTTTACGTTTTTACAGGAAGGAAGGAGGGAAGAAGGAAAGAGAGAAGAGGGTATTTATATTATTTATAAATGGGAACCATTTTGATGCCCGGGGCCACATTGGGGATCCTCCAACAGAAAAACATTAATTTTGTTTCAAGTTTGTGTCTTGTTCACCACCATTCTCTCATCTTTCCTCCTGCGCGAACAAGGAAAAGGTTTTTTTTTTATTCTTGTTTGATGTTCTTTTTGTCTTCTAATTGTTTAAGTTTGAGGTTGTCCATCTCAAGTCTTGATGGTTTAATTTGGGTTTCTTGCAGGAGACTGTTGAATAATGGCAACTGGAATCGGAAGTCGAGAACCGTTGTTTTTTCAACTGTGGTAAGCATGCATGCATCCATCGATTGGTTTTTTATGTTTTTTCTGTTTTGATGTGTGCACAAGATAGTATTTCTTTTATGTGGAGAGTGGTTTGTAGATACATGATGGGTTTGTGTATTTGGTTGAGAGAATTTGAGTGGGACATTGGAATTGTTATGAAATGCGTTTGGAGTTGATGGGCTCATTTGCTGAAGAAAATTGATAAAATTGGCTTGTGCAAGTATTCAATTGTTTTTTTAGTATGAAGTCTTTGCTATTATATTATTGAATGATTTGATGTGAAAGTGGAGAGGGTATGTTCTGAGGGATAGAAAAGAGACTCATAGTGGTTGGTTGCTATATGTCTGTGGCAGGATGATTCCAATGACAGCTCTGCTGATATGGTTGATGATGATAATGGTTTTATGTTACGAGGAACTGAGGACTTGGTGATAGAAGAAAACGAATTAGTTGCAACTAAGAAAGCTCTTTCTGAGGCTCGGGCCAGACAGGAAGCCATTGAAAAAGAAAGGGATCAGTTGCTTGAAGAGTTGGCTCAGTCCCAGGCGAAACAACAAGAGCATGTTGCTACCATATTGCGTGACAAGGAAGTTGCTATTACAGAACTTGAGGCTGCCAAATCTCTGTTCCACAATAAGCTTCAGGAGTCGGTGGAAGAGAAGTTCACCTTAGAATCTAAATTGGTTTTAGCAAAACAAGATGCTGTTGAACTTGCTGTACAAGTTGAAAAGTTGGCAGAGATTGCTTTCCAGCAGGCAACATCTCATATACTTGAAGATGCCCAGCGGAGAGTGTCAGCTGCTGAAACTTCTGCTGCTGAAGCTGCCTTTCATATTGAAGAACAAGTTAGAATTGCAACTGAAGGCACCATATTGTCAATTGTCGAACAGTCAAAAGATGCTATAGAGAAGGCCCTGGATGTGGCAGAAAAAGCTGGTGACTATGCTACAAGAGCTGTGGCAGTCTTTACTGATGGAATTAATCCTGTTGATGAGATTGCATCTGTTCAATCAGAAAATATTAAGTTACAAGGAATTGTAAATGATCTGGAATCTCAACTACTGATCACAAGAAATGAGATAGCTAAGTTGAAGGTGGAGTTAGAACAGGTCAATGCACAAGCAAAAACATCTGAACTCCATGCTGAAGATGCTGAGAAAGCTCTGCTTGAATTTCAGGAGTCAAACAGGGAAATGACTATCCAGCGGGAAGAGGAAATCAACTCTTTGCTGGAGAAAATGAAGAAAGATGCTGCTGAAAAAAAGAAGGCTGCATCCAAGGCATTTAAGGCTCAGTTGGAAAGCATCAAGGCTGCTATCAAAGCTGCCAAAGAAACAGCACATTCAAGAAATGAGGCTTACATGAGAAGATGTGAAGCATTGCAGAGATCATTGAGGGCCTCTGAAGCTGCTTCAAAGATGTGGAAACACAGAGCAGAAATTGCAGAGTCACTATTATTAAAGGAGGAAGAGGATGAAGATGCCATCTATATAGTCAATGGTGGGCGTATAGACCTTTTGACAGATGATGATTCACAGAAATGGAAACTGTTGAGTGATGGTCCTCGTAGAGAGACACCTCAGTGGATGGCAAGGAGGATAAGAAGCATCCTTCCCAAGTTTCCGCCAAGAAAGATTGATGTATCTGAAGCATTGACATCAAATTTTAGACCACTGGACCTGCCCAAACCTGATGAAGTGTGGTCAATTGCTCAAGAAAAGCTTAAGGAAAGGGATACACTTATTGAACATGTAATTGAGAAAGAAACAATAGAGAAAAAGCGAAAGGCTCTAGAACGTGCTCTTCAACGGAAGACCATACAATGGCAGAAGACCCCTGAGGAAACAAAATTAGGTAAGTTCAATTTTTCCATCAGTGCCTCATTTGATATTATTTAAATAACATAATTCAACAACAAGGTCTGCATCTGACTTATTGAAAGCAATGCCTTAATGCAGAGCCAGGAACTGGAACAGGACGTGAGATTGTGGTTAGTACTGTCTACAGATTAGATTTGAAAACTGATGAATGCATTAATTCTCTCGTCCTCCCCTCAGCTCGTAGTGTTTTATATATGTGGTGTTTTTCTCGGGGGAAATGGACTCCAAACTTGACCCATTTTATTTACACCAAGCTTGCCATGAGACCACTCACATGAATGGGGCGGGACCGACCAAATTGAGATTGTGGGGAATACATCACTTGGTGAATATGGACTATTGGTGAGCCAGGCTCACCTAATAATTTCTTGGTCAGGCATTAGGTGGAGGTGCCTTGTCCACCTCTGTCTACATGCCCACTTCTTGAAAGATTAGAGCTCTACAACCTTCTTGACATTTTGCAATTTGTACTAGTAGTTCAAGCTTCACTGTTCTAAATACATAAGTTGTTTGCATCTTAAAAAACAGTTGTGAACTTAAAGCATCCAGTGCCCACTTAATGGCTCTGAAACTTATGGTTCTTAAATCATTTGAGGCCGTTGTCATCCCCACTTAAATCTTGTTGCTGATATTGTCATAAGCCTTGTTTTTCCATTTTCAATTGCTTTGGCTTCTGGATTGTCAGGATTTCTTCCATCCTCGTATTCTGCATCTATATAGCCTTTCCTTTTAATTACAATCAATTATACTACATTATGCTCACCACAGAGCATTCACTTTAACTTGATATGTATTAATTGATAATTTGTGAAGAATAGATGAATTTATTGACAAGTGGATGAAAAGAATAGTGCGCTGGAATGTAGAAGTAAAAGTGATGAGGGGAACAATATTCAATCGATCATTTGTTTTCTTCTTTCTTTGTTTCTAGCAAGAGGCTGGTAATGTTTCCCTTTTCAGCATATTTTAGTGTTCATTGGTTATGCGGACGCGAGCCATAAAAATGGTGGCAAGCTGACGTGATCTGCTCCAAGAAGTGTCATTTTCCAGGAAAATGATCTTGCTTGTCTTTGAGAGGGTCACTCGCTGAAGTGATCAAGTTAGGGATTTTGAGGGCATGTTTGTCTTGGCGTTTAAATAAACCTAGTTCTAGGTTTTTGTCTGGAGTTCATTTGAGATTTTTGAATTCAAGGATTGTTTAGTTTATTTTCCTGCTGCTTCCTATATGCCTGTTGCATCCAGGTATTGTAAACACATTTGTCTTGATGATTCTTAATTTACCACTTTTGAAGTTTCAAGGTTTCAATTGGGAAAGTTGGAGAAAGCGGTGGTACCTGGATTTAGCTCCTAAAGCTGCTGATTTATCTCGATGTGGAGTAACAGCAGTTTGGCTCCCTCCACCAACAGAATCTGTTGCTCCTCAAGGTTTAGCTCTTTGTTTTTCTTTCCTTTGTCTGTGTCATTGCCTTCTTATCAATGCACACACACCTTTCCTGAGAAAATGAGGTAGTCATGAACATGTCTTTTCATATAAAATTACCATACGTCATTTTCATGTAATAATAAATGCTGTGTTCATTTGAGAAATGGGCATTTTTGTGCCTAGAAATAAGGATATAGTCTTGGAGTCCCAAGCAATGCCAGCTCTGTGTTAAGATTTTTGTTCATTATGCTCTGTTTTTTGGACTTGCATTCTTTAATTGCTCACTAATATGCAGGTTATATGCCTTCTGATCTCTACAACTTGAACTCTGCATATGGTTCTGTGGAAGAACTGAAACACTGCGTAGAGGAAATGCATTCTCAAGATCTTCTGGTATGTTTTGGTTGTCTTACAGGATAATAACTAGACCTTTGTGAGGAAAATTAGACCTTCACCTCGCATCTCAATTTTTTTTGTATTTTTCATGCTAATGATTTGTGAATTACATGGAATGCCTTTTATATTACATTTGCCTGAATCAGAAACTTAATTTATTCTGAGAAAAAAAGCTGTCAGTTAGAAAAGGAACGAGTGCATGGTAATTCATTTGGTGGGACCAGCAGCGAGAAATGTATATGTTTTAAGAATTTATGATGAGACATCTGTTTCCTTTGACTTTGTAAAACATAATGCTTTTTGTCAAGGGGGAAAACCACTTAAATGGTTTCTATAAAAGTTAAAAAAAAATATCACTTTTTGTTTGGTTAGTTAGCTACAAAGATTAAACTTATTCCCTCTTCACGCTGACAATGGTTTAAATTTCTTGCGTGTCTTCTGCAATTAGTGTGTGGATTTATAAGTATCATTACTTGCTGCTAGATTTGTTCCTAAAAATGCTTATTAATTACTGTAGAAATCATTATGTTGGTTTTTTCGCCAAAGATTAAGTGTTATCTGCATACTGTAAATAAGGCCATGTTTATTTGCTGGGAAGTAGTTTTCATGGAAAGTGAATTATTTTCTGATGTTTGATAGTGTCGTGGAAAATGAGTTGGAAAATATTTTCTAATGTTTGGTTATGTCATGGAAAATGAGTTAAAAAATAACTTGTTAATATTTTTTTTCAAGTTTATTGAAAGAATGGAAACCAAATCTAACAAATAAAAAAGTTGAAGGAGGATGAAATTAAAAAAAATAATCTAATTTCATAAATTATTTTAAATAAAATAATTAACAATCAAAATAATAAAGACTAAATCTGATAGATAAAAAAGTTGAAAGATGATGAAATAAAAAAAAAATACGATTACATAAATTATTTCAAATAGAATAAATACAATAAAAAAATGAGAAACAAATCTGATAGAAAAAAAAAATTAATTAAGGAAAGGAATAGAGAAACTTGATATAAAAATCAAATTCTAAGGGTCAAAATTAAAAAAAAAAAAAAGATTCAAAACAAAATATATAGCAATTAAAAGATTAAGGACCGAATTTGATATAATCGACAAATAACAAGATATTTTTGAATTTTTCACAACTTCTAGAAAATGTTTTCTGCTCAAAATAAAAGGATTTTTTTTTTTAAAACCAAACCAAATTTTTCTTTGACCGAAAAGTGTTTTTTGTTAACTAACTTTTCTAATGTTAAACAAACATAAGAAAGTTTAGAAAGTATTTTCCAGGAAACCACTTTCCATGAAACAAATCATCTATATTGTCATGACAAGCCTTATGATATTTGTTATTCATACTTTGCATATGGTATTGATTGGATTGATATTATAGGCCTTGGGAGATGTTGTACTCAATCATCGATGTGCGCAGAAACAGGTAAACCTCTTTGTTATAGTATTATTGCTATTTTTTTTTTTAATGTCCTTACTGTTCTTTTGATTTTCAAGCTTCATCTATATTGTCATGACAGTTCAACAACATTTTAAACATTTGTTCCCTCTTTTGGCACAACAAACCTCATCAGATCATGTGTTTTGCCAAATGCTTAATATAGTCATCCAAACTTAAGCGGTTTTGTGTCTCTTTTGCTTTCACTGAGCTAATTAAAAGGCCTGGGGTAGGCAACTATAGTTCTTCTGTTTTCCTTAATTTTTGATAAAAGAAGAAAATCAAAGTAATTGAAGTACAAAAGGAATAAGCATCCTCTAATTGATTGCAAAAAAATATCTATGTAAAGGGCTGTTCATTCTCCTTGAATATTGGCTGAAGCAACTGTAATGAAACCTCTTAGAGCTGAACACCTTCAAGAAGCCATACAAGTCACCCTATCCCCAAGTACTTGATTATATAAACTATGGTTATTGAGCATTAGGGTATTACTTTCCATCCATCCAAATATACCAAGAAATTGCAAGCATGAACATCTAAAAAGCGTTTTACCATCTTTCTTCATCTTGGAACCTGAAAAACATAAAACCTGCAAAGTATTTGGCCAACCACAGCTCATCCTTTGTCCTTTATATTATTGATTTTCTGCGACTTAAATTTTTGCAGGCCTTGTCAGAAAATGGGTTAGGTTTTCCATGTCTGGTTTCCACCTGTTATGTGAAAACTTAACTGCCTGCAAAAAATAATATCAGTATAATAATGTTTCAAGCATCTCATAATGCTGATACTCTTCCTTATCTATAAGACCCATCTACTCTTTGCCAACCTTGTTAAATACATGGAGTCTAGGGTTGAGAAACTTCTTTGAAGTTGCACTTCCTAATGAGTACATTGTGCCATCTCTTAATAAATTAATCTTCTCTGCGATTTCAGAGTCCAAATGGTGTTTGGAACATTTATGGTGGAAAGCTTGCATGGGGTCCTGAAGCAATTGTGTGTGATGATCCAAATTTCCAGGGTAAAGGAAATCCGTCAAGTGGTACGCAGACTTCAACATTCTTCTTTGATGAATGAAAAGTACATGGTAGAATGATATCCAGCTGACCAATTTAACACATTAAAATCTACATTCTATGCCCTTTAAAGATCACCAAATTCTACCTGTTTTCGAGCTATACCTGTGCCGCAGTCCTTATCTTGATCAGGAGCAATATAGTCCCAATGCTGTCAATAGAAGCTAATCTTGAATTTTGGTAAATGATAAATACAAGGGAGACCACAAACACAAAAAGGACACAAAAGAAGTAGCCATCAAATTGCATATAGTTATGCACCTATGTCATCGTGTGTGTTCATGAAAATTTCATTTTAAAAATTATGGTTGCATTGCTCATGAACTCTTACTGGCACCTGTGTGCATCTTGTTATCATCATCTGCTATTCCATATAATTTTTGCTCATGAAATATTTTATCCCAAAGGTTATATTTATGGGTGGTTTGGACCCAAGGCATTTTTTTTTTTTATGGAACAAAGTACTAGTGCTAGTGCTACCACCAGATGACATGACAATTGTACTATTTGTTGAACTCGGTATAGGTGATGTCTTCCATGCTGCTCCAAACATTGACCATTCCCAGGACTTTGTGAGAAGAGATATAAAGGATTGGCTAAATTGGCTTCGAAATGATATTGGTTTTGATGGTTGGCGCCTTGACTTTGTAAGGTGAGTGCCTTTTTGACACCTTTTAATCCACCTGTAATTTCAAAATTTTTCTCTAGTAAATTATTGGGACACTGAAATTTGTTTTTGAATTTGCAGGGGCTTCTCCGGCACATATGTTAAAGAATATATTGAAGCTTCAAATCCTGCGTTTGCTATTGGAGAATACTGGGATAGTTTAGCTTATGAACAAGGTAGCTTGTGTTACAATCAAGGTAATCTTTGATAACTATAGATCTAATATGTACTTTAGGGGAAACATATGGATGAGTTCATGTACTTCCAGAAAGACAGAACTAAGAATTTCCATTTAATTATTTCAGTAGACTTCTAAGCTAACTTCTATACCTAAAAGTTTTTACTGCTGCTAATTTCCTTTGTTGATAAAGAAATTTACTACAACATGGAACTGACTTCATCAATCTTTATACTATCAATAGCTCTTAAAGAACATAATAGGTTCAATAATATTAACACATAAGTGGTTTTCTATCGATTCTGTTTTTGTTTTCTCATAAAATATTCTGTAAATTAATTTCCATTCGTATTAAATTTGGGAATCAATTTTTTTCTGTAGTCCTTAACTAGAGTTAAAAACCATAGTTTTGTGCTAACTAAATTTTGTTTAGAAAAGGTATGGAAAGATACAGGAGTTTGATTTACTTTGTGACCCAATTCATGGTTGGATTGGGTATTAATGGATCAAAACTAATAGTAATATTAAAAACTTGTGCTAGAAATCTTATGAAATACTCGACCATGTTCAGTGATAAACTAGTTAGGTGGCTAATGGATACTTTTCCTCCATTCAGCTATTCCGTGGGTCAAAAGCTTTGAGTTGTCTTGCTATATCATATTTTCCATATCAACCCGGATCACCTTTCCCCTACTTCTTGCATCTTTTTCTAGCAATAATACACTCAATTATTATTCTGCATTGGTTCATCCATAGATCTACATTAGCAATGCTAAATTGTCTTAACCAACTCTCCTGCAATTATCCTCTATGCCACCTCTTATTTTGTAGGAATGCATTATTTATGTTCTTAACCTCTTTATGCCACAAGCACCATTGGATGTATGTAGTTTCATCTTAGCTTAGAAGTATCTTGTGTAATAATCCCAGCCTGCCTGTGTGCCTAGATGTTCATCGGCAGAGGATAGTCAATTGGATCAATGCCACAGGAGGTACTTCTTCAGCGTTTGATGTCACCACAAAGGTACTTTCTTAACTATGTTTGGAATATCTAGTCTTATGTATTCTATGACCTTCTGCATTGTATTATGTTAACCCAAAATCATCAGCTTTTCCCATATACATTGAGGTACTATAGTGAAATGGCTTTAATAGAATGTGAAAGCAGAATGAATGTGACTCGAAGGCCTATTAGATAATCTGGCTACATTGGACAAGTTCAGTTGCTGCTTAGGATATGGGTAAATCAAGATGCCCTTTAAGCATTGCATACAATTTAATAATCTTATGATGCAACCATACGAGATAATATTGCTCTCCTTATTCAAAAATAAACTCATGTATTTATTTTTATTTATTTTGATGTTTTGTAGGGAATACTGCACTCTGCCCTGCACAACCAATATTGGAGACTAATCGATCCCCAAGGAAAACCAACTGGAGTGATGGGATGGTGGCCCTCACGTGCTGTCACTTTTTTGGAGAACCATGACACAGGATCAACTCAGGTGCAACCTCTTTCTGATTCAAATTTTCCAATTGGCACATTGTTCTTGTAGGATAATTTAATAGCACTCATAAAGTCATCGCTAGTTTGAGCCTTGCAAATATAATTTCCCTTTACTTCCCAGAAAAGAAAAGGGAGAATCTTGGCTTAATGGTATTGTATGTTGTACATTTGCTTCATTTCTATTTTACTTGCTGTTGGTAAATGATAAAATAATTTGGCGAACAAATATTTGATAACTAATGAAATTGTGTTCAAGGGACATGGTTGTCTTGATGTTCAGGGTTTTGAAGTTATTCCTAAAATCATTGGTATTCGTGTGTCATGACAACTATTTAAATTGCATGCTTGTGAAAGTGAACAAAGAATCAATTGGTTGGTAGCCCAAGTGCAAGGAGTCGTTAAGAATCTTGGGAGGTCTTGATTTGAATCCTCTCCCCCCTCCCTTGGATCTAAAAAAAACAATAGAAGTGAAATAAAAATAAAAATAAAAATAAAGAGAAAGAAAGATACAGGTGGGCTCTGTAAGTTATGGAAGAGGTCCATCTGCAATTTAATGTAAATGATTAATGATACACGCATATTCGTTGTATTTAAGTTTCATCCCGTTGGTTGATAGAGAGTTTCATCTTATTCGAAGTTGGAATATGGTGCCATCTGGTTTATGATTAATCCAAGTGATTTGGATTCGTTAACCAATGTTCTTTTCAACTGAATGAAATGATGTGGTGGTAGTGATCAAACATGCGGCAGTCTGCAGCCTGTAGGTCTCATGTCTTTCAGATTACTCTTTTCGCAAATGTCTGATTGAAAATTCTTATCTTATTTGAAGTTTGGTAATTTATTAATTTTTGTACTTTATTTTAATGCTTTCTGGTTTGATGTTCAAACTGTGGCATTATTAGCATTTGTCTGCATCGTCAACTTGGTCTACTTCAAGTCCGTTTTGAACTACTAATGAAGTTTAGAGACCAGATAAATGAAATCCGTGCTTTTCTGTTTTGCCAGGGTCATTGGCCATTTCCTCGAGATAAGCTGACACAAGGATATGCATACATTTTAACCCATCCAGGAACGGTGAGTTCTATATCAATTGCCAAGTTGTTATGAAACATGTGTCCATGAAGTTTTTGGCCGTTCTCTTTTTAATGTTAGAATAAAATTTCTCCGCTTAATATTAGCACTGCAAAAATTTTGTTTTCTATATCATAAGTGAAGCAACAAGAAGTTCGGTTATATTGTTGTTTCAACTATGGGTCGTATTTTTATTTTACTTGCTGAACTCTGCTCCTCCCACCTCCTCCAAACCAACCTCCTCAAAGCCAATAAAGGTGAAAAATGATTAACAGCATGTCTTTTCAGTATTCTAATATGGACTTCTCCCCTTCA
>Ga0307517_10001969_pt1 | contig 33521 bp, 43 predicted proteins | sample 23_EM_MG_FD_194515 | JGI IMG/M metagenome (GOLD analysis project Ga0307517, IMG submission 194515) | Populus trichocarpa ectomycorrhiza microbial communities from riparian zone in the Pacific Northwest, United States - 23_EM | ecosystem: Host-associated > Plants > Roots > Unclassified | place... | reverse complement strand
TCTCCATTCGTACCCAAGGGTGCTCCGAAAGAATATCAACCAGTCTCGCAATCCAGGAGAAGTTCTTTCGGCTTCTGGAAACAATCACTTCTCGCGAGCTGGAGTTTATCATCGTTGAAGCAAGCAGTGAGCTGTCGCTCATGCGTTACGGGACGTGGGAATACTTTTTCAACGTGTTTTCTGCGCTCCAAGCCTCGTGCCAAGGGTTATCCATCGCCATCGAGCCTTACGAGAGGTTCATGGTGGAAACCTTCAGAAAGGGGGAGACTCTGGCTCGTTTTCTGGGATGCAGGAATTAGGACAGATAAATATGTATGGACGTTGTATAGTTATTGCCTATTATTTTTCAAACTCTTCAATGGACTTGAGCTTCGTTTGCATCCCCAACCGGTGTGGAAGACGAGCAAGCGTGGGAGAAAGTCAAGAGTGAACGGAGCAGCGTCAAATTGGAATATATGTCTAGGGAACGCCCTGTACCGCCCAACGATGTACAACAACTATGGATCCTACAACTCCCCTCCAGCTGAGCTCTCCAACAACCCTTTCCTCGAGCATTCATCCAATCCACTGACGCGGTATCCCGAAATCGATGGCCACACATCACCCGCCAACTCACAGTTCACATCTTGGATCGGTCAACCCAACGGCGTCCCTCAGCAGCAGGGATACAATACCTATGGTCCACAGCCCACACAACAACAGTATCCTGCTGGTTGGGGAGGATCGCCGACCTATCAAACTCAGGGACAAGGATACCCGAATCCGCCGCAGCAGACGGGTAGCGGGATTCGGTTTCAACCCTCCAGCTCGTTCGGTCAACAGCTTTCGTCTGCGGTGGATAATGGGGGGTTTCTTCAGGGCGGGGTGGGATACCAACAGCAACCTCAGTCACAGTTATACGGCAACTCGAGCGGGTACAACACGACCGGGGGTATGCCAAATCAATTACAGATCCCGCCGCCGCCATACCAGCAAACGGGGGTCGCAAGTCCTGGATACCTATCGGAATTTGACCCATACTCCTCTCTCGGGCAAACATCCTGGGACGGACAACAACAACCACAACAACAACCGCAGCAACCGCAGCAGCAGCCGTATGGCAGCCAGGGTGGCGGAGGATTGACTAACGGCGGCGCGCTGAATTCGCAACCCGACAATCATCCCCGCGAGGTTATCCGGAAGTACAAAACCGACCTGGAAGCTTGGGACACCTATTCATGGAAACAGCTGATGAACTCGTTGGAATCTCTGAAGAAGGCGTGGGAGGGGAGGATGCACGAGTTGGATGCGAGGATGAAACAGTTGTCGACGAATTGGGGCGTGGCGGCTCAACACGAGCTGGCTCAATACAGAAGCGTAAGTTTTCGCCCTCCGAGCCGTCTTTTGCCCTTGAGTGACCACCCGCCGCTTATGTCAGGTGTTGAAAGAGGCGGAAACGAGTTTCTGTGAGTTGACACCACCGTCGGTTTCTTCACCCCTCTGATCTGTTCGTTAGCATCCGTCGCAGCGTCTTCTTATCAGATGAAAGAGGTGCTGGATGGGTATCGCCATTCGGCGGATATGGCGAGCAAAAGAAGAGTTAGGGAAGCCATGAACGCTGCTCTCCGCGGTCTCCCGGAGTATCCTCCCCCTAGTTATTGACCCCATCAACCCGTCGATTTTCTTACCCTGGTCATGGGCGCTATCTAATGTGGATTAATGTTGCTGTTGTGATCTCCCCCCTGTTGCATCCGGCTCTTGTATAAATGTATAGCAGCTGACGAAGCAGACATATCTACGAACAGAGGTGGTACATACACGGAGTCCAAAGCGTCTTTTGGGGAAGAGTGGAGTCGAATTAATTACAAAGAGATCAGGGGTTTGGAGCTCTTCGCAAGACAGTCTGGTCGTGGGCGTTGCGGACTCTCGGTACTGGGAGGAGACCAAGGATGCCGAATGCGAGGGCGTAGAGACCTGTGGCTGAGCACGATGTCAGGGGGGAGGAAGCGTCGTAGTTGCGGTTGCTTACTGGCGATAACGCCGCCAACGTAACCGAGGGTGGTCCAATGCCCTAGGGTGAACACGGCGAGCGACCAGCCAAACACGATCGAGGCGGTCAGGATCTTCCAAGTGTCAGCCTCGATCGCGGACTCGGGTGACGAATGGCATGTGGATACTTACCGGTATCACCTTGGATAGCGGACCCGACTCCCTCCAAGAACGATACTATCCAGAATCCAGAAAATTTTCAATTGAGGATCTCACCTGAACGGCGACCGAAAAAAATCGGACCGAGTTGTGGGGGAGACGAAGACGTACGTTTGGTTGTTGGCCCTTGATGAGAGGTAACAGGAGGATGTACACGAACAGCGACACGGTCAAGAGAGCGAGAGCTAACGACAGCAACGCCGACTCCCTACAGCAAAGATTCTAGCCTCTCGCGTGAGCCCGATACACAGAGCTCACCTAGCCAGCCAACGGCCCTGAACCACACTCCCAATAGGGTGACTTGAGAGGATTTGGAGGAATTCTGAGATTGTCCCGTAGTAGTAGGTGGCGAGTGCGCCGGGGAGGATATACTCGAGCTGACGGATCGTGTGTCGGGATACGAGACTCGACATGGCTCAAGTCGAGTTAGCCACGGATGGGGGAAATTGCGATATTCACATGCAACGTAGCCAAGATCTTCGCAGCCTTTCTTGCGGAAGACGCGGTTGATCCGGTCCGGCAGATTCCGCCCTGCTTGCACCTCCCGGCAAAAATAGCTTCGGTCGAAACCGCCACTCCGAAGGATCACATCGACGACGGCGCAGTTGGCTACATAAAGCGATAGGTATTTCGTACACACATTGAAAATGCTTCTGGTTAATGAGGAGATTACCCTTCCAGGGGCCCCGTCATGAAAGATATCATACAAACATCGAATGGGTTGCAAAGGCCCGTAGTTGAGATTGTGTTATTACAGAACGCATACAGATCGTAATGGTTCTCGATTACCTCCCGCCACGTGTCGTGTTCCTGTCTCTAGGATGGCGGGTAGCCGGAGGTGGGGGCGACAAAGCCACTCCCTCCCAGTCATGCGAATCCAGATGCGGCAAAGCTACCCCCGGATTCTTGGGAGGGAGATCCCTATGCGGAGACACGGGTGTCGGTGGCACGTTGTCTTCTTCGGTTGCTTCGTGTGATTCACCCAACGATACCGAAGCCATTGAACGTATGATGAGCCTCGAAAGTAAGTCAATCCTCGACGGCCCGAGAAAGACACATTAAAGACGAACATACTCTAATTCAGATGAACGTTGATTCGCCCATTCATGGCACTCGTCTTTGAAGCTCGTGAGTAGGACCGAGAATTCTTGGTGGAACTAAAAATGTATGAACTTGGATTTTAGTCGAGGAAAAAACAAACGGGGCAGCCTACTTTAGTGCCTTCGGCCAGATTAGCCTCAATTTCCTTGCATTTATGATACGCAAGCTCAAGGGATTGAATCGCATGCTCGCGCTGTTTCACTGTGGAATCATTCTGCCTCGACGTTATCAGCGCTTCGCTACGCTCCTAAGTCCAAGATGTTAATGTCATCCCCGATCTCCAAAAATGCCTGGACAACAAACCTCCAGGCGGGCCAAGAGTTTGTTTTGAGTCGTCTCCCCTTCCTCTAAAGCGTCCTTGAACTTGTCGTATTTACCCATCTCTTTCTCAAAGGTATCTTCGAACATGGTTGGCTGTACTTCTGTCCATTGTGCGACACCTGTCGCTTCTCGTGACACCCGACTGGTAATGTCGTCCCCCTCTGCTGCGAACCTTGCTCGTTGCACGGTCTGAGCGCGCGACTTTTTCAAGTCCTCTAGCTTCTCGAGAAGAGTTCGTAAATCTCTAGCACATCTCCTCGTCTCTTGGTTCACATCGGAAGGGTTCCCTCCAGTGATGAGTGTCGATGATGGGACGGACGCTTCTAAGGTGTCCTGAAGATCGCAGCATAAGCAACGGAACCTGCTTTAGAAGGAAGCACTCATACCTCGTCCCAACACAGCTGTTCGATGTTCTCTTTCCACTCATACCACTTGTCCCACACCTGTTTGTCGCTCTCAGAGGCTTGTTCAAGTACCTTCAGATACCTCGTGTGTTTCGCAATTAGGTCTAAATTAGCTTCGTGGGACTGCGGTCGCTTCAGCTCGTGGTCTCCCCGGAAATTCCCATCCTCTTCCGCTTCCTGGTCGAGAATTTCAATCGCCTGCGACTCGATGTGAGACAATTTCGTGTGTTTGGAATGAAACGCGTGTAGAATCACCTCATCCAAGATACTAGAATTCTGGGAGGACATCTCTTCGATTACCTCCAAAGACTGCTCGATCAGCGAAGGCGAATTGTGCTCCCGGATCTCTCTTGCTTTGGCCAGAAGACTTGGGGGGAGACTGATCGGCTTTTCCAATACGTCCAGTATGGCAGGGAGGTTCAAGCTTTGCGTCAACCTTTCGTATTTGTGAGTCTGGGCACATGTCGTTGGAGTCCGATGGACGCACACATCTATCCCTTCATTCAACTCCTCCGCATACGCAACAATCTCATCGGAAACGAAACCGTCCCTCCTGTGGTTGTAAATGCCTGTAACGATATATCCATGGGTAAAGTTGCTCCATCAAAGGGGAAGCACAGACCGATCGCCTTCCTGGCTCCCCATGCAAGCAGCTCCCCAAATATCACGGCTTCCCCCTGAACAACGCTCTGCGGGTCGGTGAGGGTGGATGGCGCCTCGGACTTGACCATAGACGCAGGGGGGATTGGTTGAAGTGACGTGAGTGATGGAGGAATCTGATGATAAATCAAGTCGTTATCGCGCTCCGCTCTCTTGATATCGCCCTCTACTGCGCCGAGCAAGGACTGGAAGTGAGGTGTAGATATATCGTCCACTTAGCTCAGTCGCCAGTACTCACAGTCAGGTCGTTGAGAACGGAAGCTGAAACACCACCCCTGCGGGCAACGTCGGAGCCTTCCTTGGCCATCTTCCGAGCGGACTGGAGTCGACTGATCTCTTGACCATATCTATGCGGGGTCGTGGATCGAGTGCCATCGGGACAAGCTCGAGCATACCTTGCATTTTCCAGCTCTTCGTTCGCCTTTCGGTATTGGGCGGCGGCATCGAAATGCAGTGCTTTGGATTGAATATGGGCAAGCCAATTCTGTAAATCTATTAGGTGAGGAGGACGGTGCACGGTGCTCCTACTCACTGAAGGAAAGAGGTGTGTAATGGAAGGGGATGCTTCCCGAATGCTCAAGGCCGCTTGCCCATAATAGATAGAAACCTCTCAGGAACTCAGACCAGCTGTATAAAGTTACTGGAGACAAGTGATCTTCACCTGGGCAGACAGCCGGGCGATTATGCCATTAGAACTGTCTGATGTGCGTTAGTAACTCCAGGTGAACTGTGCTACACTGACGCACTCGGTCTCGTGAGCACCAGTTGCCAAGCACACTCTTGAGCCTGTCCAAGCATGAGAAGCTCCAAACTATGGACAAATGCACTCGTGAATTCCGACGGAGGCTCTGCGTCAGCCAACGAGTGGTAAAATCTTGGCAGCACGGACGCCCCCAAGTACTTCAAAACACCTGCAGCTTGCTACATTCCCCACATCAGACGCAAGCTCGTGAATGGTAAAACCACAAGTTTACCTGATAATACTTTGACGCCGCTTTAAGTCCACCCGGACTTGATCTGTCCTCGGCGTAGGCAATCTGAGAGTAAAGAGAAGCTAAGTTGAAGAGGACCCCACATCTCTCGTACACGAGATTTGTCAGTGATATAGGTGTTGTGCTAGGAGACGCAAAGGCTGGTGAATACGGAATCTCCAGTCCTATCTGAGGAGATCGTAGATGGTTTCAGCTCAGGCGCGTGGTTCGCAGAAGAGGCGCCTACATCTGCAGGAAGCTTGGTCAATATGAACACCAACTGGGCGTGGTAGCTAGACAGAGGTTAGCTGAGACATGACCCATGCCCGGAAGGCCACGCACTCGAGGAAATGTTGGATGAGATCGACGTGGATGACGTCACTCAAGGTCCGCTTTCGAAGTGCCTCCCACTCTTTCAAGTCCCACTTGAAGGCATCCGGATTGGAATCGGGGAGGTTATCTTGGATGTACTTCCGAGCAGTCTGCGCGACGGGGATCACAGAGGTCTTCTTGAAAGGGAGTGCGAGCAGGTTTGACATCGGATTGTGGCAGATAGAGCGTGGCTTCCCGTGTGCAGATGCGAACTGTCCGTAGTATTTCGGGTCCACAACGAGTCGGATATCACTAATGAACTTATGGCACCCCAGGAGTGGCGATGAGGATGGGGGAGAGGACGTTCGGCAAACTCCGATTGAACTTTGAAACCTTGGTGGGTCGCGTCCCTGGTGGAAAGTCGGGCACGCATGAGGCAGCCCGTGATATTTTTCGCGTACGGTTCTAGCGCTCCATCCATTCTCTCTTCCGCTACCGTTCTCGGTTGGCGATGATTTCCAAAAGGCTTTCACCGCAATGGCAACCGTTCAGGTGCTATCATGGCCCCGGCAATCACTTATAGGTGCCAGTGCACCGCCTATTAAATTGGAGTTGGAACACTGTCGGATTCATCATTTTTCCGTGAACACATGCGACGCTTCCAAGGACACCCGTGATTCACTCGAAATCCGGAAAGCCGAAGCTCTCCGCCAACGTGGGTGCACCGTGAATGCTGGACGCTCCGATGTTCCCATGGCGACCGGGAGTAGATGTCCGGCCTCGGTTCCGTCCTCCTGCACTCATGAAAAAGCGCTGACAGACACCTGCGGGTGTTCGTGAGGGGGCGTTTGCCACGTATTTTGCTCGTACCCGGCCGCTGTGTCACCCTTGTCGCCCCACTTGGCGAAGCGTTTGTCCGGATGAAGCCCATTTGGCCTCCATCATGGCAAGTGACAGGTGCCATCAACCGAGTTCCTGCAGGAGCTGGCAGGTGTTTTCGCTCCCACAGTTCCACAAGCGAGACAAGACCGAGCAGTGGTCTGCCGCGTGGTGGATGCCTCTGATTGCGGGCGTCCCTAAGCTTGCGATCACACCGATTGCTTCTGTTTTTCCTGGCCCGGGTCTTTATTTTTGTTAGGGCTTCCGTGTTGTGTACCGCAGTTTGCGAGAGCTGGCAGGGGACTCTTATCATTATTTGCTGCGGCTTCAGGGTCCTATTGTAGTGGCAGCTTCCCGGCGGGAGATGCCGGGGTTGCCGTCTCCCCAGTGGTGCGGTTTGCATTATCCTTCGCTCCCGGTCGCGCTTGTTGTACTACCATCTCTCACTCTATTTCTCATTCTCTCTCCCTTCCTTCACCGCCGTCTGTACTCTAACCCCCCGACAACCGCCGTCGACCTCAAGTATCATATTCCCCGGATTGCCCTCCCTTCGCTTTTGCCAGGCCGCAAAACCCCTCCTTCCTCACAGTTGACCTATACCAGTCTCCGCCAACTTGAAGATTTCCCTCCCAACCTCCAGCTATGTCTACGTTTACAGAACCCAACTCCCCAGGGAGCATGCGACGCCTCACGAACAGGAACACGAACCGATACAGTGTCACCGCCTTGTTCAGTATGGCCGCTGAACAAGATGCCGACGTCGATGATGAGTTGGCCAGAGGTGCGCACTCTTGGGGTGCTTTTCTGTAGCCCTCAGATTCACCTTTTCCCCAGCCCAAAAGCGTTTGAGGGATCTCAAGGCTCGCATTTCTGCCCAGTCCAAAAAGAACTTTGTGCTTGAACGCGACGTCCGTTTCCTTGATTCCCGAATAGCCTTGTTGATTCAGAACCGCATGGCCCTCGATGAAGTTAGTCCTACAAACCGTCACCGGGGTTGTCGCTTATCAGTATCTCTAGCAAAACGAGGTCGAACGACACCTCGAAGACGTTGATCCAGAAGAAGGCCATTTTCCCGACGACCGAAAGATCCAACAGTATTCCAATCTCTTTTTCCTTCTCCAGTCAGAACCCCGCCACATCGCCGCTCTATGCCGTCTTGTCAGCCTGTCCGAAATCGACACCCTCCTCCAGACCGTCATGTTCACTTTATACGGAAACCAATACGAGAGTCGCGAAGAACACTTGTTGTTGACGATGTTCCAGTCAGTCTTATCGGCTCAGTTCGAGACGGCTACCGAGTTCGGTTCCCTGCTGCGCGCCAATACCCCCGTTTCCCGAATGATGACAACATACACACGGCGCGGCCCTGGCCAGAGTTACCTGAAGAGCGTCCTTGCCGAGCGTATCAATAGTCTTATCGAACACAAGGACTTGAACTTGGAGATAAATCCTGTAAAGGTGAGTCATCATCGCACTCAACGGTGCCGTTAGCATTCATTCATTAATGCGCCACACTAGGTGTATGAACAGATGGTCAATCAAATCGAGGAAGAAACAGGCTCTTTGCCGCCCAACCTTCCCCGCGGCGTCCCGCCAGAAGTCGCCCAAGCAAACCCGGACGTCCAAGCAATCATCGCTCCCCGTCTGACGATGCTCATGGAAATTGCGAATAGTTTCCTCATGACAATCATCGACAGTATGGACAGTGTCCCTTACGGAATCAGGTGGATCTGCAAACAAATTCGCAGTTTGACAAGGGTTCGTGGTCAATCATTCTTTGATAAAATCATCGCCTCACCTCGCATTCTCGCTTACAGCGAAAGTACCCAGAGGCAACGGACTATGCTATTTGTTCACTTATTGGAGGTTTCTTCTTTTTGCGGTTCATCAATCCCGCAGTTGTTACACCGCAGGCTTATATGTTGGTCGATGGCGTTCCGGCGAAACATCCAAGGCGAACCTTGACACTGGTAAGCGATTTCTTTGTCTGCCCGCCCGAGCCAAAGCGAGTCGCTAATCTGCCGCCTCGAAGATTGCCAAAATGCTTCAGAATTTGGCGAATAAACCCTCTTACGCGAAGGAAGCCTACATGATCACGCTCAACCCCTTCGTTGAGAATAACAAAGCACGGATCAACCAGTTTTTAAACAATTTATGCGAGGTTGGAGACTTCTATGACACTCTTGAGGTTCGTGGTCGTGACGCCGACCTTCTCCCCTTCGACGTTAGCTGACTGGCGAGGTGATCGTAGATGGACCAATACATGGCGCTCTCCAAGAAGGACCTCCTCATCCATATCACTCTCAACGAGTTGTATAACACACACTCCTTGATCCTCCAACATATCGAGACTCTTGTAAGTAACAACCTTTCTGAAGCACTCAATCCGTTCCTCATAATTTTTTCGTAGTCCCCAAATGACAAGCAACACCTGCGCATTCTCACCGACGAACTTGGGCCTGCCCCGGCTCAAGTTCCTCGGAAGGAGAACCGCACACTTGAGCTCCAGCTGTACAGCCGGTGGGAGACACCCATCCAAGACATCCAGAGCGCCCTTATGGATTCTGTCTCCTCGAGCGACATGCTCTACATGGAGGCCAAATCTATTTTCGTACAGCTCATCCGATCCCTGCCGCACGTCGTTGACCGAAGACCTTACAACCTCGGTGCGATTGCCGAGCGCGCCGCCACTACCAAGGACGCCACGCTCGTCCGTAAGGGTATCAAGGTGAAGGAGATGATGCGGGAGCTTGAGGAGCAGAAGATCGTCGACAAGGTAGATGGCTACAAGTTAATGCAGGAGGAAGTCGCTGCGGAGCTGGTACACCTTGGGAACCTCAAGGACAAGGTTATCCAAGAAACCAAATCGTTGGACGCGGTTTACAAGACCATCTGCGACCACAACAACTACCTCCGTGGACAACTTGAGCAGTACAAGGCCTACCTCCAGAATGTCCGTTTGACAGCATCGAAGGACAAAGGTGTCACGACCGCCGTCGGCGTCGTCACCGTTGGTGGAAAGGAGAAGAAACCTGTCAAGCCTCAGGTCCTCGGTCCCTACCGTTTCACCCATGCGCAACTCGAAAAGGAGGGTATCATCGTTGAGAGTAACGTTCCCGATAACAGGTAAGCTCCACCGCCCTTTTCCGTGGCTGTAGGCGAGCGGCCGGCTGATACACAAACTATAGGCGCCCAAATATATACTTCAACATCACCTCACCTACACCTGGAACGTTCATAATCGCACTGCATTACAAAGGCAGGGAAAAGGCGATTCTTGAGATGGATCTCAACATTGACGACTTGTTGGAAAAGGTTAGTTGTCATCACCATTGCCCCTATGCCCCAATTGTTGACTCCTGTCTTCTCCCGCTAGCAAAAAGATAACAAGCATCTCCTTGACCTCGAATACGTTCAACTAAACGTGCCAAAAGTGCTAGGCCTCCTCAGGAAAGTGTTCGCTAAGCGATAGTCGCCCACTTTCTACGACCCCGCAGCGACCCCCCGCTCGGACGTGTCTCATCGATTCATTCGGATATTCGTGTTCATATTTTTATGTTCTATCGTTTTACTGGAGCGTCAGGTGTTTATAGATGGTCTGTCTTCTGTTCCTTGATTCCTATTCCCTCCTTTCCCCCTTGCCTTTGGTCCCTATAAGTCCATACCTCGACTGTATCGTATACTCCATCACGTAGCATGTACGGCCCGTTTACCTGATTGTTAATCTCTGCCTGAAACCACTTGGTCTATGCCGTCATACCCGCCGTCCTGTGTGATCGATTGATCCCTTAGAGACCGGCGGACACACGGCGGGACAGAACGAACGCTTCGACCAGAAGTCCTACTTCCACTTTCTTTTCTGCCTCCACCCCCGGCTTAACTTTCTCCAATCTTTACCGCCTCGAATGCCCTCCTTTTTCCGAACTGTCCACTCCTAAACCTCTAAAGTGTACAGATTGCGCTCGGTTTTCGAATGCTGCCCTTAGCCGTTTTCTTCATCTCCTTGACTGCCCTCTTTGGCTGCGCCGCTTCAAGCCCGAGGCCGAGATATGTGGTGGATGTGAGGAGGCCGCGAGGGCTTGCGCCCCGGAGGAATATTGCGAGGGTTACGTTGGCTTCAGCAGACGGCGTTCCAGGGGCAGGGATCACTCGACTTGTTCTAGCGAGCGATCATGCGTGAGTTTTGAGTTATACTGTTCCAGCGGGACATCGGCCCTAATGAATTGACTTGTTTATAGCTCATACTATGCCACCATTGCTGCGGGGAACATAAGCTTCAGGCTGGCCGTCGACACGGGATCCTCGGACACCTTCATCATTTCGACCGACTGTTTGTCAACCGTCTGCCGTTCGATTCCAAGGTACCCTCTGGCATACCAGAGCCCCACGTTCATCTCTCTCGACGGAAACGCCACTGCGTTCAACGTGAGCTACGCAGACGGAACTCGTGCGTAACTTTTGATCGCGTTACAGAGTTTACATGACCTGGGTTTCCTAACTTGGTCATCCGGCACTTTTATTTCATATCCCAACCCTATGTTCTAGATTCGAGCGGGTATGTCGCTCGAGAGTCCGTGAGGGTCGCGAACCTCACTGTGCCAGACCAAGCGTTCGGTATAGAGCCTGATTTCTCAGCTGCCTTCCGGTCGATTTTCAACCCCCTGTTTTGCCAGGTGTCGTCAACGAAACAACTATATCTTTTACCGACCAGATCAGTGGAGTCTTGGGATTTGGCTTTCCTCGACTTTCCAGGATTTATCACGCTGTTGCGCATGGTGAGGTCTTCATTCTCCCATGGAGTTCCGAATTCTTTTCTGAGGTGGCTCGTAATAGGCACCCCATTCTTTTCGTCCTTGGCGCAACAAGGAATAGTGGATTATCCCATCTTTGGCATTTATCTCACCCGGAATTCCACCGGTACTCTCTCGCTTGGTCAGTCTACTAATACCGCTATCACGATAACGAGACGCCTTACCATCCTACAGGTGCCGTCGACTCGGGGGTAGTGGAAAATATCAATAACATCGAATGGCACTATGCCGTCCCTTTTGCGCCCGAGGGTGCCTCCAACAATGTGTCCAGTTATCTTTATTGGACGCTCGAATTATCTTCCATTTCCGTAAGTCACGATCAACTCGTTGTCCGAACCCGCCGCCCATCAACTTTGAATAGGTAAACGGCACGAGCATTACTCCGAGGCCCACATATTCGTCAGTCACACCAGGGGTTGGTTCCCTCGCACTCCTTGACATGTGCGTATTTTTGGTCTCCGGTGATAGTCATGACTGAAACTAGCTGTGACTTTACCCCAGGGGTACCCCGGGGATATATGGTCCTTATGACGATGTTGCAAATCTCTATAGCCTTATGCCTGGTAGCAGGCTCGTGGATCCGAGTAAGTACGAACTTCGCCCTTAATTCACGGTATCTCACAAAGGGATAGGTGGCCAATGGGCGGTTCCTTGTGATACCCTGGTCACCATGTCGTTTTCATTCGGGTAAGGGGTTTCAACCTTATGGCAGCCTTGGTCCCTAATACCTCCCACCCAAGCGGTCAAAACTTCACGTTGCAGCCCACTGATTACATGATCGGTACTGCATCTGGTAACCCGAACATGTGTTTAACGTGGCCTCGTGCGAACCAACCTACACCAGACGGTATCGATTGGCAACTAGGTACGTCCGTAGCCCCCGTCAGAATGTAGCTTATTCTTCGTTCCCAGGTTCTGCATTCCTCCGTTCTGTGTACACCATTTATAGGTAAGTGTTTGACCCGGTTTAGGGAATCATACCTGTTAATTGTCATTGCTCAGCTATGGGATCGATACAAAAGAGGCCCCTGTCATAGGGCTCTATCCTCTTAACAATGGAACCACCCTACAACAGGATCCTACCTTTGTCTCTTCATTTCTCTCCGTCAATGGCGCCACCATCGCTACGACACTCCCCAATTCCTTACTTTCACCCCCATCCTACACGACGCCCCCTTATGCCCTCAATACCTCCGTCACGGTCCAGCCAGGGCAAATCGCGCTGTCCGAACTCGGAACAAGTACCTACTCGCCCGTAATTGGCACCAGCCCCACCCCTGAGCCAACAGCTATCCCGCTGGTGACGCTAGCGCCAAAGGTAATCACCCTTGTCGTTACGAATAGTGGTGGCATCTCGACCACTGTCAGCACGGCGGACGATAACCAGGCGACTCTGGGTATTCCGTACGGATGGAGCAGTGGGTCTGCCGGAAGATACACCTCGCCGTCTTTGGTTACAATAGCTTCATTACTCTTGCTTTCGTTCGTCATGTTTTCGATATCATAGTATTTAGTTTACCTTCATCTTGTTGTTTTTTTCCTTCGGACTTAGCGTTAGTAGCTAATAGCTGTGTTTGTCCCGCCGTCGTGCGCACATATATACCGGATACTGTTTTGGAATGTAGGGTTCGCTGGACCGCTGAGATCTCCAAGGCGATCGAAAGTGGAGTCGGCGTTAACGCTGATCGTGTTAATTAATGGTGTTACCACAACCATCGCGTCCCTCCTCCGTGACTTGACGTGATGAGCTGGACTTCGGTCCGCAGAACTTTCGTGCTTTCGCCCGTTTAGTGACACGAGGTAAACGGCGGAATGGTTTCCGCCTCGCTCGCTCGCGTCACCCCACGGACGGAGTTCATACAGTCCGACCTGCTGTGACATCGAGTCCTCGTAAGCGGAGGATTCTTCCGACTGGTCATTGAAGCATTCGCTTACAAACCTCTATGCAGGGCCAAGAATAGGTGCTAAGTCACTGAAGGGATGGCGTGAAAGTTCCCCACCCCAAATCCGATCCCCAAAGCATCCAAACCGGGACTTGCGGTTATGCTTCGACGTATAGGTCCCTGCCTCATTCTCCAGGTAAAATGGATTCACCGTCCTCTGTTTGGTCAAATGCCGCGATGCGGTGGTTCAGCATCAACAATTTGCTTGCGGGGTGGGTGGGTCGGATAAAGGATTTTGAATGGAGAACTCAACGCTTCGACTCGAAACCGACTCAAAACCCGCTTCGAGGCCGAGCCGATCGCCTTCTTACTAAGTAACGGAGGTGGTGGGGTTGCTGGTGCGTGTGGTGTACGGCCAGGCCCAACTCACCTCCATATAAAACGTGAACCTTCCAAGACTTTACACCACACGCGGATCGGAGACCCCCCAAGATGGACTTCCAGCAAGCATCCCTAGCGATTTGTGCGGCTGCGATCGTCTACATCTCGTACCGACGGTGTCGCAACCTTACAATCAGGGACATCCCAGGTCCAAAGAGTCCATCATGGATATACGGTATCTCTGCACCCTCCGCGTGTTGAATGACGCCATCTCACCCATTCTGTGACAGGACACCAATGGCACTGGCAATACGAAGGGGTGGGTGTCCTCGAGAAGAGCATTCTGAAGGAATATGGAAACGTAGCTCGCTGGAATGGGCCGCTTGGGGTACGCTTCTTTTCGTGGGGTTGGGAGAAACTGAACGCGTATGCTGATATTGTCGTGTAGGAAGATCGCTTGTGGGTCGCAGATCCCAAGGCCGTTCACCATATTATCCAGGGGTCCAGCCATATGTACAAGAAACCGAGCAGCGAAAGGGGACGGTTCGCGTTAGTGATGGATAGAGGTCTCGTCTGGGCTGAGGGTGAGCCACCCCTCACACCTGCTTATTTCACCCCTAATCTTGGAATCAGGCGATGTACACAAGCGACAGAGAAGAGCCATGGCTCCCGCGTTCGGACTCGTCGAAGCCAAAGGCTTGTTCCCCTACTTTGTCCAATGTTCCAATTCAGTGAGTCATCGTTTTACCCAGGCTTGATGTTGAAATTGAACGTCTGATTGCTGGACAGCTCGTGGACAAATGGCACGAGGCTATCTCGAACGAAGAGCCGGGACAAGCTGTGGTCATGAATGTATGTTCGTGGCTCAGCAAAGCAACACTAGACGCGTATGTGGGGGAATTAAGAACGAGGCTTATCATTCTCACTGATCCGAATCCAGCATCGGGGCGGGGGCTTTCGAATATGACTTCGGCGCTTTGGAAAACACCGATAATAAATTCACAAAATCGTATTCGAACATGATGTACGGTTCCATTCCCTCCCGACCACCTGAATCTCCCTGACAAAGGACTTTCATAGTTTTGGAGCATTTGGAATGCCTTCCAAGGAACGCGTACTCATGACGAATGTCCTCGGATGGGCCTCAGAGAGCTTCATTAACTGGATGTTCGAGAGGGATCAGCGTCCTGGGATGGCCAACCTCCGGAAGAATAGAGAATACGCGCACGAAGTCGCGGTGAAGCTCATCGAGGAGAAGAGGCAAGAGCTGAAGGATGGTACCTCTCGAAGGGATCTCCTCAGTTTGCTTGGTTCGTCCTGCATTACCCTTACGAAGCTTGACATCTGGTGTAATGTTCAGTTGTTTAGTCAAGGCGAGTTCTGCCCTGCGGCCAGAATGGCGACTGAACGATGAAGAGATGATCGCTCAAGTGCGGTAAGACACTATTTATTGCCTTCCGTCCAAATAGCCCCTGATCATCCATGGTGCAGGACGATTATGTTCGCAGGCCACGAAACTACAGCAAAAACGGTCAGCTTTTTCAGATATTAGGTTGGAGTCCATCGTAACCGATTCCGTAGTTGGCATTCTGCCTCTGGGAGTTGGCCAAGAAGCGCGACGTCCAAGAAAGACTTAGGGTAGAGATCACGGAAACCTTGGAGAAGGTCAGGGCCAGGGGTGACAGTGGTTTTGACGTGAACGACTTCGACTCCATGCCGTACTTGGTTGCGGTGGGAAAGGTTTGTCTGTAATCAGTCTGCATGGTGAGGAGCTGAACGAAGGACTGATCCCCCGATCCGTACAGGAGGCCTTGAGACTCCACCCGGCTGCAACCGATATTAAACGTGTGGCCGCCGAAGACGATGTGCTTCCTCTGACGAAGCCCGTCGTAGGTGTTTCCGGAAAGGTATACAACGAGTTACCCGTTCCCGCAGGGACATATGTGTCTGTCTCCTCAGTCGGATATAACTTGTACGCCCGTCCTCTCGCTCCACATCCCTGGGGTTGAAATAGGTATTACTGTTTTACAGGAGCAAAGACTTGTGGGGACCAGACGCCTATGAGTTCCGACCAGAGCGATGGCTGGACACGAGCAAAAAGCCTGAAACGCCTTTGGGAGTTTACGGCAACCTGTGCGTGATATGCTTGGACATCCATTGCCCGTACGATGGATTGAAGTTGTTTGATACAGGATTACCTTCTCCGGAGGCCCCAGGAGTTGCATTGGATGGCGGTTTGCGTGAGTCCCCAGACCAGGCCTTACGGTAAACCCGAAGCGAACGAGGGCTGATCTCCTCTTTGCTTCCCCTAATAGTGTCGTGGAGATGCACACATTCTTGGTCGCACTCATCAAGCAGTATGATTTCTCCCTTCCGGACAACGAACCGGAAATCAAGATGTTGAGGCCATCGTCGGCTTTGCCGGTGGTCGTTGGAGAGGAACACAAAGGATCGCAGTTGCCGCTCAAGGTTACTGCTCTCACGTGAACGAACAGGGTGTGGTTATGATTTGGACTCCCCTTCGGGGCGGGGCCTCGCGAACTCGACAGATCCTTCCCTGCCTCCGGGGTGCGGTGTTACAGCGACCTGTAGCTCGGTGTGTCCAAATTTAGGGTAGCGGAACGCGAATCGTTGCCATGCATTTGGTGAGGACGTGTAAAATAGATAATGTATCGAGGAATGGAGGATGTGTGTGATCCCGTCCACTTAGGCAAATGGCTACTAGCACTAGAAGGGGATTAGGAAGATACATCGACTTCATTCGGTACATTGCCAACGAACGAAATAACCTGCGATTCAATCTTAGGCGCAGAACTTGATTTCTGGCCAGTGAGTTATGGCGATGATGTAAACGTAGCGCACACATCCACAACTTCCAAATACAGGTACACATCTCAGTCAGTGGAGGCGATGTCATCAGGGCGATATTGACACGAGGTATTGAATTCCGTGCACTGGTCTGTGGAAGATCGTCTAGATTTGACCGAAGGCAGGAATTTTATGGAATCGTGGCACATCGGCTCGATGGTCAACGGCCCCGGTGGCCACGGGACTGGGGGGTTGCGATTTCTGATTGGCGGAAGGGTAGGAGAACTTCACCATAAACTCGCGAACAACCGGGCTTCAGTGACGACAAGGTAGGCTACGCTTCTTCCGCACCCTGGTGTGTGTATGAAGTTCGCGTGGGTGGAACACCCGATGTGGTAGCCGGGAATGCGGGGCCATCGCGCCATGGAGATCCCCAGGTCGGAAAGAAGTTTGTTGGCACTACTGACGCTGATCATCGTAGTCGCCAACAGTGCTACCACAACAATCACGTCCCTCCCCCGTGATTCGACGTGATGAGTTAGACTTTGATTTGCGAGACTTTCGTGCTTCGTAACACGAGGTATGCTTTTTTCGCTTGTGTCACCCCCACCACAGGGACGGAATACGGTCCCTGCTGTGATATCGAGACCTCGTAAGCGGAGGATTCTTTCGACGGTTCATCAAGGCATTCACTTCTAACACAAACCTCCATGCAGGGCCTAGAATAGACACCGAGTTCTTGAAGCGATAGCATGAAAGTTCTTCACCCCTAACACGGCACCCAAAGCACTCGAATCGTGGGCTTGCAATTAAGCTTCAGCTTCAGCATTGACCCCCTGCCTTGCTCTTTAGGTAAAATAGACTTATCGTCTTCCGTTCGGGATGCCGCGATGCGGTGGTTCCACGGAGCGTGCGGCCGGGTTCAATTCATCTCCATATAAAACGCAACCCTCGCGTTGCATACGAACTAGGGATCTCCCGGCATGGACTTCCAGCAGGCGGCCCTAGTAATCTGCGGAGCCACAATCGTCTACGCCCTGTACCGACACTATCGCAACCTTACAATCGGGGACGTCCCGGGACCGAAGAACCCGTCTTGGATACACGGTATATCTGGATCTTCCGCACGCGAAGTACTATCTCACCAATTCTGGGACAGGACATCAATGGTACTGGCAATGCGAAGGGGTGGGTGTTCTTGAGAAGCACATTCTGGAGGAGTATGGAAACATAGCTCGCTGGAACGGGCCGCTTGGGGTACGCTTCTTTTCTGGGGGTTGGGCGTAGTTGGGATCTTGTGCTGATATTGTCATACAGGAAGTACGCTTGTGGATCACGGATCCCAAGGCCGTCCATCATATTCTCCAAGGTTCCAGTCATCTGTACGGAAGACTAAACAGTATTAGGGAAATGTTCGCGTCAACCATGGATAGAGGTCTCATCTGGGCTGAGGGTGAGCTGCCCCTCATATCTCCTATGGTCTAACCCCTGATCCTGGAATTAGGCGATGCACACAAACGACAGAGGAGGGCCATGGCTCCCGCTTTCGGACCCGCAGAAGTCAAAAGCTTGTTCCCCTACTTCGTCCGGTGTTCCAACTCGGTGAGTCATCGTTCCATCCACGCCTGAGATTGAAATTTAACGTCTGGTTGTCGGGTAGCTTGCAGACAAATGGCACGAGGTCATTTCGAATGGGGAGCTGGGACAAGCTGCGATCATCAATGTATATTCGTGGTTCAGCAAAGCAGCTTTAGATGCGTACGTGGGGAGTCAAGGACAGAGCTTATAACACTCACGGATTCGAACCCAGCATCGGCGCAGGGGTTTTTGAATATGAATTTGGGGCTCTGGATGGCATCGACAACAAATTCGCGAAGTCATACATGAATCTGGCGTATAGTTCCCTTCGTTTCTGGCCGTCGTAACCCCCTTGACAATGAAATTTCGTAGCTTCGAAGCGTTTGGCGTACCTTCCAAGGAACGTGTACTCGTAATGAATGCCTTCAGGTGGGCCCCAGAGGGTTCCACCACATGGATGTTTGAAAGAGACCAAAGTCCGGGGATGGTCAACCTCCGGAAGAATAGGGAATTTGCGCACGGGGTCGCGGCGAAGCTGGTCGAGGAGAAGAGGCAAGAGCTGAAGGATGGTACCTCTCGAAGGGACCTCCTCAGTTTGCTCGGTCCGTCCTGCATCCCATTCATGGAACTTGGTGCGCAGTGTAACGCTCAGTTGCTTAGTGGAGGCAGGTTCTGCCCTACGGCCAGAATGGCGACTGGACGATGAAGAGATTATCCCACAAGTTCGGTAAGACAACATTCGTCGCCCCCCGTCCAAATAATTCCTATTCACTCGTGGCTCAGGACAATTATGTTCGCGGGCCATGAAACTGTGACAAAGGCGGTCAGCTTTTTCACAGATGACATGTTGCAGTCCATCGTAACTGATCTCGCAGCTGACGTTCGGGCTCTGGGAGCTCGCCAAGGAGCCCCGCGTCCAAGGAAGACTCCGAGCGGAAATCATGGAAACCCTGGAGAAGATTAGGGCCAGGGGCGACAACGATTTCAGCGGGAATGACTTTGACTCCATGCCATACTTGGTTGCGGTGGGAAAGGTTTGTCTGCGGCCGGTCTGCATGTTGACGAACTGAACGGAGGACTATCCCCCCGATCCGCGCAGGAAATCTTGAGAATCCACCCGGCTGCAATCGATATTCAACGTGTGGCTGCGAAAGACGACGTCCTACCCCTTACGAAGCCTATCGTGGGTGTTTCTGGAAAGGTCTACAAAGTGCTTCCCGTTCCCGCAGGGACACTCATATTCATCTCCACATTCGGATACAACTTGTACGCTCGTCCTCTCGCTTCGTATCCCCGTGGAAATTCTAGGGCTGAGATAGGTTTTGCGGTTCGACAGGAACAAGAACTTGTGGGGATCAGACGCCTATGAGTTCCGACCGGAGCGATGGTTGGACGCGAACGAAAAGCCTGAAACTCCTTTCGGGGTTTACGGTAACCTGTGCGTGACATATCTTCACATCCACTGCGCGTACGATGAATTGAAGTCCTTTAATATAGCGCTACCTTCTCCGGGGGTCATAGGGCTTGTATCGGATGGCGTCTTGCGTGAGTCTCTAGACTTGACTCTACAGTCAGGCGGAGGCGGTTGCGAATTGATCGACTACTTTCTGTTAATAGGGTCGCCGAAATGCACGCATTCTTGGTCACACTCATCCGGCAATTTGAATTCTCCCTTCCAGACACCGGACAGGAAATCAAGACGTTGAAGTCGGGGTTTATTTTGCCGGTGGTCGCTGGAGAGGAACATAAAGGACCCCAGTTGCCGCTCAAGGTTACTGCTCTCATGAACGAGTAGGGTGTGGTTAAGATTTGGGACCCCACTTCAAGGGAACAAATTCGCAAACTTGACAGATCCTTCTCCGCCTTCAGGGCGCAGTCCTGCAGAGACATGTGAATCGGTGTGTAGATTCTTTGTGACCGGAGGAAGGATCTGGCACCCTCCCATCGATGCCTATCTTCTCCCAGTGTTGCTCTTCGTGTTGGAAAACTCCTCGGGTTTTCACCCAAACATCTTTCACTACATAACGCGAAACACCTAGTCTGTACACTCGAATAATATCCTTTCTACTGGACTAGGCTGAAGTCAAAAACAGAGACAAGAATTAAGGAGATATGTCAGCTTCATTCAGTACCTCCCAAAACAGGACTACCACAACTGGCATCGCGTCCGTGACTTGACGTGACGGGTTAGGCTTCGATTCGCGGAAACTTCGCGCTCTCGCTTGTTCAGTGACACGAGGTAGATGGCAGAATGGTTTCTGCCTCGTTCGCCTGCGGTTTCACGGCGTTCATCTTCGTTGCCCACACCGCGGGGATGGAATACAGTCCCTGGTGCGACACCGGGACCTCGTGAGTGGAGATTCATCCGACCGGCATCAAAGCACTCGCTTCTAACATGGACTTCCATGCAGGGTCCCGAATAGACACCGAGCCCTCGAGTGGCTGGCGTGAACATTCTTCACCCCAATACGATACCCACATCGTGGGCTTGCAATTACGCTTCGACAAATAGGTCCCTGCCACGCCCTCTGGCCGACGATTACTTGTGCCGACTTTCTTTAAAGGGTGGCAACAACTTCTCCATTGTCCCGGCCTTCGGGGTGGTGTGGTTACTCGGTAAAATGTATTCGTCGCCACTCGCCCGGTCGAATACCGCGATGTGACGGCTCCACGGGGCGTGCGGCCGGGTTCAATTCATCTCCATATAAAATGCAACCCTTGTGCTGCATGCAAACCAGTGATCCCCCTGCATGGACTTCCAGCACGCGGCCCTAGCGATCTGTGGAGCCGCAATCGTCTACGCCTTGTACCAACGGTATCGCAACCTTACAATCAGGGACATCCCAGGACCGAAGAACCCGTCATGGATACATGGTATCTCTGGATCCTCTGCGCACCAGATGACGCTATCTCACCGATTCTGGAACAGGACACACATGGTACTGGCAATACGAGGAGGTGGGTGTCCTTGAGAGGCGCATTCTGGAGGAATATGGAAACATAGCTCGCTGGAACGGGCCGCTCGGGGTACGCTTCTCTCCTGGGTGTCGAGAGTATTTGTATACCTGTGCTGATATTACCGTGCAGGAAGAACGGTTGTGGATCACAGATCCCAAGGCCGTCCACCGTATTCTCCAGGGTTCTGGTTATCTGTATGAGAAATTGAGCAGCAGTAGGGAACGGCTCGCGACAATCACGGATAAAGGTCTCGTCTGGGCTGTGGGTGAGTTGCCTCTCGCATCTCCTATGGTCTGACCCCTGATCCTGGAATTAGGCGATGTACACAAACGACAGAGAAGAGCCATGGCTCCCGCTTTCGGACTCGTCGAAGCAAAAGGCTTGTTCCCCTACTTCGTCCGATGTTCCAATTCAGTGAGTCATCGTTCCACTCATGCTTGATGTTGAAATCGAACGTCTGGTTGCCGGATAGCTCGCGGACAAATGGCACGGGGCTATCTCGAACGGGGAGCCGGGACAAGCTGCGATCATGAATATATATTCGTGGCTCAGTAAAGCAACGCTAGACGCGTGCGTAGAGTATCAAGAACCAGGCTTATAACACTCACCAATCCGAATCCAGCATCGGGGCAGGGGCTTTCGAATATGACTTCGGCGCTCTGGAAGGCACCGAGAACAAATTCACGGAGTCGTATTCTAAGTTGGCGTACGGTTCCCTCCCCTTCCAACCACCAGGACCTTCTTGATAATGGTCTCTCATAGCTTTGGAGCATATGGAATGCTTCCCAAGAAACGTCTATTCATGATGAATGCCTTCAGGTGGGCCCCAGGGGGCTTCACTACCTGGATGCTTGAGAGGGACAAGGGTCCTGGAATGGTAAACGCCCGGAAGAATAGGGAATATGCGCACGAAGTCGCGACGAAGTTGATCAGGGAGAAGAGGCAAGAGCTGAAGGATGGTGCCTCCCGAAGGGATGTCCTCAGTTTGCTCGGTACGCCTTATATCCTCTTTATAAACCTTGGTGCGCGGTGTAACTTTCAATTGTTTAGTCAAGGCGGGTTCTGCCCTACGGCCAGAATGGCGGCTAAATGATGAAGAGATCATCCCTCAAGTTCGGTAAGACGACACCCGTAGCCTTCCATCCAAATGATTCCCGCTCATCTGTGGTTCAGCACGATTATGGTAGCGGGCCACGACAGTGTGGCAAAAACTGTCAGCCTTTCACATATATTAGGTTGCAGTCTATCGTAACCGAGTCCGTAGTTGGCGTTCGGCCTCTGGGAGTTGGCTAAGAAGCGCCACATCCAAGCAAAACTTCGGGCGGAAATCACGGGAACCCTAGAGAAGATCAGGGTCAGGGGTGATAGCGATTTCAGCGTGAACGACTTTGACTCCATGCCGTACTTGGTTGCGGTGGGGAAGGTTTGTCCGCAGCCAGCCTGCATGTTGACGAACTGAACGGAGGGCTGATCCCTCGATTCATACAGGAAATCTTGAGACTCCACCCGACGGCAATCAGTGTCCCACGTGTGGCCACCAAAGACGACGTCTTGCCCCTTACGAAACCCGTCGTGGGTGTTTCTGGAAAGGTTTACAGAGAGATACCCGTTCCCGCGGGGACACTGGTGTTCATCTCCATGGTCGGGTGTAACCTGTAGGCTCGTCCTCTTGCTCCGCACCCTCGTAGAAATCCTGGGGTTGAGACAGGCTTTACCGTTTTGCAAGAACAAGGACCTGTGGGGACCAGACGCCTATGAGTTCCGACCAGAGCGATGGTTGGACACGAATGAAAAGTTTGAAACGCCTTTTGGGGTTTACGGTAACCTGTGCGTGACATACTTGCGCACCCTTTGATTGCACGGTGAATAGAAGTCCTTTGATACAGGGCTACCTTCTCCGGAGGTCATAGGGGTTGTATCGGATGGCGGTTCGCGTGAGTTCCCAACCTTTGCTTGATCGTCAACCGGAAAAATGAGAACTGATCTACTTCTTTCTTCCTCAAATAGCGTCATCGAGATGCACACATTTTTGGTCACGCTGATCAGGCAATATGACTTCTCCCTTCCAGATAACGGGCAGGAAATCGTCGTCTCCAGGCCAGCGTCGGCTTTCCCACTGGTTGTTGGAGAGGAACATAAGGGGCCGCAGTTGCCGCTCAAAATTACTGCTCTCATGAACGAGTAGGGTGTGGCTATTGTCTGGAGTGGCAGGACACGAATCGCCACTATACATGTGAGGTGTAGGATAGACAATGTATGGAGGAATGTTTGAGGCGTGGAGGATGCCACGGCCCAGTTAATGTTCGACCCTAGCACCCCTTGTGCAGAACCTGGTTTCTGACGAGTGGGTTATGGCGACGCAAACCTAGCGCGCACATCCACAACTTCCAGACCCAGGAACATATCTCGGGTGGTGGGGGCGATGTCACCAAAGCAATGCTATTATTCGCCCAGAACCGAAATATCCTCGTCGCTGCAGGAATCGCATTCCTCCGCAGTCGCACCTCCCCAACCAGAACCGGTGCCTCCCTCTGTAGCCTCGTCACATCCCCGGCCAAGGCGTCCACGTCGGGGTCCACCTGAATCAGTCCTTCGGACGGCGATCCTTTTCCCGAGGTGTCTAATGATCCCAACTCATCACCGATAGAGCAAGCTGAGATTGTGATTGCTGGGGGGGAGTCGTTTCCATCTCGCCTATCCGGGCGGTCGGTTAGCCTCGCGGGTGCGTCGTCCGGGCAGTGGCCCAAAATATCCCTCTCGGCAACGGGAATTTCTCTCCCCGTCTGACGAGGACTACCGTTGAAAGTATCGCGCCGTAGGCATCTCGAGTCTACGGGCTGCGCAATGTTCATTCGGTTCTCTTGATGCCCCCGATGTCATGGGGTAGAAGGGGGGACTTGAGTGGTGTCCCGGAGCTCGAGCCGGGAAGTAGGACCTTCGCGGTGGCAACTGTCAGGTATGAAGGTCAGTCCAGCTTGGGAGCGAGAGATTCACTCAAACCTTCAACAAAAGAATTCCAAACAACCCCTCAACTACTTCCTCGTCAGATTTCCGACGCAAATTCGAACCCTCCGACTGGCCGAAACCATCGATGGGAACCCCCCTTGAGTTCCGTATCTCCCTTCCCATCCGTCATATTCGTCATGGCCCCACCCTTTCATTCCCTGCTCGTCAGAGCCCTCGAGATAACATGGTTCTACCACCGCCGTCCGACAGGTGTGTGACTTCGTAGAATGACTGTACGGGTGGGACCTACAGAGCCGACCCGGGAAACCGACCCCCCACAGTCCAGCTGGTTTTTAGCCAGCGAGGGTTAGAAGATATGCGGAGCGCGAGGATGTAGCGGTGTCCTCAGAAGAGGAACATAGCTTTTTTATTCCGATCGTTCTCTTCGCTATCAGCCTTAACCACCGCTGGGTCTGCTGGCCCCTCACGGGCGCTTGTCATTGACTTCGGCAATCGCCTTCGCCGGGCTAGCTGCGCAAGTACAGCACTCGGCACAATAGATTCGTCACCCTTCGGCCGGTCGCATGCCGGGATATCACAGTCCTGTGAAGCATAAGGTGCGCCCAAGTTCAGCCAACCATATAAAACAGGGACGTTGGACCGCACGCAGACCAGGGATCCCCCAAGATGGATTTCCAGCAAGCAGCCCTAACGATCTGCGGAACCATAATCGTCTACGCCCTGTACCAACGGTATCGCAGTGTTACAATCAGGGACGTCCCGGGTCCGAAGAATCCGTCTTGGATACACGGTATCTCTGGATCCTCTACACGCTGTGCTAGCTCGCTGATTCTGGGACAGGACACCGATGGTATTGGCAATGCGAGAGGGTGGGTATCCTCGAGAAGCGCCTTCTGGAAGAGCATGGAAACATAGCCCGCTGGAATGGACTATTTGGGGTACACTTCCTTTCTAGGGGTCGGGCGTAGTCGGATTCTTGTGCTGATGTTGTCGTACAGGAAGAGCGCTTGTGGATCGCAGATCCTAAGGCCGCCCACCATATTATCCAGGGTTCCAGCCATCTGTACGGGAGGCTAAACCTTGTCAGGGAATTTCTCACGTTGGTCATGGATAGAGGTCTCACATGGGCTGAGGGTGAGTTGCCTCTCGTACCTCCCATGGCCTAACCCCTGATCCAGGAATCAGGCGATGTACACAAACGACAGAGAAGGGCCATGGCTCCTGCATTTGGACTCGTTGAAGCAAAAAGCTTGTTCCCCTACTTCGTCCAATGTTCCAATTCAGTGAGTCGTCGTTCCACCCATGCCTAATGTTGAAGTCGAACGTCTAATTTCTGGGCAGCTCGCAGACAAATGGCAAGAGGTTATCTCGAACGAGGGGTCGGGACAAACTGCGATCGTCGATGTATCTTCATGGCTCAGCAGGGCAACGCTAGACGCGTACGTGGGAGAGTCAAGAACGACGCTTATAATGCTCACTGATCCGACTCTAGCATCGGGGCAGGGGCTTTTGAATATGACTTTGGCGCTCTGGAAGACACCGACAACAAATTCACAAAGTCATACACGAACATGACGTATGGTTCTCTTCGTTTCTGACCACCGTAACCCTCTTGATAATGGACTCTCACAGCTTTGAAGCGTTTGGCATGCCTTCCAGGGGTCGTTTATTCGTCATGAATGCCCTCATCTGGGCCCCAGAGGGCTCCGTTACACGGATGTTTGAGAGAGACAAAAGTCCAGGGATGGTCAACCTCCGGAAGAATAGGGAATATGCGCACGAAGTCGCGGCGAAGCTGATCGAGGAGAAGAGGCAAGAGCTGAGGGATGGCACCTCTCGAAAGGATCTCCTCAGTTTGCTCGGTCCGTCCTGTGTCCCATCTATGGACTGTGGTGCGCTGTGTAACGTTCGGTTGTTTAGTCAAGGCGAGTTCTACCCTGCGGCCAGAATGGCGGCTGAGTGAAGAAGAGATGATCGCCCAAGTTCGGTAAGATATCTGTGGGCTCCCGTCCAAATGGTTCCCGCTCATCCATAGTGCAGGACGATTATGTTCGCAGGCCACGAAACCGTGTCAAAAACGGTAAGTCTTTCACAGGTGCTCGGTTGGAGTCCATCGTAACCGATCCCGTAGTTGGCGTTCGGCTTCTGGGAGCTCGCCAAGAAACCCCGGGTCCAAGAAAGTCTCCGTGCGGAAATCACAGAAACCCTGGAGAAGATCAGGACCAGGGGTGACAAAGATTTCAGTGTGAATGACTTCGACTCTATGTCATACTTGGTCGCTGTGGGAAAGGTTTGTCTGCAGCCGGTCTGCATGTTGACGAGTTGAACAGAGGGCTGATCTCCCGATCCGTGTAGGAAATCCTGAGAATCCACCCGGTCGCAACCGATATCCAACGCGTGGCCGAGAAAGACGACGTCCTCCCCCTTGCGAAGCCTGTCGTGGGCGTTTCTGGAAAGGTCTACAAAGAGTTACCCGTTCCCGCAGGGACACCCATATTCATCTCTGCGGTCGGATACAACCTGTACGCTCGTCCTCTCACTCCACATTCTCGTAGAAACCTCGTGGTTGAGGCAGATTTTGCGGTTTTACAGGAACAAGGACTTGTGGGGACCAGACGCCTATGAGTTCCGACCAGAGCGATGGTTGGACATGAACGAAAAGCCCGAAACACCCTTCGGGCTTTACGGCAACCTGTACGTGACGTATTTTTACATACACTACCTGTACGATGAATTGAAGTCCTTCGATATAGCGCTACCTTCTCCGGAGGTCATAGGGGTTGCATCGGATGGCGGTTTGCGTGAGTCCCCAGACTTGCTTTACGGTCAAACGGAAATGGATGAGAACTGATCAACCACTCCTTTTCTACCAATAGAGTCATCGAGATGCACACATTGTTGGTCACTCTCATCAGGAGATATAATTTCTCCCTTCCAGACAACGGACAGGAAATCACGGCGCTGAGAACAGGGTTGGCTGTACCGGCAGTTGCTGGAGAGGAAGATAAAGGGCCGCAGTTGCCGCTCAAGATTACCGCCCTCATGAACGAGTAGGGCGTGGTTATGGTTCGGAGTGGCGGGACGCGAGTCATCGCTATATGTGAGGTGTAGGATAATCCTTTTTTCTTCCGTTTTTGTTTATCGTCCAGAGGTGGTTGTACCTATTTTACATGTTGTATACTGCGAGGCCCCGTTGAATAGTATGGACGATGGCGTGAGAGAATACCAATAAATGTCTGTGGTGGACGTGTCGAGGAACACCCGAGGGGGAAGATACCGCGGTTCGATCCTAGCGCCCCTTGCGCAGTGCACACATCCGCAACGTCTAAACCCGAGGAACACCTCGGTCGGTGGAGGCAATGTCATCAAAGTAATACCAGAATACGCCCAGAACCGATACGTCCTCGTCTCGGTCTTGAACCGAGATATCACTCTCGTTTGCTCTCTTCGCCGGGACGGACGATCATCGCTGGATCCGCCGGCCCTCTGGGCGCCTGTCATGACCTTCGGTAATTGCCGTTCCCGGGGGAAATAGATTCGTCGCCGCTTGGCCGGTCGCATGCCGGGATGTAGCAGTTCTGCGAAAGCGCAAGACCTACCATATAAACCGGGACTTGGACCGCACGCGGGCTAAGGATCCCCCAAGATGGACTTCCAACAAGCAGCCCTAACGGTCTGCGGAGCCACGATCGCCTACGCCTTGTACCAACGGTATCGCAACCTCACAATCAGAGACATCCCAGGGCCGAAGAATCCGTCTTGGATACATGGTATCTCTGGATCCTCCGCGCGTAAAGTGACGCTATCTCATCAATTCTGGAACAGGACACGCGTGGTATTGGCTATGCGAAGCGGAGAGTGTCGTCGAGAAGCGCCTTCTGGAGGAATATGGAAACATAGCTCACTGGAACGGACCACTTGGGGTACACTTTCTTTCTGGGCGTCGGGCATCGTCGGATTCCTGGACTGATGTTGTCGTGCAGGAAGAACGCTTGTGGATCGCAGATCCTAAGGCCGCCCACCATATTATCCAGGGCTCCGGTAATCTGTACGGGAGACTAAACAGCGTTAGGGAAATGTTGGCGGCAATCATGGGTAGAGGTCTCGCATGGGCTGATGGTGAGGTGCCTCTCAAATCTCCTATGGTCTAACCCCTGATCTCGGAACCAGGCGATGTACATAAACGACAGAGAAGGGCCATGGCTCCCGCGTTCGGACTCGTCGAAGCAAAAGGGTTGTTCCCCTACTTTTTCCAATGTTCCAATTCAGTGGGTCATCATTCCACCCACGTTTGATGCTGAAGTCGAACGTCTGGTTGCTGCTCAGCTCGCGGACAAATGGCAAGAGGTTATCTCAAATGGGGAGTCGGGACAAACTGCGATCATCAACGTATCTTCATGGCTCAGCAGGGCAACGCTAGATGCGTACGTGGGGGAATCAAGAATGACGTTTATGAAACTCACGGGTCCGAATCCAGCATTGGGGCCGGGGCTTTTGAATACGACTTCGGCGCTCTGGAAGGCATCGACAACAAATTCACGAAATCGTATACAAACCTAAGGTATGGTTCCCTCACCTTCTAACCGCCGGAGCCTTCTTGACAATGGTCTCTCACAGCTTTGAAGCGTTTGGCACACCTTCCAGGGGTGGTTTATTCGTCATGAACGCCCTCAGGTGGACCCCAGAAGGCTTCACCACATGGATGCTTGAGAGAGACCAAAGTCCGGGGATGGTCAGCCTCCGGAAGAATGGGGAATATGGGCGTGAAGTTGTGGCGAAGTTGATCGAGGAGAAGAGGCAAGAGCTGAAGGATGGTACCTCTCGAAAGGATCTCCTCAGTTTACTCGGTCCGTCCTGCGTCCTATTTATGGATCCCGGTGCGCAGTGTAACTTTCAGTTGTTTAGTCAAGGCAAGTTCTACTCTACGGCCAGAATGGCGGCTGAATGAAGAAGAGATGATTGCCCAAGTTCGGTGAGACAACATGCGTGGCCTTCTGTCCAATGATTCCCGCTCATTTATGGTACAGGACGATTATGTTTGCGGGGCACGAAACTGTATCAAAAACGGTCAGCTTTTTCACAGATATCAGGTTGTAATCCATTGTAACCGATTCCATAGGTGACATTCGGCCTCTGGGAGCTCGCCAAGAAGCCCCAGGTCCAGGAAAGACTTCGGGCGGAAATCACAGGAACCCTGGAGAAGATCAGGGCCAGGGGTGACAAAGATTTCAGTGTGAACGACTTCGACTCGATGCCGTACTTGGTTGCAGTGGGAAAGGTTTGTCTGTAGCCAGCCTGCGTGTTGACGAACTGAACGGAGGGCTGATCCCCAATCCGTGCAGGAAATCCTGAGAATCCACCCGGCCACAGTCGAGATCCATCGTGTGGCGGCGAAAGACGATGTCCTGCCCCTTGCGAAGCCCGTTGTGGGTATTTCCGGAAAGGTCTACAGGGAGTTGCCCGTTCCCGCCGGGACGCTCATATTCATCTCCACATTCGGATACAACTTGTACGCCCGTCCTCTCTCCCCACATCCCCTTAGAAATATGGGGTTGAGACAGGTTTTATGGTTCTACAGGAACAAGGACTTGTGGGGACCAGACGCCTATGAATTCCGACCAGAGCGATGGTTGGACATGAACAAAATGCCTGAAACGCCTTTCGGGCCTTACGCCAACCTGTGCGTGACATATTTTCACACTCATTGCATGTACGATGAATTGAAGCCCTTTGATATAGCGCTAACTTCTCCGGAGGTCATAGGGGTTGCATCGGATGGCGGTTTGCGTGAGTCACCAGACTTGGCTTTACGGTCAAACGGAAAACTGATTGATTACTTCTTTCTACTAATAGGGTCATCGAGATGCACACGTTGCTGGTCACTCTCGTCAGGAAATACGACTTCTCCCTTCCAGACAACGGACAGGAAATCAGGACGTTGAGGCCAGGGTTGGTTCTGCCGGTGGTTGTTGGAGAGGAACACAAAGGGCCGCAGTTGCCGCTCAAGATTACTGCTCTCATGAATGAATAGGGTGTGGTTATGGTTTGGAGTGGCGGAGTGTGAGTCATCGCTATATATTCGGAGGTGTAGGATAGTCCTTTTTCTTCCGTTGTTGTTTATCGTCCAGAGGGGGTTGTACCTATTTTACATGTTGTATACTGCGAGGTTCCGTTGAATAGTATGGACGATGGCGTGAGAGTACACCAACCAACGCCCGCAGCGGACGCGTCCCGGGATAGTTAATGTGTCGAGGAACGCCCGAGGGGGGAAGATGCCGCAGTTCGATCCTAGCGCCCTTTGCGCAGTGCACACATCCACAACTTCTAAACCCGAGAAAACGCCTCGGTCGGTAGAGGCGATGTCATCAAAGCGACACCAGAATACGCCCAGAACCGAAACGTCCTCGTCTCGGTCTTGGACCGAGATATAACTCGTTTGCTGCGATCGCCCCTCTCTCCGCCGAGACGAACAATCATCGCTGGATCTACCGGCCCTCCGGGTGCCTATCACTATCCTCGGCAATCGCCGTTCCCGGGCAAAATAGATTCGTCGCTCGGCCGGTCGCATGCCGGGATGTAGCAGTTCTGCGAAAGCGTAAGACCTACCATATAAACCGGGACTTGGACCGCACGCGGATCAGGGATCCCCCAAGATGGACTTCCAGCAAGCAGCCATAACGGTCTGCGGAGCCACGATCGCCTACGTCTTGTACGAGCGGTATCGCAGCCTTACAATCAGAAACATCCCGGGACCGAAGAATCCGTCTTGGATACACGGTATCTCTGGGTCTTCCGCGCGCAAAATGACACTATCTCACCGATTCCGTAACAGGACACACGTGGTACTGGCAATGTGAAGCGGAGAGTGTTGTCGAGAAGCGCCTTCTGGAGGAATATGGAAACGTAGCACACTGGAACGGACCACTTGGGGTACACTTTCTTTCTGGGCGTCGGGCATAGTTGGATTCTTATGCTGATGCTTTTCGTGCAGGAAGAACGCTTGTGGATCGCAGATCCTAAGGCCGCCCACCATATTATCCAGAGTTCCGGCCACCTGTACGGAAGACCAAACAGCATCCGGGAAATTTTCGTGTCAGTCATGGGTAGGGGTCTCACATGGGCTGAGGGTGAGTTGCCTCTCAAATCTCCTATGGTCTAACCCCTGATCCCGGAATCAGGCGATGTACATAAACGACAGAGAAGGGCCATGTCTCCCGCTTTCGGACTCGTTGAAGCAAGAGGCTTGTTCCCCTACTTCGTCCAGTGTTCCAATTCAGTGAGTCATCGTTCTACCCACACTTAATGTTGAAGTCGAACGTCTGGTTGCTGCTCAGCTCGCGGACAAATGGCAAGAAGTTATCTCAAACGGGGAGTCGGGACAAACTGCAATCGTCGATGTATCTTCATGGCTCAGCAGGGCAACGCTAGACGCGTACGTGGGTGAACCACGAACGAGGCTTATAATGCTCACCGATCCGAATCCAGCATCGGGGCGGGGGCTTTTGAATATGACTTCGGCGCTCTGGAAGGCACCGACAACAAATTCACGAAGTCATACACGAACATGACGTATGGTTCCCTTCCCTTCCAACCGCCGAAGCCTTCTTTACAATGGTCTCTCATAGCTTTGAAGCGTTTGGCGTACCTTCCAGGGGACGTGCATTCGTGATGAACGCCCTCAGATGGGCTCCAGAGGGCTTCGCTGCACGGTTGTTTGAGAGAGACAAAAGTCCGGGGATGGTCAACCTCCGGAAGAATAGGGAATATGCGCACGAAGTCGCGACGAAGCTGATCGAGGAGAAGAGGCAAGAGCTGAGGGATGGTACCTCTCGAAAGGATCTCCTCAGTTTGCTCGGTCCGTCCTGCATCCCATTCATGGAACTGGTGCGCAGTTTAACGATCAATTGTTTAGTCAAGGCAAGTTCTACTCTCCGGCCAGAATGGCGGCTGAGTGAAGAAGAGATGATTGCTCAAGTTCGGTAAAATATCCGTGGGCTTCCGTCCAATAATTCCCGCTCACTCATGGTGCAGGACGATTATGTTTGCGGGGCACGAAACTGTATCAAAAACGGTCAGCTTTTTCACAGATTTCGGGTCGCAATCCATCGTAACCGATTCCTTAGCTGACATTCGGCCTCTGGGAGCTCGCCAAGAAGCCCCGTGTCCAAGAAAGACTTCGGGCGGAAATCACAGAAACCCTAGAGAAGGTCAGGGCCAGGGGTGATGGTGATTTCAACGCGAATGACTTTGACTCCATGCCGTACTTGATTGCAGTGGGAAAGGTCTGTCTGCAGTCGGTCTGCATGTTGACGAACTGAACGGAGGGCCGATCCCCCGATCCGCGTAGGAAATTCTGAGAATCCACCCGGCCGCACTTGATATCCAACGTGTGGCCACGAAACACGATGTCCTACCCCTTGCGAAGCCCGTCGTGGGTGTTTCCGGAAAAGTCTACAAAGAGCTGCCCGTTCCTGCAGGGACACTCATATTCATCTCTGCGGTCGGATACAACCTGTACGCTCATCCCCCCACTCCACACCCCCGTAGGAATCCTGGGGTTGAGACAGGTTCCGCGGTTTTACAGGAACAAGGACCTGTGGGGACCAGACGCCTATGAGTTCCGACCAGAGCGATGGCTGGACATGAATGAGAAGCCTGAAACGCCTTTTGGGCTTTACGGTAACCTGTGTGTGACATCTTCACATCCACTGCCCCCACGATGAATTGAAGTCCTTTGATATAGCGCTACCTTCTCCGGAGGTCATAGGGGCTGCATCGGATGGCGGTTTGCGTGAGTCCCCAGACTTGGCATTACCATCAAACGGAAACGGATGAGAACTGATCTACTTCTTGCTTCTTCCGATAGCGTCATCGAGATGCACACATTTTTGGTCACGCTTATCAGGCAATATTACTTCTCCCTTCCAGATAACGGACAGGAAATCACGACGTTGAGGGCAGGATTGGTTCTGCCGGCGGTTGTTGGAGAGGAACATAAAGGGCCGCAGTTGCCGCTCAAGATTACTGCTCTCATGAACGAGTAGGGTGTAGTTATGGTTTGGAGTGGCGGGACGCGAGTCATCGCTATATAAGTGAGGTGTAGGATAGTCCTTTTTTTATTCCGTTTTTGTTTATCGTCCAGAGGTGGTTGTACCTATTTTACATATTGCATACTGCGAGGTTCCGTTGGATGGTATGGACGATGGCGTGAGAGCATACTAATCAATGGCTGTGATTAACATGTCCAGGATAGACAATGTATCGAGGAACGTTTGAGGGGAGGATGCCGCGGTTCAATCC
>Ga0307517_10001968_pt1 | contig 33527 bp, 15 predicted proteins | sample 23_EM_MG_FD_194515 | JGI IMG/M metagenome (GOLD analysis project Ga0307517, IMG submission 194515) | Populus trichocarpa ectomycorrhiza microbial communities from riparian zone in the Pacific Northwest, United States - 23_EM | ecosystem: Host-associated > Plants > Roots > Unclassified | place... | reverse complement strand
TTGTTATTATAATTTTTTAGTTGTTATTATTATTATTATTATTATTTTGTTGGTAAAAACATAATAAAAGGAAATCTAAGGTTTTCCAATTTTTAATTTTTTCGAGGTTCAGAAATTTGTTGATGGATTTTATTGTAGAAATGTACAGATTCCCACAAATGGATTTTGCTGATGGACCAAAAATTTCGGTAATTTTATCGACGTGGACACTCTTAAATGCAATGGCCCATGGTTCTCAAATATACTTCAAATATACTTACTTAGGACCGTCTGTTTTGGACGCGACCAATTATATGATGTTTGGTTATAAAAAAAACACGTGATTTGGTTCATGAGACTCATTAATAAATAAGGTTTAATCTTAATTTGTTTTAATTGAAGTAGTTTTTATATGCTTTCAGTAAATCACTCTCTTATACTTTCTTTTACTTGTTTCTTTTTTATTATTGGTTTTTTTTTTTATTGTTCATAAAACAAATAGACCGAAACAACTTTTGAAATTTTTCTTAGTTCAAGAAACAACTGTATTAACAAAAGAGCTATAAATTGTTTTTAAGAGTTTGTATTTGCATAGATCTACATCAAGCGAGTTTGACTCTGGCAATAAAAGACCAATTTTTTTTTTTTGGCAAGTTTGAATGAATTTCTTGTTGAGATGTAGATTGCAAAGCTTGGATTGCAATTGCAAAATAAAAAATTACAATATGTTTTTTTGTTATTTTATTATAACATTAATTTCAATTATTGTTTTAATCAAATATATTGAACATAGTTTTTGCTAGACAACAACTTCAATCATAATTTTAATCAAACATATATTTTAATCAAACGAATCCAATTAAAAGTGATATTTTAAAACTATAACCACAAAAGCTATCACAATACCAAACATAAGAGTTTAATGATAATATTAAATATTTAAATTCTATGAAGAAATTAAAAAAAAAAGTTAAAGAAAAAAAAAAAAATTTACTATTCATTTGAACAATGAAACTCCACAAAACAGACAATCATCTAACGGTTAGATGGCTTTTTTTGCACTTCTAGCCATCATTGGTTTCCAAATGAATCCAGAGGGGCACTGCTCTTCATTAAACTCCCCAAGCGATTTTCTTCTGTTCTTTAAGTTTGCTGGATTCAGTTAGCTAAGTTAATCCAGTTTAATTTTCTTAAAAGATATCGTTTTGGTTTTTCTATGCAAAAGCTATAAAACGACATTATTGTAGATAAATTTATAAAAATAAAATTCCTTAAATTTGACTTCCTTGTTTCTGCAGATGTTTTTCAGTGGTCATAGGAGGATGTTAGAACCATTGAAAAATACATAAAATAATTTGAAAAGTCACTTTCAACCTCGTTAACCAGCCATTGTCACCCCCTAATGACATCAATCTGCACAGCCTTTTCTTCTTCTTTTGTGTAAAAGGACAAGTGGGCTAGTATATCTACGTTTGAATTTCTTTCATTGCTTGACAAGAAACTGAGAAGACCTTGACAGAGTCACATGCAGAGGATTGAGGAATAGAGCAAGAGAAACCATTAAGCAAGAAGAAAAGAAGAAACAAACAAAATAAGCCTTTCGACTTGCAGTTTTGACCCGCCAAGCAATCTACTGTTTTAAGAAACAAGAGTTGCTGCTGACCATCCATCATCTTCTTTTATTTTCTCGACCCAAATTCATACCTTTCTTGAAAACGACTCTCTCCCTCTCTCTTCTTTTTTCTACACTTCTCGTGCCATAACTGTTTATCACTGGAGCAGTTAATATTAGCTTTCAATCAAGCACAGCATTTTTCTTATCGTTTTCGCCTTTTTGGTTTTGACTCGTCTACATGTATCTTTTGGTGGTGGCTGTGTCACTTTGTTCTTGCTAACCTCTCTCAGCACTACTGCTTCTTTGTCCAAAACCTACCACTTTCACATGGGATTGTTCAGAGCTAAAGGTGTGGTCTACAAGCCTGTGGAGAATGTTAATCTTGGCCCTGACAGTGATGAATTCTATCTGCAAGCCAATGTCAAAGGTTTGCATTTTCAATTCCATCTTCCATCATATACTTCACTTTCGATTGCTAAGGTTCTTTTGCATATAGCCTTATCACAGAAACAATCAAGGTTCAAGTTCAATATGGTAGGGTTAAGCTGATGAGTTTTTGCTGATGAGATATTTGTAGACAAGTTTCAGTGTTTTAATCTCGAAGCATTAAGATTCATTTACCATTCTATCATTTTATAGGCAGAGAATCTTGAACCAACATATCATAAATATCAAGCCAACCATGCTTGGATGTTCTTTCTCGCAAAATTCTCGACTTTTTGTTAATTTGGTACTGAAACTAACTGTTTGGACAGAGATTCTATCAAGTCAGGTTGCTTGAACAGATCTTCCTGCAGCAGAGTACTTTTGTTTGTTTGATTTAAATAATGTTTACAATTTATTAATCCTGGAAACAATGATAGTGAAATCACTTACTCTAGACTAGTTTCGTTGGGCTTCAGGTCCTTTCTTCATCATTTAATTAAAACCGGTCCTTTCTTCATCATTTAATTTAAACCATATTTACCAAAAGCAGAAACTTCAAGGCAAGCTATTGAAGTCTTGCTTAGCATATATGCCCTTCTGCATGTGCCTATACTTGCCTGAATATATTTGTTGCAGACATATGCTTGAGTTAATTTTCATGCTGTTTGGCTAATGTGTGCATATATATGCTAAAATTTGCGTCTGTTTCATAAGCTCCTCGCATGGCTGGATTTCCTGTCAAGATTTTCGCCTGGTTTCTCGAGTCGCGGATTTTTGGAACATTCCTGCTGTACATTTTGAAGAGAAACAATCTGATTCACAAGGTCTGTCTTTCCCATTTTTTTCATCGTGGTTTTTTTTTAGTAGTAGCTCAGTTCTTAATTTCGTTCATCTTATGAATGACCAATCATGCAATTACTAATTTGTTACATTTCCTTCCTAGTTAATTGTCAACATCTTCTTTCACTTTTGCATTTCTAGTTAATTGTCGGCATCTTCTTTCCCTTTTGCATCAAAATTTTACTAATCATTGAATATAATCAAAACCATATCAAGAAACATCACCTGTACTTTTCTGAATCATCTTTAAGGCTTAAACTACCCTAGGGTCCACATATTCCTAATTGTACATGGTAGTCGTTATTGGTGCAGCTAGGTTACGTGCATTTGCTGTCAGAGCCTTAAAACTTGTTTACATTTGTTACCCCACATGCCCCAATCCATCCACAGCTACCTTTTTCGTAACTTCACTTCAAAGCTCTCTTTTTCCTCACCAAACTTAAATCTGCAGAAGCATGTACTTAAATCTTTGTAATAATATTACCTTAAATGAAATTAAAACAAACCGATTATGATCCATTATAAGCTCCTAACGTGAAAAAAATTAACCACCAACAAATTATTCTGTGTCTCTTTGTCGGGGAATGGGACAAAAGAGTAATGTGTGAGTCTTAATGGTTGTACTTTTGTCTCAAAATACAGCCAGTCTATGTGAAACAAAACCTGCACTGTCTCATTCAATCTGTTGTCAAGAGTTCCACTGGATACCTGGCAGTAGCTTTACTGTTTCCTTATTATTATTCATAGGATCCAGTCCTCTCGAATCTACTGCCCATCAGAAGAAATTTACAAGACATAATTAACTAATCATATTTTTTAGTCCAAATATACAGAATGTGTGCATAATTCATTGAAATTTATTGATGCAGAATTATATTTTCTTTTGGTATTAGAATAATTTAGAGTCAGATATTGGATTACAAAGGGTTTTTGTTTCCAGTTAGAAATCTTACTTGCGAATGTTCTGACTAGGATTCAGCTATGAGCGCTTTTCATGTAGAATAATGTAAGCTTCCCAGTAGATATATATAGAAATGGTCTGAATTCATGAGCCATAATTCGACATCCATGTCACCTGGGGTTTCAAAAATGAAAGTCAAAATCAAACTGGCATGAACAGATATTCTATGTATACACATCTTGCAAGCTGTTCCTATGTATATTAGAATCACATTTTAAGGCCTCATTTTTCCTTCCTAGCAAGGACAAGCATTTATCTCACATTGAATTTTGATATTCTATGTCAAATACTCGTGAATGCTTGCAACTCTTGCAGCTAGTTACAAATGCAGAACTGAAGGAATCGCCTGTGTACGTCCCTATGCATCCATTTGAAGGTAGGTTCACTACCTTTAAGTTTCTAACTCTTATACTATCTTTGATACTGTTCACAAGCTGTAAATTGGTTATAGTTACAGAAGAGTTAGCATTGATTACGTCTTGAAGAGGAAATTCTGGTCTTACAAGATTTAAAACAATTATACCATTATCAGCCATTTGTATTTCTTCCATTGGAGTTCCATGAGAAAGATTTTGATTTGAGTTCATCACTGCAGAGCTCAATGAACAAGAAGTCAAGCACATAGATTCTGGTCTATCACCGTCTGAGCAAGTTCAGCAGGCAATTAACTGTCTGCCTCTGCCTTCAGAGAAAATTGTAAATGGATTGAAGCCATCTTTCCGTCGCTGGACAATAATGGATTATTCTAAAGCCTACAGCTCAGGAGAAATAACTCCATGCATGGTACATCATTTCTTAGCCATTTCTTTCATGAAATGCTCTTTTCCTTTTTTGTTTGAGGTTTCAAATGTAAGCGCTGTAACTTGCGCATACATTTGAAACCTCAAAGGTCTAATTACATGATTCAAAGAATTTCTTTCAGTCTCTTTTCTTGTTGCCGACAAGTTTGTCATGTAAATTATATCAATGCAGTTTATACTGCAGTTTTCCATAAGTTCTTGATGCTTTTCTCCTTAGCACAGGTTGCAGAACAATTAGTAACTGCCATCCGTGAATCTTCCAGTCCTCCAATGGACATGGCATTTTTTATTAATTATGATGCTGAAGATATTTTAAGGCAGGCTAAAGAATCAACTCGTCGGTATGAAAGAGGTAGTCTTAATTGAAACTCATGAGTAAATCTTTGCATATGAGAATATAGCAGTTTCATTCAACCCTCTTTCCATCAATGGTGCACTGTTTATCTCGTGAAAAGTATTGGGTCTGAATTTATTGATGGTCTCATTCTTCTAGTTCACTAGTTTATATTAGTCGCTTTGAGCATGCTCTGAAACTCCTACTTGTTCTGTTTCATTCCAGGGGAGCCAATATCAGCTCTAGATGGAGTTCCAATTGCAATAAAGGATGAAATAGACTGTAGCCCTTATCCGACAACAGGTACTTCATCAATGACCATGTTGTTTTATTCGAAAAATTGCTCCACTTGATTCTTGTGCTTATAAATCTTCTTTTTGTGTGTTTTACTGATGATGTAAAATTGAATTTTCTAGGTGGGACAAAGTGGTTGCACAAATTCAGATCTTGTAAAGGTGATGCTTGCTGTGTTATGCGTCTCAGATCATGTGGTGCTGTAATTATTGGAAAAACCAATATGCATGAGCTTGGAGCTGGAACAAGTGGAATAAATCCTCACTATGGGTAAGACTAATCTTCCTTTCTCCACTGATAAATTTGAATAATATCCTACATGAAACGTTGAAACTCGTAACCCAAATACATTACGATCTCTTGTTTCTTGTAACGTCATAAATAAATTATACTTATATGTTTAACGCATCTGAAAGATTATTAAAGACAATGATGGCATTTCCATAATTATGAATGTTGTAGGGCTACTAGAAATCCATACAATCCTGGCATGATCTCTGGAGGTTCATCTAGTGGATCAGCTGCTGTGGTAGCTGCAGGACTTTGCCCTGTTGCCCTTGGTGTTGATGGGGGAGGTAATTTAAATCCATCCTTAACTGGAAAACTCTATTGTTATCAAGCTGAGTTGAAGCATTCTCACTAAACGGTAATCTTTCTTTGGTTTTATATGTAGAATAACTGAATACAGTAGCTAATCACGGAAAAAGAATAACACCTGCAATTGCCATTTCCCAGTTTATGAAGTCCATTGCCATGTCAATAGGCAGACACTAACTTCATTCTTGTTTTAACTTCCCTGCGAGTATTTTCTGTAATTCCTTGAGCTAAGAAAATCAATCTTTCTTTTCTGCAGCAACCCAAGATTTCCTATGCAATTAAAATATTTCTTAACAAGTTAATAAATTTATGTTTGATGGAAGGTTCTGACGTTTATGCCAGAAAATTCTTCAAAATTGTTACTTATAGTACCATGTATCATGTCAATAATGTCTAAATAAATACATCTTTCATCATAATGTAATCAGGATCCGTGAGAATGCCTGCAGCTCTTTGTGGTGTTGTTGGTTTCAAACCAACTTTCGGGCGTGTACCTCACTCTGGGTGAGAGCTCATTTCTAGCTTGATTTCATTTCATAAATCTTTGGATTTCTCAATGTAGATGAGTTTTCGATGTTGTGAAGATAAATTTTACATTTTTTCAGTGTTCTTCCTCTGAACTGGACAGTTGGGATGGTAGGAGTATTAGCAGGCACGATAGAGGATGCGTTTATAGTGTCAGTGTCCTCTCTTAATTTGAACTTTTTATCTGAGTTCTAAGTGTCTGTTTGGATGCCATTTTATGATTTTCATGTAGAGTATAAAGTATCTTTTTTTTTATTTTCCAGTTATGCAGCTATAAATGGCCCACTTCCTTCCCATGAAACCTCTGCTATACCGCTGGTAAGAAACTGCTCCGCAGTTTTCTTTACAGGTCTGGGAACTCTTTGAAAATGGCCTTCTAGACTATTTCAGAGTAACATCTGACAAAAGACAATCTTTTCTCTCTTTGTTTCTGAAACTATCAGCCAAAGGTATACTTCCCACTGCTGCAATCAACAAATTCAGTGTCAAACGTCATATTGGCAAGATATGGGGAGGTTAGTGGATTTCTCAACCTTGGATTCGCTATATGTTGTTGTCTCAAGTTACTTTACACGCACCGGATCATTCTTCTGATTCCTTTCTTTTATTCTTTAACCACTAAACGGGTCCCTTAGTGGTTTAGTGATTGCGGTGATGATATTAGAACATGTTGTTCCCAAGCATTGCACCAGCTTTCTGAGAAGTTTGGGTGGAAGGTATGGCAATATAATATTAAATATTTTACAAATTTTGATCAAAATAAATATATTTTCTCGAATAGTATGTTGTTATTGTAAAGAAACTTGTTTACAATATTTTCAAGGAAGCTCTTCATTAGTTTCGTCCCTGTCCACTCTATGCTAATGTTTTATGGCCTCTTACATGCAAGACTGTAGATGTTACCATACCAGACATAGAATCAATGCGCCTCGCACATTACTTAACAATCGGATCTGAGTGCACTGCTGCACTTAGTTCTTATCTAGAGAAGTTGTATGTTACCTCTGGCTAACACATTTTCATCCTTCTTTTCAATAAAACATTTTAAAATGTGGATGATGATATTCTGTGCTCTTGAAATAGGGATAATGCAGAATCAGGATGGGATTTAAGGGTAGCACTTTGTGTATATGGTTCTTTCAGTGGTGAAGAGTATATAAAGGCTCAGAAACTCAGGTGCATTACAGCCTAAATTTATTTAATTTCTTTTATGCTTACAGTTGAAATTAAATTTGATGTTAAATCAAATGCCAGCTTCCTGTATCAGTAAATTCTGAGAATCTATCTTCAAATGCTGCAATAACATCATGATAAGCCTTCAAACGCTGCATTTTATATTAACCTTTCTGGTATTTATCTTGTGGTGACTTCTTGTTTCAAATACTCCATTACTGAAGCTTCGTGTTAAGTACATATCAATGGCAAGATTTTCTGTTCCACCCCAAATCTACACGGTACCTCTAGCGCTATTAGTTATCTATGACAAAGTAATTCTACTGTTTAGCTGGCCAGTTTTTCATTATGGTAAAGTGTCAGAGTCCTAAACACAGGTTAGTATATTCAGTTCTAGCAGCAGCGGGTTCATGCAAAAGTTGTTGAAGCTTAGGGCTATTTCCCTTCAAACCCCTGCTCGTATTCTGTAGTGAATTCTAGTATTATGTCATAATATACTTTTGTATAAATTCTATCAAAGTGTTCACAAGTCACTTTCATTGATTCTGACTTCGAGCTCATCTTTAAACTTCAATAAGCCAATCACTTGTCATCAGCATTTTGAGTCATCATCGAATACAGATGACTTCCCAGTGGAGTTTACTTGTTAGTTATTAGCCAGTCACTTACCATTTTGACTCCTACATAATTATTCATTTGGTTGTCCTCATTTCATGAATACGTGAATGATACAAGATTCTATGTATTTGCAGGAGCCGGCAGATGCAATTTCACAGGAATATATTTACAAAAGCAGATGTCATTGTCACACCGACAGTAGGGTATTGTTTTCTCCTTTTATTGGTGTTGTACACGATTCCCTATATTTGTTTTGAAGGGCTCAGGTTACTCTATATTCTTCTTGTTCTATACTGTAAAGCATCTTGGATGTATGAAAAAGTGAAGTTTGACATCAAAATGCTCTTCCATCTTCCGATGCTTAATGTTCATCTGTTCTACAAAACAGCGTAACTGCATACCCAATTTTCGATGATGCTCTCAAGACTGGTGAGCTGGACTACATTAATGGAGGTATGAAGTTCAGGACATAACAAGATTTTAACAGAAAATGTATCAAATTGCTTTACTGTACATGAAAGTAGCCAAATACAAATACAATTGAATAATCACTCAAACCATTTTCATTGTTGCAGCTGCACTAGTTCGGTATCAGATAGCAGGAAATTTTCTGGGATTGCCAGCAGTTACCGTTCCAGTAATGATCTTTATCGCTGTCTCATCATCATCGGTATCAGTTTTCTTCTGCTAACCTGAATTATGTATGACAGGTTGGATATGACAAAAATGGGTTGCCTATAGGCCTCCAATTTATCGGAAGGCCATGGTCAGAACCAACATTGATCCATATAGCATATGCTATGCAGGTATATTATCAGGTTCTGAGATTTAGATTTTTGTATTATTTCTCTCTTTGGCCTTCAATTTGAATATTTAAGTTTCGTATTAAAATGTTCACAAGCTTAACAGTGCAAGTATTCACAAATTTAGCCATATGCATGATATGCTATTCTAACTTTTTTCCGAATCCAGAGATGTATTTCCAAATAGCATTTAAATTGATTAATTAATCCATGGAGGAATCTTTTCTTGATCACTTGTACAATTGCAGCTAACCCTTGCAATGCTCCTGTGAGAAATGTGTTGAATCTTGAAGATCTTTTCATACGAGGCTCATGCTATTTATTCATAGAACTGATGTATCAAGTATTTTTGGTTTCAGACTCTCTGCGTTTCAAAGTACAGAAAACCACAGGTTTTCTATGATTTGCTCGAGAAAGATTAAATGGAAGAGGGTCTTTCAATTCTCAACGTGCTTCTACACCCTATCGTTTCTTCTTTATCTTGGTGAAATGTCAGAAACATTTTGGTGTGGATTACCTGTTTATCCATAGCATTTAGTCGCTGGTTATTCACATTTAAACCATGTATTTTACTTTTGTTTTTTTATATATATAAAAAAAACAATGCTGTTACATATTTATCATATTAATTATAACTAAAAGGAATCAATATTTTACTATAAACTGAATTATTATGAATTGTAAGTGCTTTTATTATAGATTGTATTGTTCGGTACTATAGGAGAATTACTATAGACTATGAGTGTTTTCATTGTGGATTACATTATTTGAGTTTGCTCTTTGCTAAAAACATTATGGGTTGGGGAGGTGTAATGGCAGAGATACCCTTACCACATAGAGTTGCAGAGACTACAGGGGGTGGGGTTGTCTTTTTGGTTGGGAAGAAAATGGTCAATTCGGATTTTGATAGGGCTACATGACCCAGGCTGCAGACACCTGGCGCTCGGCTTCAGGTCAGGACACTACGACCAGACCCGCACACCTAACAGCAGCCCAGCAAATAAACACCTCGTGTTGGGTTTGTCAAGGCCTGACGTTAGGGACAGCCAGCGAGCCTGGCAGCAGCACCAAGCTGCAAACACCTGGCATTGGGCTGCCATGCCCCAGGAGCTAGGAAACCCGCACGCCTTGCTGAAGACCTGACGACCAGGTTTGCATGCCCACGCGCATGGGTCTGCAGGCCCGCGCGTTGGGTGAAGACCCAGGCGAGCATGGGGTCTGCGGCCCAGCGCGCCTGACTCTGCAGAACCGCTTGCTGGTTGCAAACCTGCACGTTGGGGTCTCTTCTGACCCACGCCTTAGGTTCGCATACTCGGGCGGCTAGGTCTGCAAACCCTGCAGAAAAGAAAAATGAAAAAATAATAATAATAATTATTATTATTATTATTATTATCATTACCGTTAATAATTTTTTAAAAAAACAATTATTACTATAAAAACTTTAGCTAGACAAGTTTATTATTATTATTAATATAATAAATATTATTATTTGTATTCTAAATATTATTACTTTTATTATAATTAAAAGTAGTAGTATTAAAATATTATTATTTGTGATATAAATATTATGATTTTTATTATAATAAATATTATTAATATTAAAAATAATATTATTTTTATTATAATTTGTATTATAATTAATATTATTCATATAATAATTAATAAATTTGTAGAAAATATTATTAATATTGAAAAACAATAATAAATTTGATTTAAAGGGTAAAATTAAGAATTATTATTACTATTGTTATTATCATTACCTGATTTTAATAAAAAAATATTACTACCATCAAAGAAAAACATAAAAAAAAATTTAAAAGATTGAAAAATATAAGCACAGATAAGTTAAATATTATTATTAATATTATTAAAATTACAATAAATATTATTACTATAAAAAAAAACATAAATTTGATTTTAAGGATAATCAATTATTATTATTATTGTTATTATTATTATTACTACTACTACTACTAACTTGTGTCAGACATATCTTTCAGACTCAAGAACTTAGGGTTGGAGGGTTCGTCTGACCCAAGTTGCTTGGGAGAGGCAAGGGCGCAAATCCAAGTCTCTTGGGTCTTCCAACCCCGCCAGGGCAAAGTCACTTGGGTCAGTGTTCAAATCCAAAGCTATTGGATCCGGTGTCCGGACCCAAGGCCCTTGGATCTTGCATCCCGACTCAAGTTTAATGAGTCCGGATTACAGTCAAACCTAAGATTCTTGGGTCTGTAATAATAAAAGGTCCAAAGTTCTTTGATTTTTTTTATAGATAAACCCAACACTCTTGAATTTTATATTTTTTTAATATTTTTTATGGGGAAAAAAAGATACGCCTTGAGACACCGTCTTTTTTTCACCTCTCCAAAACAGCCAAACCGCACAGATCATTTTGTTCTTTTTTCGTTGCAAATTCCCTATTGGATTGTTGCTTTCGTCTTTATAACCAGCCAAACAGGTGTGAGAAGCCACGAGACCTCGTCAGTTCAAGAGGAATACATCCATATTTGTCGAAGTTTCTAACATGCGTGTGGATACACGCAAATGCAAACCCATACACGCGAACACTTGCACACAGGGATAGGGATGTGCAATGTATAAACGTATGAATCTGAAAGGCACCAAATGATAGCAGGAAGAACATTATTTCTTATGTATAAATATATTTTTCCATGGATGATCTGTTTGTGCAAGAGGTGATATGTATATAAATACAACTGCAGATTCAAAAGAAGGAATCTGCATTTTTTTTATGACAAGAATGAATGCTTTACAATGGAAAACTTATTACCTAGTGGATTCCTTAAATGTCATTTTTAACATATACTAGTTTTCATTGGGAGCCCTACTCTGACCTCTGGGGAAAAACTTTCCAAACCCACTTCGGGTTTTTTCAGAAACAAAGCTCGAGTTTAATGATAATGACGACTCCCAATCACCGCCATTCTTTAATCTTAAAGCACCTCCGGTGACCTGGATAGCCTCAGAATCTCTACTTGAAGATTGATTTCCAAGATCTAATCTCCAGCGTTCACCATTCTCATGATCCTTTGATTCTTCACTACTGACATCCGATGATTTATCAGAATCAAGCAGGTCTTCCAAAGTTGCAAGAGATTTCAATTGAAGACCAAGAGAAGATATGGTTTTCTGGCACTCGGCAAGTTTACTTGCAGCAACAGCTAGCTCTTTCTCCTGCGCCATGAAACAGAAGATATGAATACCAAATTAAGAAAGCAGGTTTTTTAGCAAATTACTCCTGTTCTTTAACCCAGTTATGTTTAACAGATCAAGTCATGATTAGCGTGCATCCAGATATACAAAGATTTTAGGTATCTCACATCAATCATAACTGTGATACCAATTGGTTTTTACAAGACCGAATATGATTCTGACAAAGGATGTCGTTGAAAAATTCATGAAAGGAAATCTGAAAGTGGCTTTGAAACCTTTTTTTTTCTTGTAAAGGTAAAACTGCACGTTTTAATGGAAATTAATCCAAAAGCATGATAAAGAAAATATTTTAATCTCTTTGAGATATCGTTTCTAATAATTTAATCAAGTGGCTAACTAAAAGAAAATTATTGAAAAGAACAAAAGTGCAACAGGGACCATTGCTTTTGTAGAACATTTGCAATATGGAAGTTAATTTGAAATGGACAATGAGTATAAGATATTAGATGGAGAGACTTGAGTTTGCAAAATTTAAGTTTAAATGGCTTGTAAATCGGCAAGCAAGAGGGAATATCAACAATGGTATTTCTAGTCTAAACATTCCCTCTCATGAGACTTTGAAATTTGAAAAATAAATAAATAAATAAATACCAGTTGAATTATCCCAGAATGCAGATCACTATGAAAGAATTCAGGACATTTTTATTCCAGAAAAGTACAGTGACGGTAGGTTTATTTATCAATTAAATTCCACAATTTGGGTTTTGCATATAACAATGCAGGGAAAAGGTGAGTTTGAATCTTCATTTTATAGCCTTGTATTTTTCACAATACATTTGCCATTCTGTCAAGCATTGGCTTTAAATGGTCAAATAACAAACAAGCAATAAAAATTTGTGAATTCACAAAATCAATGTTTTAAAGAAATCTGTTATGTGTTCTAATTGGTGAGCTTCACGCCACAATTTAGTTGACTTGGCTTGCTATAAGTTGCTGTAACAGAGTATTGCGGCAAAGATGAAAAATGCAAGGGGATCAATATGTATTGCAGTTTTAGGCACCAAAGACCATGTAAGTGGACTCAATTAAAATTAAATGCAACGTTTATGAATTTGAAATGGGAATAGATATCGAGCTTCAAGTGAGTCTTAAGATACTGACCTGTGTTATCTTCAACTCTTCGTTAAAGCTGGCAATACGCTTGCGCTCAATCTCATGCTGGAGCTCAACTTCACATTTCATTTTTGAGAGCTCATCCTCCAACTCCTGGCTCTTTGCAGCATTTTCAGCTGACAAAGCACGCTCCTTCTCAACCTCTGCATCTAATGAAACAATTTTAGAAAGCAAGGTTTTGATCTCAGCTTCAGCAATTCTGAGTTGTGATTCTGTCTCTTTTCTCTTTGAATCAGATCGCATTATCTCTTCCTCTCTAGCTTGTCTTGATTCATTTGCAAGAGTCAACAGATCTTGCAGCTCCTCCATCTTTGCATCTGCTTCCTTCAGCTGACTCCTTAATGTCTCAAGCTGCCTCTGGCATTCAGTCAAGGCCATTTCTGATTTAAATTTTTCTTCTTCCATCTTATCCAACTTCTCCTCCAGTTCAGTAGTCCTGTTAATGATGGATTCAAGTTCTTCTTTCAATGGGTTTCCACTACCATTTCCTTTATCTGATACAGGTCCTGCCTCAAGGTAAGAAATTCCACTTTCTGTATCTGGCAAAGCTGCAAGTCTTTCCATTTCCAGAAAATCATCCATGAGATTAATTTCTAAAGAAGGGGCCATTACGTTTCTTCCAATAGGCCTCTGCTTCTTGGATTGATCAAGTTCGGTAGCATGAGCACATGCCCATGAGTCAGAGCAAATTTGATCACATTCATTCATTTCCAAGCCGCTCCTCTTGCATGAATCACTTTCAATTGCCAGTAGCCTCTCCCCATTATCGGATTGGCTGTCTGTGAAAGACTCAGCACAAATTGAAGAGGCTGTTAAAGATTTATGATCATTAGCAGCTGATGCTTTACGAGCAATGGCTTTCAACTTGCGACACTCAGCTTCAAGTTTAGCAAGCTTCTTTATACTTTCCAGTTGTAGTTTGCTTGCTGTTTCAGCAGCCTGGGTGCTCAAGTCCCTCTCCAAAATTCTAACCTGTATCTCCTCAGCTCGAGAAAAGAGCTCACGCTTAAGGGACAAATTCTCTTTCTCTACAGCATTAAGCTTTTGCCATAACTCAGAATCAGCTGACACAGTGGCATCACTTTTTGCAGTTTGAAGTCGAGCCTGGAGCTCAATGAGCTGGGCCTCAAGCTCAGACTTTGTTGATTCCCATTCGCAAATTTTCTTGGTAACAGCTTCATTGATCCTTCTCTCTTGCTCTTCTCTTGATTGTCTTAGCTGCCTCACACACTCCTTAAGTGCTGCATCCAGATGAGAAACTCTATCTTCAAGTCCAGAGTTCTTCTTAGTACCAGCCTCAATTTGTTGCTTTAAAGCTGACAGTTCTTTTTCAGCTTTCTCCCACCCTAGAATTTGAGGCAGAAAAATTAATAATAGCTGATAATACAGATATTTGAAGAAGGTTATAGATCGCATCCTAATTAGGATAAGAAAAGGGATGGTGTTGGAAAAAAAAAAAAAAAAAGAGGTTTGTGGACAATCTCTAAAAAATGCCATCGATTGTTTTCTTTTATTTTTTTGTTTTTTTTTTTAATGGCCGGGTTACACCATAGAGAAAAGCCCTCCTTCAGCTTTAATCCCTCCCTGCTCTTATACCTATATCATGGGAGGGATTTAACTGGTATCTCGGAACAACACTAGCTTTACAAACTGGGGTGGCCTTGATATATATTTTTTATTTAACAAGTTTGTATTCTTCTAATTTAGAAGAAACCAAACACTAGCTCAACCTTGAATGAGAGCAGGAAAAAAATCGAATAAATACCTGAAACTGCTTCTTCTGCAACTTTGGCATGCTGCTTTACCAACTCTTCTTTGGCACTAAGGTTCAGGAGAGCAGCAGATAGTTTATCTGTTAAGGTCCTCACATTGTCTCTAATGTCTTCATCAGTAAGTAAAGCTTCAGATGTAACTTCTGGTGATTGAGGATTATGAGTTGGATATACCTTTGCCAAGAAGAAAGAAAGAAAAATCAGAATTTCTCCAGCATCAATTAAAACAAGGACACAATGATATAATAGAGAATCAATAAGACAATAAGATATTCAATTCTCAGTTTCAAAAGCTTACCAGAGTTTTTATATAGATACAGGAAAAGGAGTGGGCATCCTTTTAATAAGAATAGGAATTCCAACCTACTAAACAGAACCTAAAATGAAACTAAATTGATTGTAGAGAGTTAAACTGCAGGTGCCAGCCTAATAAATTAAGATTCACAGAACAAAAATCATCATCCCTGATCCATGTAGAATCAGGATGGTGAAGAGACTAAGTGGGTGATGTAATATGAAGATTCAAGCCAAGCGGAATTCTATTGGTTAAGATTCAAAAAGTATAGGTATCCTCATAGACAACTGCTCAAGTGATCGTAAACACCCATTTCACCTTCAGAATGGAAAGGAACATTTTTAAAATATGGATATGGTCCCACATGAAACTGCTGTTAATTCTAATTGTGCTTCTTCTTCTTCCACTGAAACTGAATGGATGATGCATGCCTTGCAGAGCAGATGCAATCCATACTAGAGCATATTTCAGATGGTTGAAGAAATTTTTTTGGGCAAGTTTGAAAATTTTTTTAGCTATGTCCAAGAAGTTTCAAGTCAAGTAGGAGCTAGCCCCAGCAACATCCAAGAATCCGTAGAGCAAGTATTAAACCGTGTTCAATCTTCACATCACAATGAGGAGGGTAGCAGACAGCAACACTACAAGTGAAGAGCCTGAGCAACTAGCAGACATTAAAGAAGATGCTGACGAAACTTTATGAAAGAGATGGGATTGTTGGAACTGCAAAGAGTTCAAGGAATTGAATTCACTATTCAAACTTTACTCCCTCTATTAAGGAGAAGATGGACTCAAGCCTAGGCCATAGATTCATACTAGTCAATTTAGAAATGCTCATTTATATCTGAATTGCTTCAGCCAACCTCCAGAATTAAAGCTGTAGAAAAAAATGCTCATAATTTTTTGCAGTGATATTCTGTCAGAAGGCAAAACCAAACAAGCACTTCAAGCGAGCAACACCTTCACGGCCTAACAAGACAATACAAAATAAGAAGGATTCTGCTTGGAGGTGCGGGAAGAAACTATCCTAGGATAAGAACAGCAGGATTCGTTTGGGAAATTTCTTTTGAGAGTATTTTTTGTGAACTCAGAAAGATGAGCAAAAGGACATAATTTGAGACCAATCTTAAGAGTGACAGGACATGACAAATACGGCACAAAAAGAAAATCCTAAATTGGGAAAATCCATTCCAATATCCAAAGATCACTCCCATTTGCTCTTCTTTCTCTCTTTTTTCAATTAACAAAGAGGTTCAAGGGGTAGCAATGCGCAAGAAACTCAAAACCCAAAATTGAACCAACCTGATCATCAGAGAATCTTTCAGAATGAGAAGAGATGGATCCTGAACTCTCTGTCTCCCCAGGACTCTTCTCTGAAGACTTCCTTCTCCATAACCAACTCCTCCTGTCCATCTCCAATGCCACCAAAGCATCACTATCCCCTCTCACAAAAATCCATTATTTTCATTGTGTAGCTACAAATAAACACAAACACCCAGCATCATTAAAGAAAAAACCAACAATCTTAATCCTAAGATATGACCACCAAACCAAGTGTCTGCTTTGAAAACTCAGTAGTTCAAGGATACCAAACAATGTAAGCAAGCAAACGGAAGAGGTCAAATCCAACTGTTACAAGCAAATAAAAATGAGTAAACTTTTTGGTAAAATCTTAACTTTGCTTTGAATTCACTCTCCACAACCAATCTAAAAACAACGTCTCAACTTTTTGCAGAAAATCATGTTCATCCAAAGATGGATATTATTGATAACCCTTTTAAAGCTTGGTTCTTTATCTATCAGCAATTACTTGAGACATAAAGTTTTGAACAACTCATCAACTGGGCACCTACCAAATCCCCAAGTTTTACGCCATGAAATGAGTGTCATGGAAATAAAGAAGAAAGCCGTAGATGGATAGAGAGAGAGTCAGAGAGGACCGCATGAGAAAAGCTCTACACTGCCTAGTAGCCAATAATAGCCCCATTTCTCTTCAACAAAAATATCTATCTAACAAAATTAAGGCACCGATTGTTTTTTCCGTGCAGGATCGCTTCTGAAAAGATTTAAAGTTTTTTTTTAATTATATTTTTAAATAGTTATAATATAATGATATTAAAAAAATATTATTTAATATATTTTTATTAAAAAAATACTTTGAAAAATAAAAAAAATAAATAAAATAGTTAAGACAATAATACTTATCTCAAAAAATCAAAAAGTTAAAATTATTAAATTATTAAAACAACTAAAAATCATGATGGCCGGTTTAACAATTTAATATATTGTTTTAATTATTTTATATTAATTTTGATTCTTCGTTCAAGTGATTAGTGTTAACTATATAAAATGGATGCGAGTTTAACTTTAAAAGGCCTGTTTATTGGTTATGGTTGTTTTTTAAAATATTTTTTATGCTGAAATGCATTAAAATAGTATTTTTTTTATTTTTAAAAAAACTTATTTTTGAGATCAGCGCATCAAAACGATCCAAAACATATAAAAAAATTAATTTTTAACAAAAAATAAATTAAATTTTTAAAAACATGATTTGCACCGCATTCCCAAACGTTATCTTTGTGTCTTCATTTGTGTTTTTTTAAAACGCAATTAAACTTTTTTTTGTTTGTTTTTTTATATTTCTAGAATTTTTTTAATTTTATTATTAAATATTAGGTTAATGGTAATCAATTTTAATATATTTTATCATAGAATAAAGTATAATATAATAATTGGAGTCAATAAAATTTATAACCCAATTCAGAATTTAGTAAAGTGATTAAATATTAATTAAACAATCTAGTCAGTTTTTCAATTTTAAACTATTATATTAAATTTAATAATAATACCAAAACAATCTTGACCGTCTAAATATTATTTTTTTACTATCCAAATTTTGGGTCCATGCGATAAACCAGTGAGTTTGAGGTTTCTATAAAAATAAAGAAGGGAGATTTTTTGGATAAAATATTGACCGATGAAAAAAAGTTGAATAGCAAAGAACACAAACTGTGCAGGAAGATCTGAGGAATGTCGGTATAAAATGCAGCTGTTTAAATCGCCAGATTTTTTTTTTTTTTTTTTTGTGATATTTTGAGAATCTCTTCTTTTCAAGATTTTGATATTTTTGTTTTCTTTATTCTATTAATTAACGAGAAGTAGTAAAAAAAAATAGTGTAGGGCCAACTGGAAGACTAGAGATATTGTCCTACATTAATTTTTTGATAGTAACAGGCGAAAGAATAAAAAAGTGAAATTAATTATTGTATTTTTTAAATAGACTTTTTTATTTGATTATTCAAATAAAAAATGGCTTTATTCCCTTCGATTGATGTTGGGATGTGAGTGCCCGTTGCCTGGTTACATGTCCTTCTCTCGTTTTCTTCTTTCCCATGCTTCCTTGAATAAAAAAAAAAAGAAAAAGAAAAACAATATTAATTCTGAAAATATTTTATCTTCAAGGTTGTAATTATTGCTTAATGGTTTCAAAACACCATGTAAGCAAACTTTATAGTACCATGCATGCATGATTTTTGGTATCTGGACCAGTTTACGCGTTCCTCGACTAATCTTACGGATCCTGAAGTTAACGACCATATAAGTCTTTAATGGTCTTGAGGTTTGTGAGACTCGAACTGGTGATCTTTAAGGAACAAACTTAGAGTCTGAACAGTTAAGCTACACCCCGTAAAGTTTGATATTATACTATAATGTGGTGTTTGTAGCATGTATTAATCATTTGAAGGTATAAAAAATGAATAATTAGAAGTTTTCTTCTTCTTCTTTGTATTCTTGATCGAGCGGATACGTGTGAGGTTGATGGGATTTTTTTGTCGTGGAAATGCAACCTACGGATAAAATATATTCGAAACGATGAATGGTGGCGTTAGGGCTGAGCATTTCTGGTTCGGTCCGGTTTTGAATCAAAATAAACAACCAAACCGAATTATTTTTTTTAATTTTTTGAACCGAACCGAACCGAACCGAAAACCGGTTCAAACAGATTAATTTCGGTTCGGTTCTGTTTTTTTCCCTTCCAAACCGGTTCAAATTGATAATTAGTGACTGGGAAGACGAACCCGATGTCTTTTTTCTCATCTCCTCGTTCAGAACATCACTCTTAGCTAAGTCATTGATATTACACCATTAGAGGCTGAGTTAGACAGTGACATTCTAAACATCTCCTATAAGTTTGGTAAACTTCCAAGAAGCCATAATCCATGTATCTCATCATCAAAGTTAATACCCATTGCAGTCAACTCGTTAATAATTCCTTGAAACTTGTTAAAGTGATGTTTCATCTTGGTATCTCAATGATATCATCTGCTTTATCGCATATAACTTTAGGTTTACAGAGAGTAAAGGGAATCAAAGCAGAGACTAGAGAGTAAAGGGAGAAAAATCAAAACAGAGACTAAAGTAATAGTAAAGGGAGAGATATGTAAAGAAAGGAGTAAAGTGAGAGTAAAGGGAGGGAGAGATATGCAGAGAAAGGGGGGTGGGGCGACTGATGGCTGAATGTGACTTTAGGGTTAGAAAACATTGTATTTATAGTTGTTTTTTTTTTTAAGTTCTGGCTGGTTGAACCGGTTCGGTTTGGTTCAATCGGTTTCAGACTTTAGAAACTGAAATCGAATCGAACCGGAATTTTTTTGTGATTTTTTAATCGGTTAATTCGGTTTTTTTATTATTTTTTTTCTGGTTTTCTCGATTTAATCGGTTTATCGGTTTTTTTGCTCACGCCTATATAACGTTATGCATAGCATTTCTCATTATAAAAAAGTTACTTGACATGGAAAGCATTTTTTAATGAAATTTTTTATTTATTGTTATTTTTTTAAGAATGGATATTTTAATTTGAGATCTTTTAAATAAGATATCAACATAAAGAATTTAAGCTACATCTCATTGAAAAAAAATACTTACTATATCAATATTTCACAAGATTTTTTTTTTTTAAAAAAAAGACCTTAGCCTTTGATTACCTTTTCCACCCTTAAAATTTTAATAATAATAATAATTTCTAGAAAACAATAATATTTATTAAAACAGGTGTACACGTGTGATTTAAAAAAAAATTCAATGACCAGATGAAAAATTAAAAGAGCGTTTAGGAATGCGATTGAAACCATGTTCCCTTAAATTTCAAATTTTTTTTGCTAATTTTTTTTATGTTTTCATATCATTTTGATGTGTTGATCTCAAAAATAATTTTTAAAAAATAAAAAAAATATTATTTTAATAAATTTTTAAACGAAAAACACTTTGAATTGCTACCACAATTCTAAACAAGCAATAAATAAAGGATTTCCCATCATTTATCCGAAATTTCATGATTAAAAAAAACAAAAGACAGAAAAAAGAAAGTTGTAATAGTTGATTGAAGGGCATTACTCACTGCATCTAAAAATTTGGGTGCCAACTCAAAAGAGAATATTTTTTTTCAGTTTTCTATATTTATTTTTATTTTTGTCATTTTTTTATGATTTAAACATTATCATTTACTTGATTTTAAATTTATCTTTATAAATTATTTTGATTTACTTTCTATAAAATTACTATAATCTTAAATAAATATCTTGACATTTAATTCTTGTTCGGTTTTACAAATGCTTATTCTTGTTATCATATAATTAATTAAAAAATAATTTAAATAATAAAGTTTTTAAATTGAATAGAGTCCATAACACAAAATCATAAATTTGATGGGTTAAGCTTCAAAATTCAGATCGATGTAATATATTATCATCACAATATTAAAATAAAAGGTCATATTGATTTAATTTTTTTTAGTCAAATATTTTTTTTTTTTGCAATAAAAGTTACTAACTTATTAAGTTGGATAAGTCATATCAAAATAACTCTTATATAATTTAATTTAAATTATGATCAATTAAGGAATCAAATTAAAAGATTTAAAAGCTAATAACCTAAATCAGATTTAGTAATAATATCAAATAATTAAAAGTGAACTAAAACTTTTGTTCCTTTCAAATGTTTTTGTTATTATTTCAACGCCATCTTAACGAGGCCATGAACTAGTTTCTAATATAGTTTAATTGGTTTCATGGTTCTTTTAATATTATTTGATATAATGGTACAATGTGTTTTTATAAAATTTTTAGATTTTTTTGTTTTAAATTAATCTTTTATGTTTGTTTGAATCGTTTTAATATATTCCTAAAAAAACATTTTAAAAATTAATTTATCCAAACATACCCTTCATGAGTCCTGACATTCGACAATTTAGATAAAAAGAATTAGTTGAGGTACACACAATCTGATCCGAATACCCTCGTTAATAAAAAAGAGTGAGAGATAAATTGGCATCTAAAGCATGATTATAATCCTATTTAATTGGTTTTATTGTTGATAGTATGCCTGGGGAGGGATCATTTATATCTATCCCTTTCCTTCTTTCACTGGTCTCCTGTCCATCCCTCCATTGAACATCTACTCATTCATGTGCCACTGCATAGTGCAGCATGGTCGCGAAACTTTGGTGATCCACAGATGTGAGATGAGATGATATTATTTTAAGAAATTAAAGGTGGGTGTGTGGGCGGTCTAGATGCACCAAATTGTTTTCTTAAATAGCCCTTAAAATTTTATCCTACTTTAAAAATAATAATAATAATATTAGAACACAATTCTCTTCAAATAAATTTATTAGAAAAATGATATTCAAGGAATTATTCAATCGTGTCATCGTTTAAGAAGAGTAAAGCTTTTTATAACATTATTAACAATTAATTTATGAATAATTATATATTAACCTAGTATATAGATTTTTTTAAAGAAAAAATTTATCATTAATATTTAATAAAAACAATATATATATATTTTTAATTATAACTTTGTATATAGTTTTCTCAAATTTATTTTTCTTATTTTTTTTTCATGTCAGTGCATAGAAATAATCAAATCATGATTTTAAATTTTTTAAATAAAAGCTTTCTTTCACGATCGAATAAGATTTTATTTAAGAAAACAATGTTTCTCACAAAAAAAACATATGTTTTCCTCGAAATAGAAAAAATACATGAATAAAGAAAATGAATTTTTTAATAAAAAAATATTTTTTCAATTGAAGATTTTACAATATGTTCTTCTAATTGTCATCACTTGTTATTTAATAAATCATGTTTCTAATATAAAAAAAAAACATTTCATGACCAAAACAAAACAAATGAATGTATTTTTTCATAAATATTTATTTTAATTACAATATAATGAAATAAAACTAGATTCTGAAAATCGATTGATGCACTATAGCCTAGTTTAATCTAAATCAAGATCAGGAACATAGACAGACATGAAATTGATTTTGATGAATTTTGATACAAAGCGTCGAAGTTCAGTACATAGAAAGATCGGGCAAAAAGTTTTTTGTCCTCTCCCAGGAGAAAAGCCTTTTTTATATTCTATTTATATTGTTTGGCTGATTTCATGAGCAGCGAACTCTCACCAACAGCGAAAAGAGGAAGAGGGGCAAATTATTGGATCTGTGGCTCCTTTTGTCAATGGTGCTGACGTGACGTGCAGGCATGATGCATCATTGGAGTTCGATCTTGTTCTTGTAGGTCCCACTTGTTAATGGTATCTATTTAATTCATATTTTCAAAATGAGAGTTTAATGCTCTGAATTTTGATGCGTTGTGTCATTGTAACCAGACGCCATGTCGTGGGGCTGCCTTATCTTTCCAGTAAAATATGATTTTTGTATACCATAAACATAAACGTGTTTATATATACATACACACACAATAAATTTGAATAAATTATCTTGAATTTAACATATTGTATGTTTGAGAGATTAACCCGGATTTAAGAGGTTCACTCGAGTTTGCTTGATTTTTTTTTATTTTTTTAAAACTTGTCTTTTTGTTTTATCCTTCAATATTTTGTTTTATTTTTCTCCATGCTTTCTATGAGACTTTTTAGCCGTTTTAAAAATAACACGGGTTATCTCTGTTTTTTTAATCTTTTTTGAATTTAATTCTCTGAATTTTTTTTTTTTTAAATTGAATTAAATCAAATTAATTAATTAAATATAAACATATGATTCTTGCTTCATGATTTGTTTTTGTTGCAGCTCTATAGTGTGAATAACCTTTTTTTTAATTATTTAAATTTTAAATTTTTATTACTTATTTAAAAACATTGTATTACTGAAATAATTTTTTATATTAAAAAAAATTAATCTGTCCCAAACACAATATTTGTCATCTAGCTAGTTCGTCCTAAACGAAGAGTTTAAAAGACTCTTCTTTTCTTCATGGGACTTTCATGCATGCAGCGCGGAATGAAAAATTATTTTTTCAGATAGAGTTTAATAAAATCATGTATTGGAATAATACATTTTTTTAATTTTGAAATTTGAAAAAAAAAATAAAAAAAATTACTGGGTGTGGAAAAGCCACTATGAGTTTAAGGGTTTTGATGCCTCTTATATCTTCTCCATTATGGACTCTCAGTAGAAAATAGGCTAGGGCTTCTCATGTCTTGAGTTTCAATAAGCATACATAACTTTATTCCTTGGAAGATGATTATTTTCGATTTAGTTTGGTTTTTTTAAAAAAAATAATTAAATCAATTTTTTTTTTTAAAATCAAAACCGGTTCAAACTGACCGGTTTCAGTTTGGTTCGGCTTTTCAGGATAAAAACCGGCTCAAACTGGTTTGGCTCAGTTTTTTCTGGTTTGGCTCGGTTTTTTTCTGGTTTGGGTTCGGTTTGGTTTTTTCGATTTCAGGCTTATAAAACCGAAATCGAACCAAACTGGCCGGTTTTTTCAAAATTTTAATCGGTTTTTTTTCACGGTTCGGTTTTTTTGGTTAATTTTTTTTTATTTTCTGAAGTTTTAATTTTTTTTGCTCACCTTTAATTTCTCGTGTCCCTTTAATTTATTTATTTATGAAAAAAAAAAAGAAGAGAAATCATGGATGCCGAAAAAATGTCGAGTGTTTACACGTGGCGTGGATATCACGCCTCATGTCCGAGTAATGGGCCACCAATACCATTCGTTTCTCAGCAAAAGCCTCACGAATTTTAAATTCAAATTTCAGATAAAAACTTATTGTGGCCCCTGAATTTGTAGAAAAATCCATCTTCCACCATATTTTTTATTTCTTCCCAATTCTCTCCATAATCGACAAAATACGGGCCCCAAAGCAAAAAAATTTATAAATTTTGTACATAAAAGAATTGGTAAATTTGACTTTTATTTTACAAATCCCAAGAAAAGTTAGCTTAAATGATTCAATAAATTGATAAAAATCCATAAATTTATATTTTTTTTTATGATAAGGGTATCATTAAATAAGTTTACATATTAACTAAAACTAAATTTCCTTTTCTATCTTATTTTAAGAATTATTTTTTATGGTAAGAAATATTATTGAATAAAGTTGCAAGTTAAGTAAAACCAAGTTATTCACTTAAAAATATATTAAAATATTATTTTATTATTTTTTAATTTTTTACATCAAAATAATTTAAAAATATAAAAAGATTTAATTTAAAACAAAAAATAAAATTTTCAAAAAACACATAAATTTTTTTTTAACTGCTAAAACAAACACATTCTAAATTTAAAGTTCAAACTCAAAAATTTAAAAGGATTATTATTTTTTAAAAATAAAAAATATTATTTTAATATATTTTTGAGTGAAAAATATTTTGAAAAGTAACCACAACAACACTCTCAAACAACCTCAAATTAATGTTGGTACGAGAATCACTATTTTTTTTTTTTAAACTTTCTTGTATTTTAATTAAAAAACATAATTTCAAATAACGTTATAATCCATAAAAATTACTATCAAAATCCCTTCCATACATGACTTTATAATTATTTTTAAAAATCATAATTTGTAATTTTTAAAAAGGCTTAACCACAGCTTTTTGAAATGAAGAAGGACGGAACACTTGAGTAAAATTGACTTGACTCTATACGTATAGGGAGTGAAACAGAAATTATCTTTTATTAGATCACATTATTAATTAGTAATTATTAATCTCCATTTATTTTTGAACAAGGGTCAGCTGAGGTGGGAAAAATATTTTTGTCAACTCATTCTTCTGTTCTATTCTGTCGTTCGTCTTCCACCTCAAACCCCCCCAACAATTCAAAACCAAGAGGGAGAGAGGGCCAAAACCCTAAACTCTCTCCCTCTCTTGGATTTTGTTTTTCGATTTCGGTTTGCCCTGCATTAATCAACCTGGTCAAAACCCTAATTTGATTCAATTGGAAGATGAGCAGTCAAATGGGTCCTCCTCCTCCAAAGAGAACCAGTTTGACCCAAAAACGAGGCCCATCCACAGCCAGGAAATTATTATCCTCATCGGCGTCTCTAGCTTCTGAGAATGGCGGCACAACAACCACCAACATCTCCCAAGTCGGCAACTCCTCCAAGCCCTCCTCTCCCAACGCTCCATCGTAGGTTCCATAATTGAATTACTGCTTTCACTATTTTATTTTCATTAAGTTTTTTATCTTTGGTAATTTATGTTTGTGATTGTAATTTAATTAGATAGGTAAAATTAATTAAATATTTAATTGTAAATTGGAATGATTAATTGTTTTGTGGAGGTCTGTGGGAGGGGAAAGGACAGTGAAGAAACTGAAGTTATCGAAAGCACTAACAATCCCGGAGGGAACCACAGTATTTGATGCTTGTAGGAGAATGGCAGCTCGTCGTGTCAATGCTGTTTTATTGACTGATGCTAATGCGTTGCTTTCTGGGATTGTTACTGACAAGGTTCATTTTTGCATATGTTGTCGTGTTCTATTGTTTGTTTCCATGTTATTTGTGAGGGATAGTGTTTTGATGTTTTTGTTATTGCGGGTAGGACATTTCGGCGAGAGTAATCGCGGAGGGGTTGAGGCCGGAGCATACAATAGTATCAAAGATTATGACAAGAAATCCTATTTTTGTCACATCGGATTCATTAGCCATCGAAGCGCTACAGAAGATGGTGCAGGGTTAGCTTCTCTTTTTAATGCCTGGTTTATTTCTGTGTGATTGAAAGTGATTATGCTACTCAAGGTCATCACAAGGCCATAACTTGCTGAGGTGGGGTTTGGGAGTTAGAATTTGGAGACTCCTCAACACTTTCGCTTTAAAACGGCTACTTGAATTTTAAATTTTGTTGGTGGTGAAGAGTAAACTGTTATCACATGTTAATTTGTTTTTGATCCTACTAGGTTGTGCATGAAACAATTTAAGAAAATTCCTGTATCTGAAGTTGATGTGCACGAGTCTTGTTACATTGGTGTTGGAGCTTGGTGAATGAGGAAGATAGTTTTTCATTATTATAGTATGAGCAGATGGGGAAAGAGTCTGAATTGCATAGCTGGGAGAAATAATGGAGAAAGAATCGATCTATAATGTGAATTCCAAGAATTTTAGCCCATGGTATTTCTTTGATGGGGTAATATACAAGGTTTTGTTGTTGAGATTTCTGTATTTGTCAGTAGAACTTGTCATGTAGAATCTTATGCTTACAATATAGATGTTTGCTGGAGTGGAAGTGGTCGGGTAATCTAGGAGTTCAGAAGTGTAGGGTTTGTTGCTGGTTGAAATGGGCATGGCATGTCCTTGTTGTGATAAACCACAAAACAAATGGGCATAGTTGTATGTGAATTTTCAGCATTGACGCTGCAGATTGTTTTTACACACTCCTTGTTGTGACCAATCAAGTGCAATTATTTAGCAGCATCATAGTTGTGTTTTGGTCAACAGGCAAGTTCAGGCACCTCCCTGTAGTGGAGAATGGTGAAGTTATTGCATTGCTGGATATAACAAGGTGCCTCTATGATGCTATATCTAGAATGGAGAAGGCTGCTGAGCAGGGGAGTGCCATCGCTGCTGCTGTTGAAGGGGTGGAGCGTCAGTGGGGAAACAATTTTACTGGTGTGTGGTTGTTACTCTTTGCTGTTCTTATTATTACCATTAGCAACAACATATGAAAATGCTCATTTTCTCTTCTTGCATGCTTTTATAAATTTCTTATTGCTTTTTCTGTTGTTGTGAAGTGCTCAATGTTATACATATCTTATTAATCTTTATGGCAGAAAGGAAAAAAAAAATCAATTTAACATTCACTTGCCACTCTGCATTTAAAATTGCTTTCCATTCGTAAATGTTTGAATTTCCTTTCCAAGGAAGCAAGGACTTATGCAAAAATAATAGTAAATGAATGAATGCACAACAAAATAGATATTTGTTATATATAACAATGTACTATGTAATGTAGTTTCTTTCTTAAATATTTGTCTTTCCTTTTCCTTTAAATGTATCTATTCATATTTTGTCTTACACTTTCCTCGACCTGTCATCTTCCATTTCAGCTCCATATGCTTTCATAGAAACTCTGAGGGAGCGGATGTTCAAGCCTTCCTTGTCAACAATTATTGGTGAACAGTCAAAGTAACCTTTTTATCTTGAACTTTTCTTGTTCTGAGTACAGCTTTTGTTTTGAGATAGTGGAGGGTGTACTTGTGTTACCAATTCTGAGTACAGCTTTTGTTTTGAGATAGTGGAGGGTGTACTTGTGTTACCAATTCTTGTAGCTTTACGTGCTTCCAGGGTTGCAATTGCTTCACCATCAGATCCTGTCTATGCTGCTACAAAAAAGATGCGGGAGTTGCGGGTTAATTCAGTTATTGTTGTGACCGGGAACAAAATTCAGGGGATACTCACGTACTTATCTTTCTTACCCGGATTTTTCTTTACTCAATTGTTTCTGGAACATTTTTGATGTCTGTAATATGAGATCCAGTGTTTTTTTTTTTTCTTTTTTGATGTCTGTGGTGTCCATTCTCAGTTTTAATGCTGCTCTGCTGCAGTTCAAAGGATATTCTCATGCGAGTTGTGGCACAAAATCTTTCTCCTGAGTTGACTCTTGTGGAAAAGGTTTGTTGTGAAAACCATATACGTTGTTATTTCTTATTTGGCACTTTGTTGTTTGGTTTTAACTCTTCAGTTGTCTAGAAGGTTCAATTTGTTAGATCATCTAAGCTGTAATTCCGCTAGCTGCCACCATTGTTGTGGATGAATAAAAGAACAATGCATGGGAGATTATTTGTTTATTCATCCACCTGTTTAACTTTTTTTATAAAGATGGTAGCTATTTAAGCTTCATATAATGTTTCATTCTGTCCCTGGTATGAAAGTAACCATGGAGAGGATTAATGCTATTTATGGGGAATTCCCGATTCTGATTTCTTATGCATAATTTATGATGCATGATACTGATTGAAAAACAAATTGTTGGCTCACCAGCATTGTTTTATCTATGAGAAGTAGCCAGCTGCACATAATTGCTTTTGGTGACTCGTAATTTGTCGTCCCTTTGTTATCATTTAGATTTTGTATTTGGTTGTATGTCTGTGGACAGTTAATGGTTTTATGACTTACTTCTTTTGCACTGCCAACAATTGATATTTTATTGCTATATTTGAAGATACGTATAATATTCACATTAATTTTTCTTGATATGTGTTTTTCCCCTTCTGCACATTTCCCCTTCATTTCTTAATCTGGCGACACAGGTATTGTGGCCGGTCCCTTTTCTTCAGCTTTTTAGCTAGGTTCCTTCCCTTCCATTTCATTGTGGGGGAACTTTCATTTTCTTTTTTGCCCAACATTGGCCATATATTGAATGCACAAACCTACATTTCATGTTTTCTCAATGAATCCTTTGATGTAACTTGCATATTGTAATAAGAGCTTGGATTATTTTGAGAGTTGTTGATGCCTTGCATTATTTCTCTGATATTTTTATTAATGCTTCAGGTAATGACACTGAACCCTGAATGTGTGACATTGGAAACAACAATTCTCGATGCATTACATGTAATGCATGATGGGAAGTTTTTGCATCTTCCTGTTGTGGATAAGGGTGAGTGTATCTTCAATCCTCAAAACTGTTTATTTTCTTTTCAAGTAATCTAATTAACATTTGTTGGGCAGATGGGTCTGTTGCTGCATGTTTAGATGTTCTGCAGATAACTCACGCAGCAATTTCCTTGGTAACTTCATTTCTTACACAGCTTGTAGTAATGATATGTATTCCAGAGTGGGGGTAAAGCATTTTGAGATTTGGGGATGTGTGCTCAAACTTTATGTCAAGTAGAAATATTTTGTCACCCATAGATAAAGCAAATTTTTGGACCATGAAATGCCTTTTTCCTTGCCTTTTCTTCATTTCCAATTGAAGTACTAGTTCAGTCAAGAAACTTGAGCGAGTAAAAAACCATTTACCAACTCTCAAGCACTAGGCCGTGGAATGTAAGTTGATAACCATGTCATAGTGATCATGTCACTGTTTTGTTGTATAGCTTAGTAAACCACCATTCTTCGAACATTTTGATTGTTACAACTTCAACATTGTGAAGTGCACAATGTCAACATTAATACAGCTGCTTGCTGTTTTCATCTCCTTCATGTGCATTTTTAATCTTATAGACATTCAAGAAAGAGCTTCCTGCATTTCTACCTTTGAACCTTCATCAATCCCTATTTTTGGTCTGTGACACTTGGCACTGGATGACTGAACGCAATGTGCAAGTTTCTTTGAGTGCTTGGAAGTACATCACTGTAGTCCCTAGCATGCCCTTGGTTGGACCAATGCCAACACGTGCTCGTCATGTTGTTTAAGAAAGATTACCAGATAAAGCCATTTTTCACATTATAGCTGCTAAATGAATTTTATAAATTAGATAAATTTCTTATTTAGAGATGCTACTGAAGCACAGATAAGCTCTATTGTCATTTTTTCTTATGTTGTATTTTGTTTTCATTCTTTCAAAACTCAACTGGCCCATTTCAAACTTTACAAGGTTGAAAGTAGCTCTGGAGCTGTTAATGACGTGGCCAACACAATGATGCAAAAGTTCTGGGATTCTGCTCTTGCTTTAGAACCAGCAGATGATTATGACACCCAAAGGTCTTCCTAACGCTGTCATACTTTGATGTTACCCTGGGACTTATTTGTTTCTGTAACTAAACCTACAAGGTGTTGTTTTCAGTGAAATGTCTGCACTAATGGCATCAGATGCGACAGAACTGGGAAGGTATCCGTCTCTTGGTCTTGGAAATTCATTTGCCTTCAAATTTCAGGATCTAAAAGGCCGAGTACATCGACTCAACTGTGGTAAGTGTTCATTAACAGTAATGTTGTTGAGAATGAGTCGTTTCTGAACTAAACAAATTTTGTATTTTACTTTTGCTCACAAACTGCAGGCACACTTTGGAATGATTTTTGATATATACTAAGAAATTATGGACAAAGACCATGTTAACTAAAAAAAATAATGAAATTCACCATTGCATGCAGTCTCCTTGCTTCAGCTAAATTTGAGGTTAAATTACATCATGTTTTTACTTCACGGGGAAATGGGAATATGTGAAGCTTTTGGCATGGATTTCGTGATTGAAATGATGATGTGCTTTTTAATTGTTGTGTGGACTCTTAGCTTGTGAGACTTGATTTGAATGTTACTTTATATGCTAATATAGACCGACATTTAACCATATTTAGGGTCCCGTATGATAGTGATGTGAAAAACACGAAGATTAAGATTTTAATTGTGTTTGGTATTACAATGAAACAGTTTTATAGAAAAGAGCATGTTAACTTGATGTTTTGGTGACTGTATCTTTTAAAAGTTATCCAATAAAACCCAAAGTAAATCTTATATTTCCTTTACCTCTCTTTTTCAGGCACTGAGAATTTAAATGAGCTTCTTTCTACTGTCTTGCAAAGGATTGGTGCTGATAATGAGCAAGACCGACCCCAACTTTTGGTAAGATAGGATTATAATTATATGAATGCGATTTGTATCCTGTATTGCCATTTATCTTCTTGACTATATTTAGCATATTTTAATTCCTTTTTTGCAGTATGAAGATGATGAAGGTGATAAAGTTTTGCTTGCAACTGATGGTGATCTCATTAGTGCTGTTAACCATGCTAGATCAGGGGGTCTGAAGGTAATATTTTGCCAATAGTATTATATTTAGATTTGGGTATAAATATTTAGTGGAATAATACATTTGCTAGATTATTCAAAGTGGCACAGCTCTATGTGTTTAGGTGTTCTTTCCACTTCTGCTGCGATGCCAAAGACCCATTCAGTTGTAGATAACAAAAACAAAGCTTTTATCCCAGACTAGTTGGGTTGCCTATATGGATCCTCTACACCATTCAGGTTGATCATAAACCAAGTCTGCCTCAATATCGAGAGATTTTAGATCATTCTATACCGTTTCCATCCATGTTATCTTGGGTCTCTCTCCTCCTTTTCCCTCCTTCCACTGTCAACCCACTTAGTTGTAGATTGAAAAAAGAAAAAAAAGTGGAGCTTGTTAGTGAAAAGGTCACGTGCATAATCAATATTGTGTATGTATGTGCATGCCAGAGTAGGAAAATAAATCTTTCTTTCATTAGTTTATTGCCTGGAACGAATCTAAAGGGAAGCCAGGGGTGACTTTGTCCTCCCTAAAGTTTTGAAGAAGTCCAAAATACCCCTCGTCATTAGAAACTTTTCAAATAAATCCTAAAGAAATGGCCACCCCAAAATAGATTTTTTATATTTTTACCCTCCCAAATGTGAAAGTCTGGATCCGTCCTTGTTTATGGCTAAGTACAGGTGCTCCTGTTAAAGTTGGAGTGATGTCATCACAATCCTTATGCTTGATAACATTTTAATGCATTTTGTCTGCAATGTAGTAGTCATTGTGTCATTTTGTCCACATTATTGTGAGTGCTGTAATTGTAACAGATACAACCTGTGTTTGGTATGCTGTCGCAAAGCTACAATGTGAAGATTTTAAAAGGTATAGGACCATGAAGTAGCCTTTAAATGACAAAGGATTCATGTGTGAACCGGGTCTTTATGGTTCAAGTTAGGACTCTGATGAGCTCATATGATTTAAAATGGTAGGATTTTTGTTTATTTTGATCATGATGGGTTCAGACTTCAGACGATTATGGATGAAGATTACGTCTTATGATATATGCTATTTTGGTTTTGATTATTCTCCTTTTGTTTTCTTTTGTCATTGCATCGTTATTGTTCTATTTGAAAATATATGATATGCAAGTTAGATTGTGCGATTAGTCTTAATTTGTCATTTTCAGGGGACTCAATCTCTCTCCCCTTCTTTGTCTCTCTATCTCAGGTTTTAAGGCTGCACCTTGACTATTATGATCCAAGTCATCAAACAACATCACCGTCGAGTACAACTACAACTACCACCCAGAGAGCTGGATTGGTGTCTCTCCGCTCTGGCATCTTGGCAGCTGGTGTTGTTTTAGCAGGCGTTGCTGTGGTCGTGTACTTAAAGCGCGCAAAATTGTGAGATTTTGTTGAGTCCTGTAAATGAAGTATGTGCTTAGAGGACTTTTGGAGTTGGTCCACTGGGGGGTTCTAACAACATTTGAAGATATTTGTTGACCGGAGCTTGAAGGAAAATTGAAGGTTAAACGTGATTTTTGTTCAATTAGAAAGAGGCGGAAGTGTATTCTTATCTTGCATATGCACGGAATGCTGGGTACACAGAAGCATTAAAGGTGGTGATAGGGTATGTCAATATTAATATCCTGATGACATTCCAAGTGCACTGCAATTTTTGCAGGGGAACCTCAACAGCTAAAAGCTAGATCTTGTATTAAGTTGTGGACACGATACTTCATCACTGTGTTTATGTTTGTTACCTACAAACATTGTTCAATCAAATTCCTGTTACCTAACAACGGAAAAGAGGAAATAGTTTCTCATTATTTGCTGACGCTGCAACAGTTGCAAAGTGAAAATATAACTTCCTGTCTGGTTTCCGCATGGCCCATGTCATTTTTACGTAGTTAAGTTGCAGAAAAACAGAAACGCTGCAACAGGTGCCAATCATAAGCTGCTTTTACCCTCTTTTTTTTTTTTAAAAAAAATAAATAAATCTAATGATGGAATCGAATCGATAGGCAGCAATTTCGTTTGGGGGAGTTAAACAGTGGTTTATATGCAAAGTATACAAATGAAAAGAGGGGCATTCTTCATTGTTTCTAACCATTGTCGAAGGCTTCCAATTGCCCTTTGATTTTCTTCAAGGAATTTATTAGCTGGTTTGTCTACGAAGTTATGGATCT
>Ga0307517_10001967_pt1 | contig 33529 bp, 38 predicted proteins | sample 23_EM_MG_FD_194515 | JGI IMG/M metagenome (GOLD analysis project Ga0307517, IMG submission 194515) | Populus trichocarpa ectomycorrhiza microbial communities from riparian zone in the Pacific Northwest, United States - 23_EM | ecosystem: Host-associated > Plants > Roots > Unclassified | place... | reverse complement strand
CACTAGACACCAGCCTCGGGACCTACCCCGTCACCAGGCAGCTCGGCTCGAAGATGCACACACATCCTGGGTGCTCGCCGGCACAAACAGCGCCCCAGGCCTGAGTCAGCTCTGGCGTAGTTTACTCACCTGTCTCGTCGCACGGCCTTGGAGAAGATCAGGGGAACCCCAACCTCCACGCCTACGCAATAAGCCTTGTCTGCTGACCCCTGTCCCTCACAGCCGGTGTGAGGCTCCGGACATCTGGTGGAACGGGTCTAACAGCCCACCGTCCGCGAAATAGAATTTCGCCTTTGGGGATCCCAAACTTGTGGATTGTACTTGGAGGTGAAGAGGTCGGTGTTGGAGGTGTCCCCCCATCTGCACCCCTCGACAACCCCCGATGGTCCGTGTGCCTCCTTGTATATCCTACGTGCGAAGCTGGGGCGAGTTGCGTCCATTACATTTGCTGGGGTTTCCTGGGATCCAGGACCAATATATCCACAGCCACTATTCTGCGGTCATGAATCTGACAATCATGATCAATGCGATCCTGGTGATTTTTGAGTCGGCATTTAAGACACCATCCGTTGTGACCTCGACATTTCTCACGAAGGTACCCTCTGGATCAGCAGATCTCACCCGAAACGCCACTCGAGCTATTCTCCATTTAGATAACGAGACTCAACCTAAAACCCGCCCCTCTGTCCCCCGTATTGGAGCGCGAACGGAGGTCGGAGCACTGATATATTGGCTGTGGGAAAAGAAGCCCAATGTTATCATTCTCATCACTACTCTCCTGTGCCGTGTGGAGGTTCCTAGGGCCCGGCTTGTGGGGGAGTCTACATCGAGACGCTCTTCAAACCCACGTCCGGCGTGAGGAAGGTCTTTGCGACAACACAACTTTTCCGTGCCCTGGGTTTCACCTGCGTGCTATCTCTCGGTGGGAACGGCGGTAAATCTCTGGTCAAGCTTGGTGTGTCGTCCATCTTCTGCGCTTCCCCACATGCATCAGTGATCGAACCATCTCAGCGCTCACCGTGACGGGAGAGGCCTGGGCGTCGAGCGTCCTTGCTCTCTGCGTCTATCATTTTGCCCCTCGTTCGGGCTCGTTACTGCGGACTCTTCAGAGCCCCCTTGTCAAGTGACCGGCGGGTGCATCACATATCTTGCAGTAAGCCACGGATGTCCCCTCCGGGTCACTGTCCAGTTGCCATCAGGGTTGGGAGGTCTCAGGGCGTTAGCCCCCCTCCCGAGCTCAAAACCACGGTTGTTTTTGTCCTGGAATTTTTTTGGGGGATCTTTCCATTTTCATCCGGTTATCGTAACCGCCCCTATTGATGGATGCATGAGGAAGGGCTGGAGAATACTTTTATTTGATTTGGGTTTTGGCTATGGGTGTCTCGGTCCTCATCATACCTCGATAGATTGCCCGTCCGTTGTCTATTCGCTTGCGGGTTGTTTGCAGGGAAGAAACGGGTCACTGAGGTGAGGGTTGTAACACGGAAATTTGCACTCCATTCGATCAAGCTTCCCTGCGTGCATCCACTGTTTGAATGGAGGAATTGAAGTTCGGCCCGTGAGGATGGAAGCTTTGCAGTAATGGGCCCCCCTATCGGGTGTGCTGAGTTCCCGTTCACCCCAGATATCGTTCCCTCGCGTCTGTGCACGGGCCCTGGTTATTCAACGATGTGTTGTATTGTGAAGCGTGCTCAAGCGTATGCAAACAGGCGACACGAAACCCGCTGCGGCAGGGCCGTCGTCGGGGTTCCGTAAATCACTCCTCCGATATCCAGGCGTGGATTGGTGGTCAACCCAAAGCGAGAGCTTGAAACGGATCAGGGGTTAGTCAAAGCTTAAGTTATAATGTGTCGTTGACGTTGTGATTAGAATATACCCTCACGGGTCAGTACATGTACACTTGGCATACGGTCAAGGTTGTCATTGTCTTTTGTACAGGGTTGAGATCGGGATGACGACATGCGTGTGAGTTTGGTGGGTTTGAAGTCGATATAATATATAGCTTGGGAACTGGGGTTTTATCGTTGCCGATACAAGTGAGATGCCATCCATTCTTCGTCAGAGTCATTATCATTGCCGGCATAAAGGTCGTTCTCTTCCGAGTCCTCGTCTGGAGGGGTTAGCCTGGTGTGTCGCGAGAGTCTGGGAAACTCACCAGTGTTTGGAGGGGCATCTTCTTCAGAATCGATGTCTTCCTCGTCTGGGTAGTCGTTTGTGAACCAGTCTTCGGCTGCTCGACCGAGTTAGGAACGGAAGTAGGTTGAATGTGTTACTGAGGGTCTGAACTGACCATTTGAGTCTTCGTCGCCCTCATCTTCAACTTCAGACTCAGGGTCCGACTCATCTGGATTGCCAAAGGAAGCGGGAAGGCCGGTACTTTTGAAGCGGTTTATCAGCTCGTGGTACCGTGCAAACCGCAGAGCAACACGTACAGCGTCCCAATATTCTGAGAGATCTTGTTCCAGTCCGTAGACTTTGAAGTTCGGTGGTAGAAAATGTCCCAGACATAGTCGTTTGTAGACGAGGCGCCTGACGTTGTTGGCTGGATGTCTGACACTAAGTCGATACAACGAGAGGAAAACAGTATATATTGGCTGTGTGTGCAACTCGAGAGACGGTCTTGAGCGTACGTTTAAGATATTCTTCTAGCATTGGGATGAATTTTTCTACTTCAGCCTGAGCATCCTCGGGTTCGTTCACGGGGACGGCGTCGTAGCATTGAACGCCTTGGGTACGGTTTAGCAGTTCCTTATGCGAGACAACCTTTGGGGGTGCATTCGGTGGTCGCCTTGCAGTAATCGGAGGTTGTTTGATGATAGCGTAAGCCTTTGCGGTGGCAGAATCGCGGGTGGGTTTGGAGGGTGTGGATGGGGTGGATTGAGGATCGGTGTCTGCTGGTGCTACTTTGGCAAGCGCAGAGACTCGTTCCTAGTCACGTTTAGAGATGTGGGCAGCTTGGAGAGATGGGACGGAATACCTGAATGTCCTTTGTGTTCCAAGAATCCTCCCGTTCGACCGTCTGGACAAAATGAAAGACGTCGAGACCCTTCTTCCTTCTCTTGGAGTCTGAGAAAACGAGAGCGTCGACCGGCTCTTCGTTTCTCTTCCTCTTTATCCTGAGGATGGTCAGAGGCTGACCGGTATCGACGTTCATGATGATGTGTAAGGTGGGATCTGATGAAAAATTCCCACTAGGCAACGTGCGACAGCCGCCGCCGTTGAAGTCGGCGACCACTACAGCGCATTTCCTCTTTGCCCGTTTCCATCACCTCCTCCCCTCTCCAACGTCAGACCGACGCTACACGCTCTTTTGTTTTCAATTTTTATTTCTGCTGGCTCCTTTCAGGTGCCGTCGGCTTCACCATAAGCCACATTTTAGAGAAATAAATAACGCCAACAAAGCCTGACGATGAACCGTTTTCTCGCCCTCGTCCTGTTGGCCAACCTCGTTTTCGCTCATCTCCCGCCTACACCTGCCAGTCTCAGGAGGTCTGCCGCCCACAAGAAGAGGTTGGATGGCAAAATTTTGCCATCCGCTGTTAACCTTCATCGTCGTCTCCCCGACGACATTCTCAGTACGTGAACCCATGGTCCTTGGTTACGTTACCTTGACGTCCGACCCTCTTCATAGAATCGGGTGATGAGGTGCAGATCTTTGACCAGCCCTCCGACGGTATCCTCTCCGCTAAAGTCAACGGAGTCGCGATCACTCTACCACTACCCGCTTCTGGCACCCCGTCTCCATCAGAATCCCCGACGCCGACTCCCTCGCCATCAAGTTCAGATACCTCATCACCGCCTGGATCTTCACCGCCGTCGTCTGAACCATCGTCCTCATCTGAACCATCGCCCTCGTCTGGACTATCGCCCTCGTCTGAACCATCGCCCTCGCCTGAACCATCGTCCTCGCTTGAACCATCGTCCTCGCCGTCCAGAACAGAGCCACCTCCCTCACCCTCTGACCCCGCGCCGACTTCGAACACTCCGGATCCGGCATTGCCACCACCAGACCTCGCGAGTTCCACTTCTCAAGGTTGTGGCTTACTTGGGATTATCTGTCCCACTTCGTCGAATCAAACTCCTTCGCCGACGGTAGTTCCACCTTCGTCTCCCACAAGCGATCCTCCTAAAACGAGTGACCCTCCGGCGAGTCAACCCCCTCCTTCGCCGACGGTAGTTCCACCTTCGCCCCCCACAAGCGATCCTCCTAAAACGAGTGACCCTCCGGCGAGTCAACCCCCCCCAACCACCGATACAGTCAACAGCGGCCCCGTCTCAAGCCAACCTTCTTTGGTGGGCAGTGACTCAGTTGCAACTCCCGGCACGACCGGGGATTTATGTATTCTGTTTCACATCGGCTGTCCCACACCATCGACCTCCACCGGTAGCGGTCTTTCCCCGACTCTATTGCCGCCAGTTAGTAGCAACCCGACCTCAACTCGGTCTCTCCCGGTCACCAGTGATGCGACTCCACCGCCACCTCCCAGCGCGACCGACGACATGTGTATCCATGGCCTTGGCACCGGTTGTCTTCCGATCTCAACAACCAGTGACCCTGCTCCAACCCGGCCTCCGTCCACGACTGGTGTCTCTTCACCGAGCGATAGTTCTACCTCAAGGTATTTATCCCTCTTGCGAAGTGGTTTCTCTGTGCTGACTTTTAAGCAGGACAAGAGTAGTCCTTCCAGATCCTCCTTCGTCATCGACCCCCACTTCGGCTCCAACTCCGCCCGGTAGTTCTGCCTCCACCTCAAGGTATTTACCATTCTTGCGAAGCGGTTTCTCCGTGCTGACTTTTAAACAGCACAAGAGTGGTCCTTCCAGATCCCCTCTCGTCGACCCCCACTTTGGTTCCAACTCCGCCCGGTAGTTCTACCTTCACCTCAAGGTATTTATCCCTCTTGCGAAGTGGTTTCTCTGTGCTAACTTTTAAACAGTACAAGAGTGGTTCTTCCAGATCCTCCCTCGTCATCGACCCCCACTTTGGTTCCAACTCCGCCCGGTAGTTCTACCTTCACCTCAAGGTATTTGCCCCTCTTGCGAAGTGGTTTCTGTGTGCTGACTTTTAAACAGCACAAGAGTGGTCCTTCCAGATCCCCCCTCGTCGTCGACCCCCGACTACTTGTCAATAACTTCGACACCCACTTTGGTTCCCACTCCTCCCGGTAGTTCTACCTCCACCTCAGGGTATTTATCCCTCTTGCGAAGTGGTTTCTCTGTGCTGACTTTTAAACGGTACAAGAGTGGTCCTCTCATCCGAGACCCCAGATGTCCTCTCATCGCCGACCCCCGACTACTTGCCAATAACTTCGACACCCGCTTCGGTTCCAACTCCGTCTGGTAGTTCTACCTCCATCACAAGGTGCTTATCCCTCTCGCGAAATGTTTCTCTGTGCTGACTTTTAAGTAGTATGGTCATCGTCCTTCCTACCTCGAGTTCACATCTCCCCTCGTCATCGATTCCCAACTCCTTGTCGATAACTTCGACCCCTACTTCGGCTCCAACCCCCACCAATACCCAGTACGAGTGGTCTGAGTCCTTGAGCTACTCGAGTATCAGCGAGTCAGTATTCGATAGTCTGTCGCTCACGGGTCCGGACCAGGCTCCGACAACGACATCGTTCTCTGCCACTGGCATTCCAAACACTGTCCCAAGTGTTGCTCCTCTTCCATCCGGGCTTCCCGCTCGGATAGTTCTTGGTGCCGGCGGTGTTAACCCCGAGGTCGATGACTTAGATGGCTTTACCCTAATCACTATCTTATTCGATCTCGGATTGCCTTGGGATTTGGTTGCGCGCAATTCCAGCTACCCTGGCCTGATCTTGTCCAGGCTTCCGGTGCCAATCCAGACGGCTCTGGATATTTCTAGTATGCGGTTCCCCCACCTTTGTTGCATTTCGCATTTGACAGTTTCTCTAGCCGACCAGGTCAAGCCATTTTCTCTGGACGTCTTTATTCCGGGTTCCTACAAGGGTCCCCCAGACGCCTCTCTGCTGGGAACAATGTTTGTAGGTTACGTTCCCACCACCCTCGTTGCGACACTCGCGGCCCAGATCAAAACGCCGAAATCGTTGTTCTACACTGGCCAGTACTCGGACCTGGCATCCCATGTCGATCCATCGTTCGATATCACGACTGTGACAGCCACAGCTGGAATTCCTGGCTCCGGGGGATCCAATAATGGCTCATCTGGTGGCGCCCCAGATGACTCTCGCATTCGGGAGAACGCAATCATTGGTGTAGTCAGCGCTTTGGGAGGTATCACCTTAATTGTCCTTGGTTACCTCATCTACCGTGCGGTTCAAAAACGTAGAGAGCTAGCTCATCGACGCCTATCCGATCCGCCTACTAACACCTTCACTGGAGAGGCGCCACCCAACCGCGACTTCGACCAGGACTCTATCGGTGGCCAGAGACGCAGGAGCTACTACTTTGCGGAGGATTCTTTGCGTGGATTTTCGGACCACAACTACACCAACGACGGGGCCAGGCTCAGCCCTGAGCAGGTATCGGGGTTGGATAGGCGGCCAATCACTGGAAGCATCGGGCCACCTGTGATGAGGGAGAACAGTCTAAATTTCTAGAGTTGGGGGGCGCTTGTCTGAACATTGTGGTTCGTTAGTTCTCCCGCCTCTTTTCTGCTATTCTCGTCCCTACCCTTCCCACTGCCCACATCTACACTCCCTCCTGCGCAACGTATCGGGCTGGGTTAGTTCCTGTTGCCATGCATTCCCCAGTGATGCAAATGATGCTATTGCCTGCCGTCTGTTCAGTTTTTTCCTTCTGGTGTCTACTCCTCTGGAGGTACCAACTTTCCATCTGTTCCATCACATTGATTGACGACAACGGTCGCACAGATGGATATTTCACCCCCAAGTACGATTCACAATACCCCACATCTCCCACGTTCTCACAACATTCCCGCCTGTTCATCTGGGTTTCCTTTGTTTGCTGGATGTTGATTTTCTGTGTGCATACGCCGGTCCGTGAATTGTATTGCTAGACAAAGCAAGGAGTAGAATCGCACCTTTTTTTTTTCTCATTTGGTTTTGAACGTCACGACCATCATACCCCCATCGAACTCGTCTTTAACGTTTCTCATGCTTTCGGGGGTCTAACCCCCCCCCCTCCTACAATAATTTCTTTTTCATTTGCTTGGGTTGTTCGATAAGATTGTCCCACTCCGTGACTGGGCGTACACTATTTATTCTTCACCAATACGTGTTTCACCTGCGGCAAGTGGTTTTGAAGCTTGGGAGTTAGTATTCACTGTGTGAACTGGCGCCGCTTGCGGTAAGTAGCCGTCGTGCGCCCGCGGTACCCACTGTAAAAACGGGCACACGATGATCTCAGGATGATCGTGACCCGGTTCAGTACCAAAGTAACTTCAAGTTACATCAGGTGCTTCCATGGAATCGCCGCACACTTAATCCGCTCGGAGAGATTCCACGGAAGCGGTTTTCTCATGAAAGCGGTTCCACAAATGTGGTTTTTCGTGTAAGCACTTCCACTGAAGTGCTCGGTTCATGGGGGCGCATCAATGTGCTCCCATAAAGATTTATCCCTTGCACTGCCAGTGCTCTAGAGCCATGGTGTGGGACGCGCGCGTTACAGTTAATGTTTCGTTTTACCATGTAGTCTACTTTTTTTTACTGACTCAAGGCACGAACGAGCTACATTGGTAAGTATTCAATATTCATAGACAAGGTGACGCGCGTGGTGGCTGGTTGTTCCCCTCTTCCTTAGAACAGCGATCGTCACGTACCGGACCGCGGTCATCTTATCTAGCCGGAACGAGTTGATTCTAAGTATTCTCGAAGGAGCGTCGTCTCAGAGTGACCAGAGTGGAACTTGGAGTTTTTTTTTTCGAGTTCAAAAACATGCCAATTCCTGCGAAGCGCTCAACTCGAGGGCATCGAAACTCTCAAGTTCTAATTCACGATCATACGCCAGATCTCGCCTCGTGTTGCCCAGCTTGGACCACATGCCCAAGTGTGCCGGCAATCGCCCCTGGTTGACCGATTTTTTACTAGGCCTGAGCTTGCGTGAAAGGCTCCTGCCGCCCACAATTCTGAACACCTAATGTTACATTGGCACAAAGATGTATTATACAAATTTATGCTTGGTTTGAACGACTCCGAGGTTTCTTGTCGTGCGACGCCCCTCGATGCCCTCCCTTGGAACTGATCGTTTAGAACTTATACTTGGCCATGGTCCTTGACAGGTTGTACGCGGTGGATATAAGCGTGACATGGCTACCATCGGATCAGAATCAAATCCGACGTCCAGCAACAGGAGGAGGTGGACTTACGTGAAGCCCTGGACGGCATTCCCCAGCCCTTCGCCCGAAGTCGAGATCTCCTCTGTACACAAGCCGAGGTGATTCGAGTATTGTAAAAAATCCTCGAACATGGTCACGGCCTTTGCCAACATCGATTTGTCGTGCTCTCCCGCACGGGTTAACGCTTCGATGGCCCTGTTAATCAAGTTTTGGGTGATGAGGAAGATACGATTAGGCGCATGGAGAACGATTGTGATACGCACCACAAGGTGCACAAACAGAATGTGCCCTCCTCGCCTCCGACACCGTCGTCGGTCTTGATAACGTCATATCGATATACGAGGTTCTAGAATAGACGCATTGTGAGCCATTAAGGTTGAACCGAGTAGCGGAAGGAGCTTACATTCGACGTCAAACCTCCTCTCTCCGGGCTCTTCAACACCGCCTTAAGGGTGCTCAAGAACCTCGGATCAGATGGGTTCATGAAAAATACGAGCGGCATGATCATTACACTCGAGTCCAGCACATCTGTTTCCTCGTACGATTGCCCAAAGATCTGCAGGTCCTTGTTCCATGCCTTGTGCATAATTTGTTCGTAGAGTTCATCCCTTGCCGTGATCCACTCATTCCTATGCGGACAGGGAAGGGAACGCTTGTCTGTGAGTCGTAGGCCTAGGTTGCAGAACAAGAAAACATTTAAGGGATGAGTTAGGTTGGAGATGCAAGTGACGAACCCCGGTCAAGGGCGACCCTGAATGTAGTTGGTAACAGGGATAATTGTAAATTTCCACCGACAGCTCAGGGCATACCAATGTTAAAAACGAACCATAGCATGACCTGGGGGGCAGTTGAATTTAGCACAAGGAATAATTCGGGTTTTGCTGCTTACCTTGGAGTACTAGCACGAAGGAAACCCATTGAATCAAGCCGCATTCAGCCGCCAGCAATCGTGGGGAAGGTAGAGGAAATACTGACAGTGAAGTGTCTGTGTTTGTTTCGAACCTCCCTAGGAAACCCGCAGGGCAATCAGCGCGAGGTCCGCCCAGTTAAATTTTGACATTGGGGAGTGGTGTTTGACGTGAACACTCACCAAATGGACCTGTGGACGGGCGCAGGCGTCAGCAAACAGACATCACGCAACATCGCGGAGGACTTACAAGTCTGGTTCATTACAAATCTTCACGACATCTAAAGCCTCTGTAAACAAACGCGAAAAAGCAGCCACAAAGGGACAGACTTACAATCTACCCTAGGTAAAGAGTCAGGATCAACTGGCGGACAAAGGAAATCCCGATTTCACTCACAGCTCTCGCACTGCCACCCTATGAATAAGGTTCTACATCAAACTGGAACATGGGAGGGCTGCGTATCCTTACCACGTATCATAGGACTAACAAAGGGCTATAAGCGGCGTCGACCGAAACGACGGACCAACGTACTAAGGGTCTTCCAAACTTCTGGCTCAAGTATACACAATCCATCCTGAGGGCAGAGAGGACATCAGTGGACCCAGAACTGATCAAGATGTCAGCAGGTGCGAGCCGGGAAAGGCCGCTGGGTGCACTTACCGGCAAGGGTGCCCAAAGGAGACATTTACAGTTCACCATAAATGTCCTGAGATGATCAACAGAAACTGCCGTCAGCACATATCCGAGTCGCTCGGTCACGCAAAGAGGCCGAACGAAAAGGCGCGCCCGGGGACAGGTAAGAAAGGAAGTTTACCAGTTGGATATGATCGATTGCGCCGTTGCCGATCCTACGGGTATCGCGGTCAGCATCAATGGATCCGTTGGATTTGGGGGAATTAAATGGCAACCAGGAAGAGCCCATGGTTACAGATGCGTGCACGCCGCGGCGTAAAAAAAAAAGACAAGATACGATACAACTAACCTAACTGGTTTCGAACCTTTATGACCGTCGAGATGAAGCAACTCTTCCTCCGGGAAGACCTTCTCACCTGAAGCTCAGGTTAGGTTTCAAAAATGATGGGGACTTACGGGGCGACTGACCATGGATGGTGTACATGATCTGAAGCGAACCGTCAGGATTCTTGTGCTTTAGGCGTTCAAAAATAAAGTCCATATAGGCTGCGATCGCATTAGCTACGGGTGCAACAAGCGAGGGATATCGAGTACCATTCGCCTCATAGGTATAACCCAACCGGATGAGGGCGTAAAGGGTGAATGAGGAATCCCGGATCCAAGATGCTCGGTAATCCCAGTTCCTCTCGCCGCCGATGAACTCGGGGAGGGAGAAGGTAGGACTAGCCACGACGGCGCCAGTGGGTTCGTAGATGAGCAACTTTAGAGCCAAGGCACTCCTGTTAACGGCTTCCTTCCACGATCCCGTGTAGGTGGATCTGCGGATCCAGTTTACCCAATATTGGTTTGTGATCTGGGCGAAGAATCGTATCATAAAAACGGTGGTTGTGTGGGTTGCACTCACGGTGAAAAGTTCAGAAAGAAGTTCAGCAGTGAGCAGAGGATCATCGGCAGCCCTAAATTTGGAGGCTCCAGACACGAGACTCTTGTAGTCAATTCCCAACTCCTCGGCGATTTTGGGGCTAGGCATAACTTTCCGGAGGGCCACGTCCCTTTCCGGGTCAGGGACCTGGGAGTCGAGATCTCGTTTGACTTGGGAAGGGGAGAGATGTCTGAGGACAAAAGTGACAACCTGGCCTTCGACGAGGTCGAGGTCAACGGATGCAGAAAGGCCCATATGGCCCTTCTCGGTCAAGTCCAACAGTTGAATGGCGACATCAGGGACGGGCACACCGTCGGCTACGCTCTCAGGGATATACCTGAAGTCAAGGGAGAGGTTCTCGGAGACGAAAAGGGCTTTGTTGTGAGGCGGGGCCTGGTCAAGAGAACCGGGAACGGAACGGTCTGGAAGGATGTGGGTGTCGTGTTTATCGCGAGCATAGTTGAATGCGGGTGCGACCTCGACTCTGAGGAGGAAGGCACCTCGGATTACCTGAACGGGAGAGATCGTGATCGGGAGAGGGGATCGGCGGGATGTGGGGAAATAGAGACGAACTGACCTCAACCCTGCGGATCAGCCAGTGCAAGAGAGGACGACCGGAGTTGTTGGAGGTTTGGCGCGGAAGAAAATCAGCAACTTGGACCACACCGTTCTCGTTGAGAAATTTGGTTTGGAGGATCTGGACGGACGGAGATTGTAACCCTGATGCGGGTCCGAGGAGAGGGGAAGACATACGTTCGAGGACGGGAGATAGCTTTGCTTGGTGGAGAAGTTTACTGCAGGAGTGATAGAGAAGTGACCGCCCTTGTCCTTGTCGAGGATGCGAGCGAAGACGGAGGGGGAGTCGAAATCAGGAACACAATAGGACTCGACTGGACAGATGGACGGGTGAGAGATAGCCGGGGACCGGGGTCACAATAGAGGGAGGGGCGTACCAGAACCGTCCAAGCTGATCTGAGAGAGGAGGATTGGGCATCAAGGGGCGGGAGAAAGGACGGAGGGCGACTGTTGCTCACCAGTGCAGCCGTTCTCAGGTTTCCTATGCTGCCAGTCGGGGATGTCGGTGGAGATGCCGGGGAGGGGGAAAAGCACGGGAGGGAGACTTACAGACCGTGGTCAGCGATTGCGGTGTAGCCTCTTTCTTCACCAAGCACAACGTTCTTGTCTTGCATCCTGGGCGTCGTTTCGAGAGATGTGGATTCGACCTTGCCTGCTTATTAAACCCCCCAGTGTGCTTAGCGAATCGATGGCCGGGCCGCTCGCAGCCGGTAGAATGAGCCCGCGGTGCTGATCTGAAACGGCCAGAATGACCGACGGCGTCCTGTGTTATCTTGAAGTAAAGTATTTAAAGATTTCCTGTCCCCTCCTCCGTCTCTTCCACCGTCCCCCCTCCCCCATCGATGATTTCAAGGTTTCTCATCCTTTCCACGATCGCCGTCGCCGCCGTCGCCGCTCAAGATAATTCCGAGCTCATCGCTCAACTCTTGGAAGCCCCGACCGACGTTGCAAGGATCAATCTCCTGTCTGATGAGGCGTTCAAATTCGACTTTGTAAACTCTCCCGCTGGGAAGACTTTCGGTGCAGGTGGTTTCACCACCTCCGCCAATGCCGTCACCATGCCCTCCACAATCGGGAACGACGTCTCGATGAGTATGCGCCCTGCCTCTGCCCGTCTCGCGCGCGCCCATCTCACGTTTCACAGCTGTCGGTTTCCTTGGACCATGCGGCATGAACACTCCTCACACCCATCCGAGATCTGCAGAATTCCACTATGTCACCAACGGCTCTCTCATCACGGGCATGATCCCGGAGAACGGTGCCAAATTCGTCTTTAACGAGGTCAACTCAAATCAGGCCACTCTCTTCCCTCAGGGTGCCACCCACTTTGAGTACAACAACCACTGCGAACCTGTGACATTCGTCGCGTTCTTCAGCGATTCTTTCCCGGGTACAAGGTGAGGCTTTCCCCCTCATCTCTTTCCCGATGCCGCTCACCCCTTTCTTCAGCCAAATGTCAGTGTGACGTGCCTTGCCCGTTTCCGCGCGTTCTCTCATTTTACTAATCCTATCTTTTTCTTCTCATCTTAGCGCTCAACTATGTGCGTACCTCTTTTTCCCCCCTTATCTCCTCCAAAACACGTTGCTTACACGTTCCTCCATCTGACAGTATCTGGTTTGCCCGCCGATGTCGTCGCCGCATCCCTTGACATTGACCAATCCGAGGTCGAGAACACTTCCAAATTGGTTGGAACCCTTCATGTCCCATTACCGGTCACCATCTTACCCCCTCGATTTCACAGATTCCTGATAACATCGCCTTCGCACTTGAGGAGTGTACCAAACGCTGTGGCATCAACCGCGCCGGCCAGCCCACCGAGCAGCTCCAGAAGGATGTCCCAGCTGGGCCCACTTCCGACTCCAGCAATGACAACACTACCACCACCACCACCACCAATAACAGCGCGAAGGGTAACCTCGATCTTGACGAAAGCGGTCAGCAGAACAAGGGTCTCATCATCGGACTCATCGCTGCCGTCGGAGTCATGGGTCTCGGATACATTGCCCTCGCCGCACTCGCCCTCTTACGCCGCCGTAGGGGTGGAAAGGGAACCGCTCGTGGCTATGTCAAGACTGGAGAGTCCTTCGCTCCCGATGGCATGTACGACAGTGAGAAGTATGAATTGCCAAGCGAACGCTTGAGGACCCCCTACGACCCTCCCTCAGGATCTCACTGAGAGCTCCCTTCGCTCCGTGGGTGACGAAAGTCATGTCGTCGTGGTGATGCACCGTTACATAACAGGGGGTGCCTTTGTTCTACCGAGATTGTAATCATATAGTATAATCCACCTTTGTTCGCTCTGGTTTACTTGAATGCCGCATGCAATCCCTCAAGGCCTCACCGGGTGTCATCAACACGAGTCCGTCAGACAGCATCACATGTTTCTCCGCAAAAACTGGCGCCACCCGACCCCAAATTCTCTTGGCTTCAAACCTTGTTATCCGTTGAGTGGAAATTTTCTGATTGGTGTCCAACAAATTGTGTATGGGTACAGGTCCATGACTACTCCGCTTCTGGTATCGGGGGACCCCCAGACTCCCTCTCTTTATCCTTCCTTGTGGCCTGGACAACATCGTCGACCCGCAGCAACATCCTAGCAGCCTGAACAAAACAAGGCATCAGCTCCAGACCGGGCTCGACAGGGGGACTCGAGTGATCCACCAACCTCGATCGCTGTTTTCAGTATCTGAATCTTGACGCTGGCGGATTCGTAGAGACCGTACGATTTCATGTCGGCCACCTTGCCTGTGTCTCCATTAATACCCCATGAGTGTTCGCCGTTGGCGTGCTTGGCCTAGAATTCGGTTTGCATCAGAGACGTATCGAAGGGTAGCCTTTTGGGAATAATAAATCATACCCTCAGCTCGGTCAATACCCTGATGGCATTTCCACCCGCGTTTTGAACCAAAGTTCTTGGGATGACCTCCATCGCATCCGCAACAGCCCTGAACGGCCAGCCCTCAACCCCAGTAACACTCCTCGCCTTCTGCTGCAGCCCGACACTTATCGCCATCTCCGTCGCACCACCTCCTGGGGCAAGGATAGGATTGAAAATCACGTTCCTGGCGACGGACATGGCGTCTGCGAGGTTCCTGTCGATCTCGTTCAAGATATCCTTCGATGGTCCTCTGAGTAGGATCGTGCACGCCTTTGGAGAGTCACACTCGTCCAGGAATGTGAAATACTCGTCTCCAATTTTCTCGACGTAGAAGACCCCGCAGCCAACCCCAACGTCCGATTCTCGGAGGTCCTCGACTCTGTTAACAATCGTAGCGCCAACCGCACGAGCGATGCGGTTGTTGTCTGACTTCCGGACCCGGCGAATAGCCGAGATATTCGCCTTGTGCAGGAAGTGCTGAGCGTAGTCAGAAACTCCCTTCTCGGTGACGACCAGATCCGGCTTGAACTCCACGATCTTCTCGACCATCGCCTTCACCTGTTCCTCCTCGATCTCCTGGATCCTTGACCAGTCAGTGTCCTTGGTGATCTCGATGTTCGTCTGCGATTCTCCTTTTTTGTATTCGAGGGGACAATCGAGGAGGACGATACGTGGTTTGGTGATCCTTCGTCGCATTTTCGGGTGTGTGATGTCCTTGTTGAGCATAATCCCGTTCAACACACGGCTTTGTTCGATCTCGCCGCCCGGAACCTTCTCCACTCGGGCATAGCGTTTTATGTCGACGGATTTGACTCCTGGGATAGATGGGTCTAATTCAGGATCTTGCGCCACGGTACGGACGGCCTGTAGGGCAAGGTTGCACATCAGATCCGACCAGCGCACCACGAACTTGGTGCCGATGGAAGTCTTGATGAGAGAGAGCATCTCCTCGTCGTTGTTAACATTGATAGGGACGGATATCCGTTTGATGATTTCCAGGGACTCTTTAAGAGCCTTATTGTATGCCGAGATAATCACGACGGGGTGGATATCTCGTTCGAGCTGGGACAGTGATTGAGCGAGGATCTCTCCAGCTGCGATTAACAAAGTTAACAACCGGATGAGAAGCAGGAACCGAAATCGGCGAACCGAGAATGATGACACTTGTTGTCCCATCTCCACACTCTTCGTCCTGAGTTCTACTGAGTTCAATCATATTCTTTGCCGCGGGGTGGGCGACGTCGATCTCTCGTAAAATCGCGTTTCCGTCATTTGTGAGCCTGAGGTAAAACAACCGCGGAAGACATAAGCACCCACAAAAAAACACACGGTGCGCAAAAACCAGGGGGGTACACAGATGGGGCTAAGGAAAGGAACGTGATGAAACGAGGACTCACAAAATACCACCCATTGGATCAAGAATCATCTTTAACATCGCCTTCGGGCCCAGACATGTCCTAATCACGTCTGCGACGGTCTATCCGCCAGATATCAGCCCATAAAATGATCACTACAAGTAAGGCAACCTACTTTGGCAGCGGTGATGTTTGACATTTGAGCCTTTCGTCCAGATTGCCGTTCGGGCGTAGTGTCTAACAACACAGAGATCAATGTCATGATGTGGGAGGAGGGAATTTGCTGAAAGCTGCGTACTCATTACGAACACGGGGGTTTGACCTGCCTGCATTTTGTTACGCTTCCACAGTGGATGGGGGGTGAGATCTTGGGAGGTGGAAGCAAGTGCAGATGATCGAGACCGAAGGGATGATGGGACACTGACTGAGGTGATCGTCTTCCTCACCACTTCGTCCTCCCCGCCTAGCGAGTCTTGCTATCCGTTCCAAGCCAAAAGAATGGGACCAACGCGGTTCAGGGCATTCCTCACTTTGCTTCACCTGTCTGACACAAATATGCCGGAAGAAATACGGAGAGATGACGATCCTATTGATCTATTGATGATTCTCTCACGACGTCGTCCCCTTACATCCCTCGTGCTTGACACCCCTGACGACACTTGGGCGTTCTCATGTTAAAGGGCGCTCAACTGGTCTGAGCACTATGGAGCTGAGGAAGCTTCGTGTATCTGAAGCATCGCGGCCGGTGAGGCCTTGAGGTGCCCCTTTTGTGTTTCCAGGACAATCCAGCATAAAGTTGCCCCTCCGTACTGCATAATTACAGGCTCCTTCGAACTCGGTTCCAAATTGACCCGAATAGGTACCGCACTTCCACAAAGCCGAAGGGACGATTGGGACATTAGATCCCATCTTTGACCCCCTCGCCGGAACTTTTTGACATAAGGCTTGGCCCCATTGTGTCCGCTCATTTTCAAAGGCATTTGTCTCTTCCACTGTACAAAACCCTGGTACTCAACTTCTCCAATTGTATGTTACTTCACTGGAATAAATCCTCAACGCTCACATTTCTGTAGTTACCGCCTCACCACTCACAGTCGAGCGAACCCTGAGCGGGCCTGCGTAGTGCCTGTTACCGTTAAACGTTAAACCCCTGTCAACCGACCATCCCGGATCCTATTGCCAGATTGTCTCAAACCCGCCCCCCTAGTTACCCTGAGGATGGTACTTCGAAGATCAGAATGAGGCGTTGGAGTTTATCAGCTGTTTCAAAATTGTACCTCCGGTTTGTCCATCAAATTACGGATGCATCTTTTATGGAGAGGGGAGCGCTGCCGGATTTGTAGTGAAGGAGAACAAATCGTGGAGGTGATGCCAACACCTTCTGTCTTTTTCTGTGACCATCAACATAAAACGGACTTACAGTTCCGTTATGACGGTTCCAGATCCACCCTAAGAGATAAGATGGATAATTTGGTGCTCTTATCGATTCTCTAGACTCTGAGGGTCTGACGACAGGGAAACAGATGACTCTAACAGCCCTCGTAAGTGTGAAGGGTCCGATTGGGGATACATATTGTGGTATCTAACCACTGTCAAAACCGGATTCAACGAGAATGCTGGTGCCTACAAAACCGCCTGGTGATATGCAGATTGTTCACCCACTGTTCCCCACAATGGCGGTAGTTTCCCACTTGGTTCTCATTATAGCGCAATGACCACCTCATCCATCGGAGAACAACGCCCCGGACAATGCTCTAGATATTGTCGGAGCTGATCCCCCGAGAAGACCGACACCAAAACTACCAGTGGCTACCAAATCCCAAGCACATACTGACTTGGGCACGAGGGTGTTTCCGCGATAAAATGTATCGTGCTCCCGTTAACAGATGTCAGCAGCACCATTCCGATCATCCTCGACTGTAAAGCCGCATGGTACAGTAAGGAACAACTCGGGCACGTTGCCATGGAAGGAGCCCGTTCTTTCTTTCAAGTCAAAAGGACCCCTTCGTATATTCACGGCTCTTTCCCGATGCATTGGCTCCTGAACGGGTTCCGTCGATCCTGGCAGAAATCCCATGGGTTGCCAAACAAGGCTGATTTATCCCAAACTACTTTGGACGACAACTTAATAAGCCAATCCGTCCTTTGTTTACTCCGGATCTCCTGGGATGTCCGTTGGCCTCGAAAACCCGCTGGCGGACCCTTGCGAAGGTCTGGAAGCAGATGTTCGGACTCCGAAGAACGGTGTATACGGGCGCCGAATGACAACAAAACGTTGAGATTTCTGGTGTCCAATCGAGTCTGAGCAACGAACTTCGGGATTAGCTTTCGACTCTCCACAAAAACAACGCCGACGACGAATTCTGGTTCACGGATACGTTCCTGAATATTCTCACGTCGGATTCTAACGGACCGCATATTGGTGACGCACTCCAGGCGAACCGCCCCTGTGCCAGTTATCTCTCTCGGTCACCAATTACCAACACTTCGTTCCGCTCTTACGAATTAACCATCCGTAAGGTCGTGACCGGCGTCTGAACTGGAACCAATCCCAGCTGGAAAAGGTCTGTTATAGGACCAAGAAATGGGCGCGACATCCTCAGCGTTATGACAGGCCACACCCTTCACACGCCCCATCTTACATCCCTAGGACAAAAGCTCGCCACGCTCCCACGGGTACGGGACAGGAGATGTAATCAGTGAACGATGAACAGGGGAGGGCACCTACCCACAGCCCTTGAGACCACACGATTCAGGTACGTTCTCCAGCACCATCATCGCCCCCACCTGCTGAGTCAACCGTGCAACTAAAGAGAGTCGGGATCAGGACCTTCATCCCCAGAGTCATCATCGATCTGTGTTGGTGAGAAAACCTCACTTGAGGCGGTCAGCGAAGTCAAAATGCTGTGAGGCAGGGGTCTCTCGCCTGTCCCACTTGGCTGGTAGCTGCTGGACTTTTGCTTCCGGCCACCTCCCCACAAACTTGATGATTGCATAGTACATATCCTTGTACTTGAAGCTGGAACTCGAGCTGAACCGCTTGTCGCTGCTCAACTGTAAGCCCGGCCCCTAGTTAACCCGGAAACCTCGAGTAGGTCCGAACTCGAACACTCGATAACTTAGTTCACATGTTATTTATTCAAATATGACCTCACGGACTCGAGTACCATAGTGTATAAGATAGAATCTATGTGCTAAGATACTCAGCGAACTATAGAGTCCTTTCGACTTTCTATCTCGAGCGAAAACCCGTGGTTCGACGACCACCTACGACGCGACTCGATTGACCGGCCGAAACTGATCAATTTAGCGCGCGTAGTCCATCCCAAGTCACTCAACTCAAGCGGACAACCGCGGAAAAGGGTTGGCGTTTCGACCAAAGGCACGAAGTTTCTACCACATACTAAACGATGAACGTCACCAACTAGTCCAGGTTAACCCCATAAACATGACCAAGGTAGCGCTCATCACAGGAGCATCTTCAGGTAAAAGTCATCGCTTAAACGTGCCCGTGGCCCAGCTGTGTTGATGCTGGGTAGGCGTCGGCCGCGTCACTGCGGTCGCCCTGTCAAAGGCAGGCTGGGATATCGTAGTCACAGCCAGAAGGCTTGATCAGTTGGAAGAAACGAAAACCAAGTGCGAGGAAACCTCCAAGGTTCTCGTTATCGCTGGAGACATCTCGGACGAGCAATTCGTGATAGAGCTGTTCAAACGGACGGTTTCGACGTTCGGTGAGACAACTACATATGAAATCATTCTCGATTTGACGTTGAGGCTTGTAGGGCGGTTGGACCTGCTATTCAACGTGCGGGCAGATGAAAGTCGGTGGTCGTTACGCTTTTCCTGACGTTGTGTCGGCAGAACGCGGGGATGGGTCATCCTCCCACGTTGATAGAAGATCTCCCCATCGAAGCCTTCCGGACTGTGATGGATGTGAACGTGACTGGCGCTGTGATCTGTACCCGCGAGGCGTTCAAAGTCTTCATGGCACAAACCCCCCCAGGCGGTTAGTTTTTCGGTGCTTTCGCGTACGCTGTACGATCTCAAAGACACTTAGGAAGGATCATAAACAACGGGTCGCTGTCCGCGCATACCCCACGCCCACACTCTTTCCCATACACCATCTCAAAACACGCCATCACCGGTTTGACCAAAACCACGGCGTTGGAGGGAAGGGGTCATGGGATAACTTGCACCCAAGTCGACATCGGTTGGTGACATCTTGAAGTTCGGTTCAGGTGTAGCCTTACGTTTCGACAGGTAATGCCCTAACTGAAATGTCATCCGGGTTGTCGCAAGGGGCTCTGCAGTCGAATGGGCAGACGGTTCCAGAGGCGACCTTCGACGTGGAACATGTTGCACAAAGTATCGTTCACATTGCGAGCCTACCAACAAACGTCACAGTGCTGAACTATAAAATCATGTGCGGCGGTCCTGGATATGGTGAGGGCACAGCTGACCTGTTGAGTTTTAGGGCGACGGAAATGCCGTACATCGGTCGTGGATAAGCGTCGCTCGCCAGGTGTACAAGGCATAGTTTGGTATCACCAGCGGGGTGGATCACCAATAAAATGACGGAACAACGGTATTGTCATTGTCAGGATTAAGGGGTAAATGAAGATGGAACGCTGTGGATCTCGAAAGAAGGTCGTGATGAGTGAAAGAGTATCATGGTGGTGCAGTAGGGTAGTTTGCTGGGAATGGAAAGAATGGGAAGCGAGAATGAACGTGGTATCAGAAACGAGCGTCTAATATGAGAACACGTCGCGGCAAGCTGGGCAGAAAACGGTTAAAACCGCGGATACAACGCCGATTGAGAATATTTGCACCCGAAGAAGACTGCTGTCAAGGTGGGTGGCCGACCTCGCTGATACTCGACATGGAGGGGACCCGAAGAGAGGGCTAACCAAGATATTATACATCCCCAGAGGGAAGGGCGTGACGAAATGTTGATGGTGAAAGAACAACATGCAGCACTGGATCCGAATAGATTAAGGGGAGAGAAAGTCCTCGAAAGCCCTTGTCGCCTGGGGAGTCATCGAAAGGAGAACCGTGTACAAGAAGGTAAAGGGACGGAAAATGAAAGTTACATGATAACACACTTGCAGCAACCGCCGCTTCGGTCCTCCTCTTCCACAGGACGGTGATTCCGGGAGGGTAGCGGCTTCGCTTCAAGTGAGCCTTGAGGCGTATAACGTGAAAACGGAGCAGGAGATGGAGGGGGTGAGGGACGGGGATTATATCCATTCTGCTTCGTAGTTGTGATCGGCCGCCGGTCCTCGATCATGGTGGCAGTGGTGGGGTGAGGGTCTTCCTTCGGCTTCTCCTCGACAGGGGGATCGATATCAACGGCTGGCTTTATTACACCAAAGTCATCCAACTCAATACCATTGGGCATAGCCTCTCCGTCTTTTGGGGGTCTATACTTGGAGTAATCGTAGCCAAACGTTCCGGGAGCCTGAAGAAACGTCGTCATTTGGATCACACCCAAATTTCAAAGGTAGAAACGCACGGGTTCTAGGCGTCCAGTTTCGCGCTTTCGCGGCTTGGGACTTCCATCGGTAGTTTGGTATTGCCCGTCCAGGCCCTTTTTCCGAGCGACTGCCGGTAAAACCACCTAACTCATCACGGTTGGTCATTACGGTAAAATTGGTCAGGGGTGGACTCGTACCTCGTCCCAATTTGAACCTGCAACTGGCTGAGTCCATGTCGGAATCGCGTGCTCCGCATCCTCAAGGTCGGTCACAGGATAAATGCCGACGGAGCGTCGACTCTCCGCTCCATTCTTTATCCTGTGCGCAGAAGGTGGAGTCTTGGGTGTTGTCTTCACCTTCTTCACTGTGCCATTCAATCTCGGCGACTTGTCCGGACCAGGACTCTTTGGTTTTTGTTTTGGGGTTTGGGTTCCCGTAGCTTTGGTCGGGGTCCGAGACCTTGCCCTCTGTGTGGGAGTGCGAGGAGGGGCGGTTGATGATGTTGATGGAGAATCGGAACTCCCTCTGATGGGTTCAGGGGTGGCCACCGATCTCGTTGTTTGAGCATCGTCACGACTGGGCCGTTTCTGAGAAGGTGTGGGTATTCTTGAGACGGCCGTGGTCCGCCGGGGTTCCGATTCATAAGAGGCTGGAGGGGGGGATCCAGTTATTGTATGGGAATTGAAGTAGTAATCCATTTCTGATTCGTGGTCGTCCTCTTCTGGTTCAGGGTCAGAGTAGGCCATGACTGAAGGGGGGACTTCGTCGAGGACAAGATCGTCCTTCGAACGAGGTTCTTCCATGTAAAAACTTGACCTAGTATCAACACCAATACTACCCGCTCTCCGGCGTGGTGAAACCAGTTCAGTGTGCACCCCAAACCGGGAGGCGGACCGAGAAGACAGTTGTTTCTTGGTGGAATGACCGTAGCTGGCGATGTCCAACATTTCCTTGCGTCGCACTACACGAAACTCTCCTACTCCACCGTTCCTAGACACATCACCTCGGTACCAATGCTCGAACGGTCGCTCTTCCGACTCCGAAGAGAAGCGGACACTCTCCGCATCGGTATCTGAACGATGTGAGGGAAATGGAGGTTGCTCGTTGACCAGAGCCGGGACTGTATGCCGCGGGCCAATCGCGTCCGCGGCGTAATATGTATCCTTCGACATTCGCCCACCTATCCGAGGTGTACTGTGGGTGCTCGTGGAGACGCTGCCGGTTCTTGCTTTAACGGGTATACGGGAAACGCTGGAAAGCGGTGGAGATGTAGAAGGAGATGGAGAGACTTGTGATCTGTCCACGGTGTCAGGGTCAAAAGGAAATGGTTGGGAGAGCGTACGCGCTCTTGTGAACGCGGGTTGTGTCGGTCGGTTACTTGAATCGGAAGGCCGTGACTGGGTACTGGGACGGGGGATTGCGCTCGGACGGGGCTGGTGGTGGTAATATGTTTGTATGGTGGTGTTCTGGCTAGGGTTGTTATAAGCTGGTGGGTGTGGGCCGTTGTCCTCTGAGGTGATCGAGGCGGCGGACATCCGTTTGGCCAACAACTTGCTCTCCGTCTCAAGCCCTGTGCGGGGAAAGATATGTCAGCTTCCAGGTTGGCGGACTGTGTTGTGCGAATGTAAGGATGAGTTACGAAAGAACGGAGGCAAAAAAAACCGTGGAGATGGCAGTCAATGAAACGTCAATCGCCAAGTAACGCGGGGGGGCAACATAAGGGAAGAGACCGATGGTGTGGTTTCTAGTTGAACGCAGATAGCGGTGTGCACGTACGCTTGCGGAGGGTTGGCACAATCTTCTCGTCCCATGACGGACCTGGGGGCATCTCCATAGTAGCGGTCACGGTCATGGTGGTTTACGGCCAGCGAAGGGCGAGGATACGGCGGGTAGATAATGAAGCACAGGGGCTAGCTGTCGAGAAAGGGAGTGAAGTAGGCAACGGCCAGGGTTAGACCCTCAATGGGCTGCTCGTCGCGGCCGACGACGTCCAACTCGATGAGGGAGACTGATGTGACAGAGGTCACACGGTCACACGCTAGCCCCCCGGCTAAAACAGCTTTGCCGACCACCGTCCCACAGAACGCGAGGCTATCATCCTCGTGCAATTTGCACGTTGCTGGCGAGCAGCGTCCAGAAAGGCCGACCTTATCTGAAGCATCGCCGGCGGCTATCTTCTGTACAATCAACGACGCTATCACTGGCGCACGTAAGGCTCGCACCTGGCCAGTCCAGGTACGAAATGCTGGTCAAGTTAGATGGAGATGGCTTCTTGAATTCCATGCTACACATTCATTCACCCTTACTAGGCGAATTACACCAGGCTACGAGCCACCCGATTGTCACGTCAGTGCAGGCACCGAAGAACCTGGGTCACCGCAAATCGGGGTTGGAGCGCATCAGGGTCTACCGCAACCAACAAAGCCACAGCTTAGTTTGCTATTCCTTATCCTCCCGACATCAAATGAATTGCACAAACTTGGGCGTGGTCAGGCGCATGCGATCACTCCTCTCGTTTTGCCGAACCCGACGGAGGGAATGGGCACGGGCAAACGCAGTCATATGGACCGGTAGCCCCTCCCTCCCATTCTTTCTCCCAGGGCTAGTCGCTTCCAGGACTGCAATCACCCCCAGCCAGTCAGGCCGGTCCGAAGCCGCGGAAACACGATCGAGTTCCTTGTCCCCACCAGTCAGCGTCTGAGATGACGGCTCTTTTCCAGTGGCCCACAAACACGTTGTGAGGCTCCGCCGAAAGCCATTACCCCGTAACCCCACTACATACTGGTTCTTTGTTTTTGTCCGCTGACGAGATTGTTGGCTCAACAATCGGATTCGCCTGATTTGTGGTTACGATACACTCTACCGAATAACACCACCGGTAAGTTCGGAGAGTCAATTCGCTCCAATGCTCTTCGGGACATCACTGAAAAATAATGTCCAGCACATGTTACCCCAACTGTCAACCGTAGAGCATGTACGTGCTGGGCATCACGGAAATACCAGGGCGTTGCAAGCGTGAGAACCTTTTGATCGCCCACTCCAAGGAGTCATCCACTTGACGATCGAGGGCGGAGGCAAATCCTATTTGCTGCCGCTGCGTCCCATCTTGTTACCGCAGTTTGCATTACTAAATATGTGCACACTTTCTTCGTCCCATTAGTGAGTGATGGCAGCATGGCAGCACCCATATCTGGGGGAGGGTGGAGCGAGGTCTCGATGCTCGGGTGAGACGAGTCTCTGCAGCTGACCTCGCTCCGTTGCTTTCGTCCGGTTTGTTGACCTGAGTGGTGTGCTATCTGGTTTACTCTAGGGGGGAAGTATCGCAATATTTTTGCTCGAACCTATATTGCCTACACTGTGTGCCAGCGATCAGATCACGCTCACCGACGGCACAGAGTGGTTCCGCAACGGGAACACAGTCTATACTCGGTGGTTGGTGACCTCGCGCGGACATCCAGGGGGACTCGGCCAGAGCTAGACTCGCAGATACAGACCCAAACAAAGGCTCCAGATGTCTCCACAAGGTTAGATCCCAGCCAAAGCGCGTCACACCCCGGAAGCTTGGGAAGCCCTCTCTCCTTATTGGCGCTTCTCAGCACAGGCGACGGCGACCGTACCTGGTCAGCCCCCTTTGATAATGGATAGGGAATCCAGGTGCCTTGCGCTGGCCGTCCATTCTGTGCGCCCCTTCGTGGTAAGTTAGTCGTCCTTCGGTGTTTGAACGGACATGCGTTCCATCAATTAACAATTCCCGGATAAACTATCTCGTCAGAGCGCACTTAAACCCCACTCTTCCGTCACAGGGGATTCACGAACCGGTTAGATTATATTGTCGGCAATGGTGTTTTTTTTTCGCGTCCCCGCACCGTACCCGACTGCCCAACCTAGAACGGGAAGGCAGCCATCACCGCTTGTGTAGCGACATCACCATCAACTGCACAATACAACCCGGAGCTACCTCCCGCGAGGGACAATGGTGGGGTCGGACGAGCCTCATCAGATCGCCACACTAAAACAAGTTTGCGATTTCAATGTGCTGCGCCACAGCACACATCAAATATCCAATCACGAATGCAGTCTTCACACCACCTGCTTTCGTGGCACTGGTCGGAAATCATTCGCGCAAAAGGAGTGTCCCTGAAAATGATCACCGAGGATGACTGCACACACTTGGCCACTCTCAAACTGCGTTCTGTCCCCGCACTTGCTGACACACAAGAGACCGGATGATGTTGCTGCAACATCATCGATGGCCGTTGTTCGGTCTGATGTTGCGGACCATGACCCAACGATTTGATGCTGTCCGGTGGTGTACATAAATGCACTCACGAACACGCGAAAACACGAAAACACAGACGGTCCCGATCGAATCACAAAGAATGGTGAGAAAGAGGGAGGGAGGGAGAGAGAGATTTGATTGAAAGCGCAGAGTACAGTAAGGTAAGGCATATCACCGGGCAGGCTATCAGCGTTAAACTATGCCCTCATCCCGGCATCGTCCTCGTGTGGTTCTATGTTATTGTACCGAAAATTAGCTCCTACTAGACCAATAGATATCGTAGCGTAAAGTGTCCCGAGAGATAGATCATACAGCATGGCGAGAATGAAGACAATGCGTAATGGGTTGGTGCGGATGGATGGGGAAATGTGGACGAGAGGTGGGATGAGGTGAAGGTAGGGAAAGATTGGTAGTAGATTGGGTTGGCGGCGACAGTGCAGTGTCAGCGATGGTGACAAATATGAACCTCTGCGCCCTGATGGGATGGTGTTCAGAGGAGGACAGAGCCATTCGAGGAAGCGGCGCTGCGGATGCTTTCTTGGCCGTCAGTGGGCTTCTGGGGCTTGCTCTGGACGGATTTGGGGTTCATGTTAACCGGGGTGTTGTGAGGGGAGGTGATGGAGGTTGGTTGCGGCAGCGAGCTGCGGCGGTTTGTGATAGTGTGATGGGGGAGTTGGGGGAGAGGAAGATCTGGTGAGGTCCTCTCAAGAAGAAGCGATGGAGCTTTGAGCACTCGGAAGAGTTGACTGGGGGATGGAGGGACAGTGAAACAAGCGTGGAACCTTATATAGAGAAGAGAATGGAGGGAGAGTCATATTCGGGATACAGCTGAGCACACACGGAACTGAAAGGAATGGGAGAACTGCCCGACAGCTGTGCATCTGACCGTCACTTCGAGTCACGGAACCGGTGGATCGCCAATAAACACCCCGCACTTGTACGGTCCCGTCACCCGGTCTGGAAGCAGAATTGCGAGCCGGAAACCAAGGATTCCAAACAAACCTGGGCGCGCAGCATAGCCTGCAGACGAGGATGGTCGTAGATGGTTTTCCAGAGAGAAAGGGACGAATGGGGGATTGGTGCCGACATCGCCTCAAGCTGGAGTCAGGCAAACCCACGACAATTTGGTGCAAAAGCCTGAGCTGAGTAACGACCTGCACCGGCGGCGGGTCGCAGTGGAAAGCGCCTGGAGCCCTGAAGGCGGAGAAAACGCAATAACGCCATTTTGAAAGAAAAAGAATCGCTGCGGAGGAGAAAGAGCGTCAAGGATATGCGTCCGTGGTGGAGACGAGGAAACCTCGGCGGGATTACAAAGCCGTTCCCACACCCTCTACCCTCCTTGTTCCACGGACACGTCACACAACGGCAGATAACTGGAGATGTGGGTTTGTTTGGAAAACCAAAATACATCAGAACACAGCAGCGGCGTTAGTTCACAGGTTCTAGTTTCATGCTATGTCTACGATATCAACTTTGACCCCGCCCAAAATCCCAATCCGAAGAAAGGCGGGACGTTTGGACCTGATGCGCTGGCTAAGATCTTAAAGAGCCTAGGTTCCCGTCTGTGTACCAGTCCGTTGGTCCCGTTTTGCCCTTGGTGCCGGAACAGCGTCTCCAGCATCTCCGCAGATTGGGTGAATAAACAACCGCTGTTCTGCTTCCCGCGACAACTGGAGTTCATGACAACGGGAAAAACCCTCTTAAGAATCCTCAAAGGATGGAGTGTGTGGCTCTGACCCGCAAAGTTGGAAGTGCTATGCCGAGATACAGGGAATTCCGAGCAACGGATATTAACGCTCGCTGACAAAAGCTCCCCGCAGATCTCGAGCAAAAGCACAACAAGCGTAATGCTCACAGCTTTTGGACTCATTCTGCGGCTAAGTGGACATCATTAATGTAAATGAAGGATCCTAGTGCAATAGATATTAGTTCCAGAAGCCATACACACTGAATATTCCGATGACTCGCGGGTGGCAGGGTTGCTTTGTAACAATCCAACACACTGGAGGATGAGGCTGAATGGGATACGGAGTATCTGTGCGTGCTTAACGCGCGTTTTTCGCTACCCCATGTGAGGCATGTGCTGCGAGCGTGGTTGGCCGTCTGGTGTCCTCATGCACTAGACCGGTCTCGCTCCGGCGCGCAAGCTTGCCCGGTGGCTTGTTTTAGGGAAGGATGACAACAGGAGCCTCCGCTACGGGAAAAACGTTGAGATTCGAGCCGTAGAATGCTCTATGTTTAGACGCCAATCCAACTGCTCCTACACTCACTCCCAATTGTCCATTTCCTCATTGTTGCGCATATACCACTTCCAATCTAACTTAACTTCCTCCACGATAAATTATACTGCGATGGCGATGGTCCCCTCGAACTTTATGTCGTCCGACTCGCTCAGCACGAGTTTAGTTTTGCCCGAGAAATTTTCGAAGACCGAAATCCTTCTCAATAATCGGAGCCAGAGTTCCTCAATGCAGACCTAGCAGAAGTCTGGAGTGACTACATCCCGCATCAGACAGTCTTCGTTCGTTGGTCGATAAGTGGTTCGGTCGGTAGCCGAGAATCTGTCACGGGTGATGAGTGGTGTAAAAAGATCCGGCGCGAACTCCCTCGCGTAAGAAAGATACCATAGTAGCCAAGTGAGCCGTTGAACCTGCGAAACTTTGGTGAGATTCAGGAACGGAGTTCAGCAAAAACGTACTCATGGGGAGCACTGTACTCCAAAACTTCAACTGCGGTCCACTACCCTCCGTGATCTTGTCAGGATCGTCATGGTCCAGCGCGAATTAGATCTCGTGCTCTCCACCGCTGAAACCACCTTCTTCAGCGTCGAGATATTCGTAGAAGTGTCGGTCTTTTCTGACACCCTCTTCTACCGCCCACCCAATGTCCTTGGCATCGAGGTGCACTGTAAGTTGATCGGATTGGTGTATTCCGGCAGTCGAGAATCGAATGAAGTTTGATGGGTATACGCCTGGAACAAGAAGGATTCCCATCAGTTCACACGCCCCTTTGTGCTCTGCCGAACCTGGGCCGTTGGGAGAGAGGGCTGGTAAAACACCGAAGGTGGAGCACATCACGCTCGCATGATCGCCACCGTCCTGGTGCCAATGAAGGCCATATCAACGACATCACCATATGTTCCACCCTGGATATCTTTTGTGGAGCAGGCGGATTGGTGGCCCAACGCCTCCATCCAATGGTTTCCGGTGAAGTTGCTGCGCCTACGCCAAAGTAAGCTCCGTCGGCACCTCCGTCGTATTCTCGCAGATCTCTATGATCGAATGGCCGAGTTCGTAGCGCAGTACCAGGGCTCCATTCTTCGCAGATGGCGCAATGGCCCTTTTAAGATTGAAACACCAGAGAAGCGCCAGAAACGGGCCCGCACCAAAGGAAACATTGGTGCCTGAACTCGGGGACCTACAAGAGTAGGTTGACTCACGTTAACTCCCCACCCAGCCCTGCGGTGAGCATGAATAAACATTGGATCAACATCACCAGCGGTGAATCAGATTGATGCGGATCGTACCGCCATAACTTAGTACAGGCCGTTTCCTGGAAACGGAAGGGAACCAAATTAGTCGGGTTCAAACACGACCGAAATGCAATACCGTCTCCAAGTTCGTATTTACGTATCCAATCGAACCGGATAGTCACACTGGACGCCGAGCGAAGAACGGGCCAAGCGGGCTACTTCGGGTCTGGCGTAGCAAACTCCATTTAGTTCCGTCCCATCTCTGTGTCGGCCGAGCGCGGTGCTGAGGGGGTTGATGGGTAGCTTAGTTTAGCCTCGAATACGGGCCGACATAGGTACTCGAAAGAGGAGGCCCACATGCTTCCCTGGAGCGCCGCCCACACCGATGCCGCTCTGGGTGCGAAACTTGAATATTGAATGGCGATCGTTCGTTCGGATGAGATCATAGGGTGACGGTGGAAGAAAGGTGGGTTTGGGAAAGTAAGTAGCTCGGACCGATACGCGTTAATACTTACCTCAGTGCTGGGTGTGAAGGCGGCCCAGAGGTCGGGAATGGTTTGGACAGTAGAGAAAGTTCGGCTCTGAGATATCTTGCTTGCTAAGCGAGTTGCATCATCGAAGAATTTTTACTCCCCAGATTCTGTGTCGAACATATGGTCAGGCATTAGGGCATGAGATTCGTACAATACAGGGTACAACGCATTCATTTGAGGAACTCACAGCCATCGTCGACAAAGGCCCTATTGTTGGATCACCAGACCGAAAAATGGGCCGAATATCGGGAGGGGGAACGTCCCCTTTAGTCATCTCAATTCCCTCACCAATCCTCCCCCCACGGGGGAGTGTATCATAGACGGTGATGTCCTCCTGTGATCCTCGTGACCGCGTAAAGCGACGGAATAGTCTCTCAAAACTCGCGTATCGTTGGTGAACACCCTGATATGCTCCAACTTGCCCGCTCCCTGTTTCTCCCAGCGTCATAAGTAGACCCTCCGGTGTGGTATAAACTGCCGTGGCAGAGAGCGCGAGTCAGTTCTTTGTGGGATTGCGTTGTGTCAAAAAAGCATAGACACAAGTGTCCATCTCGAGATCGTTGACGATATACACCCCGAAATGCTGGGGGATGGGGGGTGACAGAGAAGTGGGGCTGAGACAGCCAGGCAGCGGCTGAAGCTGAACTAAGATGAACGAGAGGAGCTGCAAGGGCCAGTAGGCAAAAGTACACCCAATGTCCCATTGCGAACTGGCTGAAGGAACGAGCGGCAACACGTGACCTTGTCTTGCGTTTTTTGCTCAGCTTCTCGATCGCTGGTCTGCTTGCACTCCAGCCATTTGACACCAGGAGGTAACCCTACTGCGTTGGTACCGAATATTGCTGAGAACGAACAACCAACAGAGATGGACAAAGGGAAAAAGGCAGAAGATGTCCTGATCGACTCAAAAGTCTCCACTGCTCAATGCAAGCTAGCGGTCGAGGCTTTGCTCAAACACGCTCTCGCACACCAAGCTGCGAAAGAACAGAACGAATTGTTACCCGATAGGACGGAGCAATACGTTTGGTTAGTTGTTGCAGTCAAGAAGATGTTTCCGGAGCGGAAGTTGAAGCCATTCAAGATGTGCGTCTGTCCATCCCTTCTTCCTTTGTGCAGTTCTGAACGTCGGGTCCCCAATAGCCCACTATCCCACCCGCTGATTGATCCACGCATAACTCCAATATGTTTGATCACAAAGGACCCGCAACGAGAATACAAAGATCTATTGGAATCAAATGACATCAAGTTTATCTCCAGGGTCGTTGGCGTTCAAAAGCTGAAAGGGAAGTTCAAACCCTTTGAAGCTCGCAGGATGCTCCTGAAAGAAAACGGCTTATTCCTGGCGGATGACCGTGTTATACCATTGCTACCGAAGCTTCTCGGGAAGGCTTTCTTCAATGCTAAAAAGTACGCCGGCCTGTCCACCACCGTGGCTCTCTACTAATCTACAATCCTTCAAGACAACCGATCCCCGTCTGTCTAACACGCAAAGATCTCAAGGGAGAACTTGAGCGTGCAGTTTCATCCACTTATTTCCACCAAAACCAGGGTACCTGCTCGTGAGTGCTTCTTGTTATCCTGGATTGCTCCCCTGAACGTGCTTACGGTGCATTAGTTCCGTCAAGATTGGTGTCCTGGGTCAGCATTCATCTGCGCAGCTATTACAAAACCTCTCGATTGCCCTCCCTCATGTCGTCAAAAATATTCGAGAAAACTGGGATAACGTTCAGTCGATACACATCAAGACGAGTTCGAGCGCTAGCTTACCGATATGGAGCTGCAGACTGGACGAGGAGGAGGGGGGAAGGTGGGATGGCTTAACGCGGGTGCCGATACCAGACAAAATGGATGAGGAAGTGAAGAAAGGGAAGAAGCGGACTCTCGAATCCGGGGAGGAACTAGGGAAGAAAAGGACCAGGTCCAACGCCACCTCCACGAAAAAGTCCACTCCGCAGGCTTCGAGACCCGACCCTCCACCGACGCGATCCATAACCTCAGCTGCCTCCGCCGGATTGCCAATGGAGACGAAGAAACCAGTGTCCGAATCCTCGACAAAGACGTCCACGAATGAACCCATGGAAGTAAGACCAAGTCCCGCTGGTTCTAAGGATCATACCTCGATGGGATCGAAGTCACGGCGCGAGAAACCTTCCGGGACGAAGGCTATCCTCAAGTCTTCAAGAGAAGTTGCCGAGCCCACCACCACGGACGTGCCGGCGAAAGAGAAGCACGTGAAGTTCGCGAAGACGAAGAAAGACAAGGTGTTGGGTGTGACGGACAAAAAGGTCAGGTCTGGCGGCGGGAGGGGCGCGAGCGCGAAGGACCGAGTGATGAGTAAGAAGGTCGCTGTAAAGTAGTACTGCTATTCGCTTTTTCGCGGTAATCTTCCACTTTTTTCGCATTTCTGGGAGAGGACGGGAGCAGAATAGGCGCCAAAAAAAGCGTAACAGCATGTATTGCCTGATTAGGCAAGCACCACCTTGTTCCCTGACCACCCCCACCGCCGCCATGAGTTTCCAAGACGTCGAGGCCGGTTTGTCGAATATCGGACCCCCAGTTAGGAACACGCAGTCTCCAGAGGAGGCTGCCTTCGTGAACCTCCAATCTTCCTTGTCCATGCAAGTCTTCAAGATTGACAACAATGTTCGAGGGATTCTCAAGCTCGTCGACCAGTTGGGCACCCAAAGAGACTCTCCTGCATTGCGGAAATCTCTGTATGCTACTTTCGATGCTCGCTGCTTTTGCCCCGCTTAATGCGCGTATTGGTGACCTAGGCATGACCTGGCCGACTCCACTCGGGAGATGGTCAAACGAGGTTCGGCAGATCTCAAGAAACTTGCTGCTCTTCAGCTCGACCTTGTCTGTAATCCTTGCTCTTGTCGTAATTGTCCCTGATTGGGCTCCTGTCGCCAGCCCCGGCAAAAGAACGCTCTTCAAAAGACATCCCATGATCTCCAACTATCCCTCGTCTCTTTCCAACGTGCGCAGCAAGTCTCCGCAGAACGCCAACGAACAGTCGTAGAGGGTGTCAAGATTGCCGTTGAAGAAGAACATGGCGAGTATGTCACTCACCGCCCCGCTTTCTCGCCCCGGCTGGTTCTAATCGAGCTTGACTACATAGACACAGGCCAGAGCACGACGGCACTGTTGAACAGCGGCAGGCTCAAATCTTCCAGACACAACTGTCTTCTGCTGAGCTTGCTCACCAAGAAGCCCTTATTCAAGAACGCGAAACTGAGATTCGGGAGATCGAGACTGGCATTCACGAATTGCACGAAATCTTTAGGGACTTGGGTACCATCGTCCAGGAGCAAGGGGAAATGCTAGGTTCGCGGTTTTTCCGCAACCCTGCGTTCTCGGCTAACCGCGTTTCATTATCACAGATAACATCGAGAACAATGTCTCCTCAATTGCTGTCGACACTTCCGGCGCAGCAGAGGAACTCACCACAGCTCATGAGTACCAACGAAAGGCAGGGCGGAGGGCAGCATGCCTAGGGGTTGTCCTCATTATCGTTGTTGTGATCGTTCTCCTGGCTGTACGTGTCGCCCTCTGGCTTCTCCATCACTATCCCGTATGAACGACTGGACTCATTTGTGTGCAGATTTTGTCATAGTGATACAGGGATTCACTGGGTTTTATGGGTACCTTTTTTATTGCCTGTGCTTCCCCTCGCCCCTTAGTCATCTGGACGAACCGTACGCCCCTATATCGGTATACCACCTTTTCTTATCCATATAATGGTATTCCACCCTAGCGCAAGCCCTACGGGCAGACCCAGCATCCTAACAAGGTGCTTTGCTTCTCAAACCACAAAGTTCGATGCTTCGACCCCACCCGACGGTGAGATCTGGATTGCCTACTGGGTAGATGGCACAGTATGGAACGGTTTTCTTTCATAAAATATTCATCACCCATGAAACCTCTTGGGTCTATCCGTTGCGGGTGCATGGCGCTCCTCCGACTTCCCGGATGCCCCTATCACTGGTATTCCTGACGATATGAGAATCCCTACAGAATAGTCTACCATGTACGCCGTCCTGGCAATGGCAAATATCATCCAGAGCCTATGGGACAAACGGCTGTTTTCGGTACTTGTGGTGCCCCGCATGCATTGAGCACCCCTCCTTGGTCATTCCCATGTGAATGTTGGTACGGACTACCATTTGACCGGGATAAACGTTGCACCCGACGTTTCTCTGCACCACCCACGCGCC
>Ga0307517_10001966_pt1 | contig 33534 bp, 4 predicted proteins | sample 23_EM_MG_FD_194515 | JGI IMG/M metagenome (GOLD analysis project Ga0307517, IMG submission 194515) | Populus trichocarpa ectomycorrhiza microbial communities from riparian zone in the Pacific Northwest, United States - 23_EM | ecosystem: Host-associated > Plants > Roots > Unclassified | place... | reverse complement strand
TGCACGGTCGACGAGAGCTCCGCGTAGCCCACCATACGGCCCAGGCCGTCGAAAGGCGGCCTACCGACCCGATACGGGGTGGTGTGGACGGCCTGGCGCACGTACTCCAACGTCTTGATGTCCTCCAGCCACACGATCGTGGCCTCCCCGGCGACGTCCACGTCAGTGAGTAGTGAGCTCATGGTGTCCGCACCCCTTTCTGCTCTCGGTTTCTTCGGGCCGGTCGCTGTAGCCTCACGCCCGCGTCCACCTTTCTCTCTCCAGTTTAGTGGTGTGCAGCGGCGCTGGGCAGTGGCCGCTCATCGCCCGATGCACATTTCTCCACATTTCGCATTTACTCGTACTCGGTGCTCAGGGCCAAGCCGGGGTAGAAGCGGACGCCATTCGATTTGATCATCTCGTCGGCGGACCGCAGCCCCAGTTCCTTCCGGACGCGGTCGGCGAAGGCGCGGCCTGTGGCCGGCTTTACCTCCTCCTGCTGACACCACCCCTTGTAGAGCACGTACAGCTGGGACTGCAGCACCTTCGCGCTCGGGTGCTTCGCAGTGGCTTCCTCAAGGAACCGTCCGATGTGGTCCTCCGTGGCCGCGTAACCTGCCGTGGCCATACGCACCCGCTTGGGGCCATCGAGATTGTCTCGATCTGCTCCGGGAGCCCGAGTCGCTAGGAAGCGTCGTGCCCCTTCGATGAGCCACGCCAGGATTCCGGGCCCTTCCTCTTCCACCAGGATCCGGGCCAAGTTATCGATCTTCCTGTCGTTCGGGATCTTGTGCTCGAAGGGGATAAGGCGCAGACGCCGCCAGAAGGCGTGGCCACCCGTAGCGACCTCGGGATAGTGGTTTCCGAGCAGCCAGAGGTGATGGGTCGGCGGGAAGGTGAAGTAGTCCTGCCGCATGCGGCGTGCGGTCACCGGCTCGCCGCCGGTGAGCTGTTTCATCCGCACCTCGTTGAACTTGTCCGTGGCCTTCAGCTCGCTACACACAACGAGGCGTCGTCCGTACAGCTCGGTCAGTTCCGTCGTGTGCTCGGTGTACCCGCCCCGGTCCATGAGGAAGCCGGGTGGAGCCGCGTGCGCGTAGTCGCCGAGGATCTGTACGACCAGGTCGAGCAGGACGGACTTGCCATTCGCTCCGTCGCCGTGGCAGAAGGGCAGGACCTGTGCGCCGACATCGCCGGTGATCGAGTACCCGAGCAGGATATGGAGGTACTCGATCATCTCCTTGCCGTCGGCGTCGTCGCCGAAGGTGTCGCTGAGAAAAGCGAAGAAGCGCGGGGTGTCCATCTGCGAAGCGGGTGCTACCCGGGTGCAGCGGGAGTTGAAGTCCCGAGAGGGGTCGGCCGCCCGGACCTGGCCTGTCTTGAGGTCGACCACGCCGTCCGGTGTGCACAGTGTGTAGGGGTCGCCATCGAGCTCGCTGGGGTCTAGCGACAGCGCAGGTGACGCCTTCGCTTGGTGCAGCATGGCCTTCATGCCGCTGGTCGACGACGAGTACCGACGGTGGCGGACGACGTCCTGCCGGGAAAACTGGCCGTGGGGGTCCGCGATAGGCATCTGAGATGCCATGTCTCCGGCGGCCCAGATCGCGGCGTTCTCGCCTCCGCGCAGTTTCCATCGGCCAGCGTCCCAGGAGTACCAGCCGTTGCCCTCTACGTAGCGGAACTGGTCGGCGTACATGGAGGCGAACAGCTCCGCATTCCCGCGGTCGGTCAGGTCGTGCGGGAGTCGCCCCACCGGCCGGCGGGCGGAGGTAGGGCTGACGGCCTCACTGACTTCGAGGGCCGCCTTCTGCGCGGGCAGGCCAGGTGTCTCCAGGGCCAATCCGTTGAGGTCGAGCATCTGTTGCGCGACGGCTTCCGGATCGAAGCCCGCCTGAACGCGGTCGCCGCTGGGGGTGCTCATGAGCGTCGTCCTTCGAAGTGGAGCGGGTACTGGGCCCCCGCCTTGAGTCCGTCGCGAATGGTTCGAGAGATCTTGTGCTGCTGCTCTGGGCGAGCTGCTTCCGCGGCCTGGGTCAACCGGTCGACTGCCTCATCCTGCGACAGACGACCGGCCGCTACGAGCCCTCCGGCGGTGAACGCAGCCACGTTGAGCTTGCTGGTAAAGCCGGTTCCCTCGTTCGCCGCCGCGCAGGCTCGGACATCGTCAAGTAGCCGGGTCAGCCCATCTGCAGACTCCCAGGCCCTGCGGATCACGGGACGTGAGGTCTTTCCCAACACTCGATTCGAGGAGGCTATGCGATGGCCGGTTCGGGTGAGCTCGTTCGCCAGCCACTCGGGGAGCAGTGCAGGGTTCCGGGCTGCACCCAAGGCCCTGTACGTGCCTTTCGCAGTGTTCACTCCCGGCGCTACGACGTACCCCTTCTCAGCGCGCACGTCTACCTGCCAGGCCAAAGCTGCCTTGACTCCGGCCCCGGACGACGACCGTAGGCGCATGCCGTCAGGCAAGGAGTACCAAACGTGCATACCGCCGGAAGCGGTCTCGACTCGCAGGGTGGTCTCGTCGTGGCAGGGGTTCTGCTGCTTCCGATAGGCCGCAAGCAATGCGAGGGTGTGGAACCCGTTTTTGAGACCGGCCAAGTCAATTGCTGGAGGGATGGGGATGCCGGGAAGTAGCCGTTCCCGCGACGGATAGTCCTTCGCGTGCACGTCCACGTCGAGCACGACCAGACGGGCCGGGCCGCAGGAGATCGCCACGCCAAATCGGGGCTGGGCGTCCCACCACACCCGGATCCGCCCAAGATCGGTAGTGGCGGCGTGGAATCCGTGACACCAACGGCCTGCTGGAAGACATGGGCACTGGTCGGCGGAGTGGTCCTGCTCCCGGCACGACGAACAGTTGGCCGCAGGGATCTTTCGTCCCGGAACCAGCGGATGCACTGGCCAGCCCCTCTGCGCGCACCAGATCGCCGTATCTACCGGAGATGGCCCCGGTGATGCGACAGATGAATCTGGGGGGCGGGACATGCTGCTCGGTCCTTGCTCAGGGTCTGGCGCACTGCACAGGTTGTCGGTAACTGCGCAGGTCAGTGCCGGGGCGTTCGATCGGGAAGGGGCTATAGGGGCTGAAGTCTCGTGTCTGCTGAAGGGAGCCTAGCGCAGCCAAAGGCAAGCGTTGGGACGCCAGACCAGAGATTCGGGGCGATGCTTCAAGTTCAGCCCCTTCCGCCCCTGGTTGATCTCACAGACGGCCCTATCCAGTGAAACGCACGTGGACGCGCTGCCCATCAGACGGTATAGCCGGATATGCGTCTTTTCCTGCACCTCTAGGCGTTTGCGAGGGTTCGAAGGGGCTGAACCTTCGGCATGACCCGCGAAAGGTCTAGCGGTGGCCCGTCACCATCCGGACTCATGCTGAGCAACTCAGCAGGTCGAGCGCCTCAGCGCCTCTGTGTGATCCGTCAGTGGCTGTTCCACTCTCTAGGCGCCGTCTTTGTCTCTCAGGGGCAGAACACGACCCCTGGGCCCCTTGTGCATTTCCCCAGCTCAGAGGACGTTTCTCCTCCCCACAGTGGCTGAAGGGTCTGAACTTCCGGGTTATCACGCTGCTGAACGTTCTCGCGCGCGTACGCGCGCGCCACAACCTCATTTTCGTACGCGGGCGGGCATGTCCCCGCCCGCAAGAGTCCAACTAACCTGGAAGTTGGGCCCCTTCAGCCACTGTCCATGGACATACGAAGCTCTGACCTGGGATTTCCCTTGGGTCAGACGGCCTTGAACAGGCCCTCAACCGACCCCGCCGCCCCCTCAGGCTCTCTTTAGCCCCTGCTTCGTCCCCCCCAAGCGCGCGCGACGAAGCTGCCCGTGTGGTGGGCGGCGTAGTCGCAGCCAGTCCACTGAGGTCAGTTACAAGGGCCGCGCATTGGACCGGACGTTGAGCATCCGCTCCACTGCCGGCCCTGGCTAGGTGTCCCGCCCGCCCCTCGGACAGGGCGGGCGGGAAGCACTGGCTGGACGCCGACCAATCCGCCTCGACTCCCTGACGGTTCGTTGCCCCGAACTCCTCGCGCTCCACGGCTACACCACTGGCGGCGTTGTCTTCCGCGCCGAGCGGACTGAGTTCGTCACCGCTCTCGGGTAATTGCCCAAGCATGTACTTCGCGCCAAGATCTGGCTTCCCTTTACCTGGTGGGGAAACGTGCGCACCGAGCTCACTACCATCGCGCCCCCGCCCCCGGCCGGATCGCAGTCCGCCAGGAGCAGAGCGGAACCGCTAGGCGTGGCCACGAGGATCCATCGCTCATGAGGCCTGGCGACGACAACACCAGGTGTCCCGGCCACGGACTCACCCGAAACTGTGCACGACTGTCAAGGATCTCGATTCAGATGATCCACCGGTCGACCACTCAGCTATCGCAGTTCTCAAGAGACCGCGAGGAGTCCCGCAACGCGGAGTGGTCGACCTTCTTGTCACTGGCCACGGCCAGCTCTGTGACACTAGCCCGTGGTACTTAGGCCGCAGGGACCATGCGCGAGCCCGGATGTCACCTAAGTCGTCATGCCCTGTATCCGGCAAAGGGGGCGCAGGCCGTCAGTAGTCCGAGCCGAGGCCATTCACTCCCCATCCAGGTCCCGGAGGCCTGCTGGTGTGGGTCACCAGTTCGCCCCGGTCTTTGACGCGATCCATAGGCATTGCACCTGAGGCTCGGTCACAGGTAACTCCCTCAAGCTTCCAAATACGGGCGCCACCATCCAAGACAGACCCTTCTTCGTCCTCGTCCCACGCCGCGGCACCCCCATGAAGATCGTTGAGGAAAAAGTCCCATGCTGCGGAACAAAGCAGGTCACAGCCGTTTTGGCCCTCTCTGCTCGTCCAGCATCGGCCCTGGTGGCGCAGGACTAGAACCTGTGAGTCCGTGATCCCTCTGCGCTGCCCACCGGACATGGGGAGTGGTGGCAGTGCATCAAGATCGGCGATGTGCGCAGCAGCACTGGACGGAGACCCATCGCCAGGACGCGGCGGGGCTGGAAAACTCGGAGGCCTTCTGCTCCCAACTGGGCTCGCAGGTCCAATACGAGGTTCGGGCCCGGTGGACTCCCGCGCGCGTCGCCGAGCCAGTCACGGCGGGGGAGTCATTCCTTGACGGGGCCAGGCCGTTCAAACGCCTGCGGCAGGAAGCCGAGTCTGACGCTCTGGGTGAGCTGGTACTGCTCCCGGCTGAGGACGATCCTGACCTGCTGGAAGATCCTGACCTGGACGGCGCCGAGCTCACAGAAGAGCAGTGGCGCGAGCACGATCTTAAGGATCTCGCCCCGCTTGCCTCTCAGGACACATTCGTCAAGATCGGCGGGGATCTCGATCTTCTGGATGGCCCCGCCATCATCGATGGCCTCTCCAGAGCCCGGGACGCGACGGCCCAGAAATCCATGCCGCACCCATTGCTTCTTCTGTGCGGCCTACGAAACCCATCCGTGATCGACGCTCATGGCACCCCAGCGAGCACATCCGTACATCGCGGGGGCGATCATGTCTGACGAGAACACAACCCCCGCGAAAAGTCAGGCTGACGCTGCCGCAGGCGGAGTCACAAACAGCCGCATCACACCAGGGACACGGGATGAACCACTACGGCGCGCAGATGATGCGGCACACGCAGACCGAGCGCCCCTTGGAGTACCAGGAGCTCGCGGACCCGCAGGAACACTTCACTCAGCTGGGCGAGGAGATAGCCGAGCAGGTGGAGATGCGGGCTCGGAGCGTGGCGGGAGCGGCACCGCCCCAGGAGGGCTACCTGGCCCGGCTGCAGCGGTTGAACACCGCCCAGATGCAGGCGGAGGGCGAAGTGGTGCGGGAGCATCTGCTGCCGGAGCCGGAGCCGGAGCCGGAGCCCAGGCCCTAGAGCTGCCACTCGGCGCTCAGCCGCGGAGTGAGCGTGAGCGGATTCGGCATAATTTGCAGGCTGTCCGCGTGGTTGTGCAGCTCAGGCAGGAGGGCCGGCAGGCGACTGCGGCCGAACTTGTTCAGCTTCGCGAGTGGCGCGGCTGGGGGGCTACCCCGTATCTCTTTGAGTCCCGCAGGCAGTTCTCTGAGCAGTACCGGGCCGAGCGCGAGGAACTTCAGGCGCTGCTGACGGAGGAGGAGTACGCCTCGGCCCGTGCCTCCACGCTCAACGCCCACTACACCAACCCGCTCTATGCCTCCCTGATCTGGACCCGGCTGCTGGGCCGGCTTGGCGCCGAGCCGGGCGCGAAGATCACGGTGTATGACAACAGTGTGGGCGCGGGCCGCCTTCTGGCTGACGCGCCGGCGGACGCCCGGCTGATCGGCACCGAGACCGACCCGATCACTGCGGCCATCGCGCAGGCACTGTTCCCCCACGCCGACATCCGCAACGAATCCTTCGCCAAGGTCGGCCCGCTGGGCGAACCCGTCAACGTAGTCATCGCCAACGTCCCCTACGGGCGTACCAAGCTCACCGACAAGCTTCACAATCCCGGCCGCCGCCACTCCATCCACAACCACGCCATCCTCCAAGCCCTCCACGAACTGGCTCCTGGTGGCCTGGCAGCGCTGGTCACCTCCCGCTACACCTCCGACGGCACCGACAAAGCCCACCTGGACGCGCGCCGCCGAATGCTGGAGATGGCCGAGTTCCTGGGCGCGATCCGGCTGCCGGACGGCGCACACATGGACGAGGCCGGTACGCCCGTCGTCACCGACGTCCTCGTCTTTCGCAAGCGACCGGGGGGAGACCTGCCCGGGGCGACGGGGGAGTGGCTGACCGTCTCCCCGGTCACACTCCCGCCGGCCCGAGTCGGCATCAGAACCAGTGCCCTGGACATCAACGACTACTTCCAGGCGCACCCGGAGATGGTGCTCGGCACCCCGCTGGCCGACGTCCGCCAACACGGCACCGACCTGTCCGTCCGCGGGGGACAGGACCTCACCGCTGCCCTGGCCGCAGCCCTCGACCGGATCGCCGACACGGCGCTGCACGACGGCCAGACGCTCATCACGCCCGGCACGTTCACGGCCGATCTCGAACTCCTCGACGGCACCCTGCAGGCGCACCCGGACGGCCGGTTCACCGAGATCATCAACAAGCGCCCCACCGCCCACGTTCCGCCCAAGACTCAGGCCGAGGAACTGCGGGCGCTGATCGGCCTGCGTGACCTCGCGGTGGCCCTGCTGGACGAGGAAGCAACCCACCGGCACGACACCGAGCGCATGGACCGGTTGCGCACCGAACTCAACCGGCGCTACGACGCCTACACCGCCCAGTTCGGCGCGATCAACCGGTTCAAGGTCAGCACCCCCACCGAGGCCGAGGGCGGCGGTCCGCCCCGGGAGGTGCGCACCTACCCGCGCATGGGTGGCTTCCGGCACGACCCGTACGCGCCGTACGTCCTGGCCCTGGAGGTCTTCGACGAGGAAACGAAGACAGCCACCAAGGCCGACCTGTTCCACCAGCGGGTGATCGCCCCGCCCGCCCCGCTCACCCGTGCTGCCGGTGCGGACGACGCCCTCCTGCTGTGCTGGGACCGCTACAACGACGTGCGCCTGGACGTGATAGCCGACTTGCTGGGCCTGGACAGTCCCCAGGCGGCCCGCCAGGCCCTGGGGACCCTCGTCTACGACGACCCCGACACCCGCACAGACGACCCCGACGCCCCCGCAGCCGTGGTGCGGGCCACGGAGTACCTGTCCGGCAACGTCCGCCGGAAACTGGCGGCGGCCAAGAAGGCGGCCGAGACCGATCCGGCCTACGCCGGCAACGTCACCGCCCTTGAGGAGGTCATCCCCCGCGACCTGAAGCCCGCCGAGATCGAAAGCACCCTCGGCGCGGCCTGGATCAGCGCCCGATACGTCCAGCAGTTCCTTCGGGAGATCCTGGAAGACGACGACATCGAGGTCAGCAACCTCGGCGCACGCTGGAGCGTCAAGGGCGGCGACCGCCACAGCATGCTGGCCGACACCAGCTGGGGCACCAAGGCCCGCTCCGCACAGGCCCTGGCCAGCAACCTCCTGAACAACCAAGAGATCATCGTCACCCGCAAGATTCCCCCGGACGGGCCCATCGTCACCGACACCGAGGCCACCGCCTTCGCCCAGGCCAAGGCCCTCCAACTCGACGAGCGGTTCCGCCTGTGGCTGTGGGAGGACCCCGACCGAGCCGCCTACCTGGAGCGCTACTACAACGACCGCTACAACGCCCGCGTCACCCCGACGTACGACCGGGAACGGATCGCCGCCCCCGGCCTGTCCAAGGCGTTCACCCTCAACCCGCACCAGCACGCCGCCGTCGCCCGCCTGCGCTCCACCACGACCGGCGTGGGCCTGTTCCACGGCACCGGCGCGGGCAAGACCCTCGAAATGATCGTGGGCGGCATGGAGCTGGTTCGCCTCGGACTGATCAACAAACCCGTCTACTCGGTCCCCAAGGGCGTCCTGGGCCAGTTCCAGCGGGAATTCCTTCAGGCCTACCCGCGGGCCCGGATCCTGGTCGCCGACTCCTCCGACCTGACCGGCGTGCGCCGCCACCGCTTCGTTGCGAAATGGTCCACCGGAAACTGGGACGCCATCGTCATCAGCCACACCGCCTTCAAGAAAATCCCCATGAGCAAGGCGGCACGGCTGGACTACATCAACGAACAGATCAAACGCCTGGAAGCACACCTTGATCACGCCGAGGGCGGCGACCGCTACACCGTCAAGGACATCGAAAACCAGATCGCGACCCTCAAGGAGAACCTGGAGGAGGAACTCGCCACCCCCGGGGACTCCGGGGTGGAATTCGAACGGACCGGCTCGACCTTCATCTTCATCGACGAGTTCCAGGTCCTCAAAAACCTCCGGGTGATCTCCTCGGTCCAGGAACTCGCCCTGCCCGGCAATCAGATCACCGCGGACATGGACATGAAACTGTCCTATCTGCGCGGCCAGTACGGAGAGCGCGTGGCGTGCGGAGCCACCGCCACACCGGTCGACAACTCGCCGATGGAGATCCTCACCGCCACCAAGTTCCTCGCGCCCTCCCTGCTCCGGGAGCTGGGCATCATCGAGGACGACCAGTTCGTCTCCACCTTCATTCAACCGATCCTCAAGGTGGAGATGTCGGTTGACGGGAGCAGCTTCAAGACGCGCACTCGCCACGTCCGCTACGTCAACCAGCCCGAGCTGAAGCTGATGCTCGCCGCCTTCGCCGATGTCAAGCTCAAGCGCGATCTGCCTCTGGACGAGCCGTCCGTCATCGGCGGCAACATGCGGCTGCTGACCGTCGAGGCTTCGCCGGAACTGCGCGAGGTCCTGGTGGACCTCGGCGACAGGATGAAGTCGATCAAGGGCGGAACCCCCCGGATCAAGATCAAGAAGAACGGGGACGAGGCCGAGGACAACTCGCTGTGGATCTCCACCGACGGCCGTCTGGCCTCGCTCGACGTGCGGCTGCTCGGCCTGGAGACCGACCACCCGCAGAAGCTGGACGTCGTCGCCGACGAGATCTTCGCCCTGTGGCTGAAACACCGCAACGACGTCTACTACGACAAGCACGGCAACGAGGAACCCCACAAGGGCAGCACCATCGGTGCCTTCTGCGACCTCGGCGTGCCCGCACCGGACAAAGAGTTCGACGTCTACAACGCGCTGGCCGACAAGCTCACCGCCATGGGCATGCCCCGCAGCCTGATCGCCTTCGCCCAGGACGCCAAGAACCAGCAGCAGAAAGTACGACAGAACCAAGCCATCAACGACGGGCGCATCGCCGTCGTCATGGGCGGCCGTATCGGGCTGGGCACCGGCCGCAACATCCAGCGCCGCGGGATCGCCATCATCCAGATCGACCCCACGTGGAAAGCCACCCCGATCATCCAGAGCCTGGGCCGCTTCAAGCGGCAGGGCAACCAGAACGCCGAGATCCACCACCTCGCCGCGGTCACCCTGGACTCCTACGACCCCTTCCTGTGGCAGAAGGTCGGCACCAAGCAGAGCTACGCCGACGCCGTCCTGGACTTCCGCAACACCACCCGCATCTTCGAAGCCTCCGACGACGATGACAACGTCATCCCGGCCGGCGTCATCTTCGCCGTCGCCGCGAACCGGCCCGAACTCGCACAGATGGAACGCGTCGAGGGCCAACTCGCCCTGCTGCGCGTCCAGCAGCGCATGTGGAACGACGAGCAGTTCACCTACCAGGTCATGGGCGAACAGGGCCGGCGCCGTATCGCAGAGCTCACCGAGCGCATGCAGCAAGCCGAACAGGCCCTCGCCCGCCAGACCAGCACCCAGGGCGACGCCTTCGCCATGAAGGTCGGCACGACCACGTACGACGAGCGCCGCGATGCCGGTGACGAGCTCCTGCGGCGCCTGGACCGCTTCGACCGCACCGCACTGGACCGCGGCCGTCAGCATGTGACCGAACTCGGCGAGCTGGGCGGCTTCGGCCTGCAGGCCACCATGGAATGGAGCTTCGGAGGCCGCTACCTCGCGCTGACCTTCCCCGACGTCCCCATCGACTCCGTCACCCTGGACCCCCGCGATCTCAAGCAGCAGGACCCTGTCGGCCTCATCCGGAAACTGGAGAACGTCCTCGCCACCCTGGCGACCGTCACCGAGCGCAGCGTCAAGCACGTCAAGCGCCTGGAGGCCAACATGGCCCGGGCGCAGGAGCGAGTGGGGCGCCCGTTCGCCCAGCAGGCGGAGCTCGAAGAAGCCGAACGCCAGTACCGCGCGTTGCAGATGTCCCTGGGCGCCCTTGCCCCCAACCCGGGTGAAGGCGACCCCGCGGCCGAGAAGGCAGCCCTCCCGGGGACGATCGAGGCGGAAGCCGCCGAGGAGGACTGGCCGCAGGATGCGGTCCTCGCCCTAGACGCCGCGCCGCCACCGCCTGCGGCCGCGCCCGCGCGGTCACAGACCGCCGCACCGCCCACACCACCCGCCACCGCAGACCCCGCCCTCGCACACGCCGGTGTGCCTCCCCTGGAGCCCCCGGCGGCTGAGACAGGCCCGACCACGCCCGCCAGGAGCACCGCCTCCGGCGCCGGCAGGGAGCACAGCGACGGACCGCACGCTCCCGTCGGCGGCGACCGCACCCTCTCCGGGCCTGCACGGCAGGCCGCAGCTTCAGTCCAGCCGGCGGGCACCGCCGCCGAGCCCACGCACAGCGATGCCAGGCCGTTCGCGAACGAAGGCGAATGGCAGCACGCCATGGCGATGGTCGACACCGCCGAGATCGCTCTCAACAGCGCGGCGTTCCAGACCTGGGCCATGGACGATGTGCCCCGCTCCTTCAGCCAGATGCGCCACGCGCTGTTCGCCGCCATAGCCGCCCACGAGGACCGCGACTTCCACGACACCGAGGCCTCGCTCAACACCTCCCTGCAGCACGCCGAGACCCTGCTGCGCACGCTCAAGGGCCACGACCGCACCACCATGCAGCCCCCCCTGCGCACCTTCACCGACCTCGCCCGCGACTTCCTCGACCGTCACCGCGCCACCCTCCTCCAGCGCGACCGCGAGAACGACCTCGCCCGCAAAATCGAAGCCATCTCCCGGGCCCAGTTCGAAGACTTCATGCGCACCTGGAGCGAGAACGACCAGGACCACGACACCGCCTCACCCGCAGGCGACAACACCGCAGCCCTCCCCGCCCCGGCCACAGGCGAGACCGCCCCCCACAGCCCCGCCCGCAACGGCACCACACCCGGCGACACCACCGCCCCGCCGGCGCAGGCCGAAGACCCCGGGCACTACCCGAGGCCGGACGCCACCTGGGAGATCGGCGATGACCAGCCGCAGGCCTTCGGCCTGCGCCCCTCCGACACCCCCCAGGCCGCCGCCGAACACCTGCACGCCCTCCGCCACCAGTGGCAGGAGGACTTCGGCCAGGACACCCCCGAGGACCCCAGCGCGGAACTGATCACCGCGATCACCGAGTTCAGCTCCGCCTGGCGTGACGCCCAGGACGTCCCCGAGGACGACTGGGCCGGCCAGCTCATGGCGTACACCCGCGCCCACATCCGCACGCTCGCCCTCGCCGACCATCCGCACTACAAGCCGTCCGACCGCCGTGCCACAGGCCAGCTGCGCCACCTCGCCCGCACCGCCGCCCTGCACGCCGACCGCATCGGCCACACCACCCAACCCGCACCCGACACAGCCTGGCTCACCTCAACGGCCGCCGCCCACGAGCCCTACACCAGCAGCCGGCAGATCACCGACGCCCTCGCCGCCATCCAGCAGGCCGCCGACCGGCCCGCCAAGCCCGGCGAGAGCCCGGTCGACATCACCCTGCAGCAGACCCTCCTCACCGCTGCACGCACACCGCACACCGCGGCCGCGCACCTGGTGGCCATGGACGCCCTCGCGCGCGCCGTCGGCCTCGGCGGGCACCGAGCCCGCGGGAAGCTGCCCACCTACATCGGTCGGCTCGCCCGCACCCTGCTCACCAACCCCGAACTGGCCCGGACAGCCCTCGCCCACGGGCCGCGCCCCCTCCACGTGGCCTACCAGCCCCTCCACCCCGCCGCTCCCTTCGCACGCCCGGACACCAACGCAGCGGCACAGGACATCCAGCACGCCCACGCGAGCATGGCCAGGGCCGCCCGCAGGACCGCAGCGCAGACCCGGCCCGACCAAGCCGCCAGCGAACGCCGCCTGGCCCTGCTGTGTGAGGAGATCACCCGCCGCCCGCAACCGGATCCGTCCGAGCCGATCGACGCGCTCTGGCCCCACCTGCTGGCCGCGACCGCAGACGCGGCACAGCAGGTGACCCGCGAGCAGGAGGAGGAGGGCTACCGCCCCCACTACCACCGCGACTTCACCGACCTGCACCACCTCGCCGGCACGCTGGCGGCCCGCCTGCACGCCACCCTCATCGAGGCCGATCCGCACCTCGAAGACGACCTCGCCGCCCTCACCCGGCAGGCACTGGCCGACCGCGAGCTGCTCGCCGCGATGGGCACTCCCGTGTCGCGCCTGACCACCTCACCGGTGCCCTTCGCACCCGCCCTCGTGGACTGGCTGCGCGAACGGGCCGAGCAGATGCCGCCGCTGCTGCGGCACGCCCTGCACTGCGACACCACCGCCAACGGCTGGGTGGGCGCCTTCGGTCGGCTGGCCCACACCCTCACCGAGCAGGCCACCGCCACCCAGCCGCCCTGCACCGCCGGCCGGCTGCCGCTGCCGCCCCACTGGCAGGACTACACGCCCCAGGTGGAGGCGCTGCTCGACGCGGCGGCCGTCGACGACCACCTGGTCAGCCTTCTGGTCAGCAACCATCCGTTGGACGGGCACCTGGTCGACCTGGTCCGCGAATGGGTCGACACCCACGTCGCCGGCCTGTGGGACGGCACCACCCCCGACGAGGCCTTCATAGTGGCCTACTTCGACGGCCACGGCGCCAGGGACCTGCTTGCCGCCCACGTCGCCGCGCAGACCGCGCAGACCGCCCGCCTGGACATGCTGCCCGTGCCCGACCTGCTGTACGCGATCCAGCGCGCCGACACCGCGCCGGTCATCTGCCGCGGCGACGACCTGGAGGACCTGCTCGCCGAGGACCAGGGCACCACGCTCGCCTGGAGCAGCGAGACCGGGTGGAGGCTGTGGGCCGGTCACGAGGGACGGCGGGGCACGGTGGAGCCGCTCGACGCCCAAGCACACGCACGCCTGTTCCTCACCGCAGCCCACGGCATGGACCCCGACCGCGCCCGCACCCTGCTCCTAGAGGACCGGCAGACCTGGCCCGGCCTGCTCGACCTGGACGCGTCCCTGCAGGACGCACTGGTCGCCTTCGCCGCCCCCCAGCACCCCACCCCACCGGCCCGCGAACCCCAGACCCTTCTGAGCACCCCGAACCACGCCGCGCCGGCCACCGACTCCGAGACTGAGGCGGGGGAGTGGGCTCTGGAGATCCTGCACGCCACGCCCTACCCGATGGGAGCCGAAGCCGCCGACACCGCCCGGGCCCTGGTCAATGAGGTCCAGCGGTGGATGATCCTTTACCGCACCCAGATCCGGGGGATCTCCGCATGGAAGGATCAGGCCACCGAACGCGCCTGGGAAGCGGCCGCAGCCGACATCCCCGAATCTGGGCACGGCGGGCCCTACGACCACTGGCTGTCCCTGGCCGCCGCCCACCTCTACCTGAACCGGCTGCACGACGAACTGGCCGCCGACACGCGGTCCCGCCCACTCACCCAGGCCCTGGCAGAGCTGCGCACCCTGCTGCGCCGCGGCGACAACCACCTGGCCCGGGCCGCCGTCCGCGGACACGCGGCCCCCACCATCCCGCAGCTGCGAGCGGCCGCCGGCCAGGCATCCCCCTACCCCAACGCCGCCGAGGCCGCCGCCACCCTGACCGACCTGCAGGCCACCTGGGACACCTGGGCCCAGGACCTGGGCCCCATCGAGGACCTGCCCCCCGGCGAACGGCACGCGGCCCCGCGCCTGGCGGCCCTGCTCCAGGACCCACAGCCCGGCGCCACGGCAGCCGGATGGCACGCCCTGCTCCAGCAGGCCGCGACACTGGCCCGACAGCAGGCGAACAGCGACTCCGCCAACCTGCTGGGATGGCAGGCCTTCGCCGACACCGCCGCCGAGCATGCCGCCCGCTGGGCCGCGACGATGGTCGCCGACTCCGCCCTCGCCGCAGCGGCCGCGCGCGAGTCGGGCATCCTGCACCTGGCCGTGCCCGACCTCGAACCCGGCCGGCCTCCGTCTTCAGCAGCCGACTTCGCCACCGACCACGCCCGGTTCATCACCTATGCCCAGTTCGTGCGGCAGCTGGACCTGCTGCGCGGTGATGAGCGCAGGAGCGAACAGCTCCTGCTGCGGCTGCTGACCCTGGTCGTGGAGCAGCATGCCGAGCCTGCCCCCACCACCCTGCTGCCCGCGCTGCTCGACACGATCCGCCACCTCGCCGCGCAGATCGCCACCGAGCAACAGGAAGAACAGCGCCGCCATCCCGAGGCCCAGGCGCTGCGGACGCTGGCCGAGAGTGCAGGACGACATGCCAGCGCCACCCAGAGCGCCATCGACGAAGCCCGGCCGGACCTCCTGCGAGAGGTCGCCGCGCTCACCGAGCTGGCCCTGGCGGACCCGGAACTGAGGGACACCGTCCACTACACCGCCTCCGCGGCGGCTCCGCTGCCCTACGCGCCCGCCCTGTGGGCCTGGCTGGAGGAGCGGCAGCAGGCGATGTCGCCACGGCTGCGCCGCGCCCTGCACAGCGACATCACCCCCGTCGACTTCGTCGGCGTCTTCGCCACCCTGTGGAACCGCCTGCGCCAGGAGGCGCCCCAGCCGGCGAGCCCGACACCCCCGGCCCTGCCGCCGGCCCACACGCCCGTGCCCGAGGAATGGACCCCGTGGGCCGAGCACGTCGCAGCGCTCACCGATGCCGCCAGCCGCGACCTGGACCTGCGCATCCGCCTCGCCGCCGGCCGCCCGGACAACGCGAGCGAACTGGTCGCCACCTGGACCGAGCGGTACGCCGAGCGGCACGCCTGGGATCTGTGGCCGGATCCACTGCGGGAACGGTACTTCGGTGAGAACACCGCCCCGGCCCAGGCGCTGCACGAGTACCTGGAGCGTGAACTCACCGCCCGGCTCGCCGCCCACGCCACCTCGCCAACCCCCGCGGCGGCAGAGCCCCGCCAGGCGGTGGATGCCGCCGTGGCGCAGGCCTGGCAGTCCGATGACGACGGGGAAGAGGCCCCGTACCCCGATCAGGCCGCGGCCCGCCATCAGGCCCTGGCCGTCGTGGCCGCGCTGGGCCGGTTCAGCCGCCGCTGGAACGGCACCACACTGCGCAGCGAACAGCAGCTTGCCCAGCTCGCCGCCGACGCCGGGGGAGAGCTGCTGCAGGACGCGCTGACCCGGCCCGAGGGAACCGTCCGCGCGGCGGAGCTGACCCACCAGATCGCCGAATCCGCGGCCGTCCTGGACGCCGAGCTTCGCGAGGTCTTCTCCACCAGCGACCCGGCAACCGACGCCCTGGCGGATGTCGCGCACCACCACGGACAGCGGATGCACGCCACCCACCAGGCGCTCCACAACGGCACCGCCTGGCCGGCAGGGACCTTCGACCAGGAACCGGCCGCCACACTCGCATCCCGCCTGCCCGCCGGAGCCCGCCTGCACAGCCAGCAGGGCAGCGCCGAACACTGGTCCACCGCCGAGGTGTACGCGCTCATCGCCGACGGCGCCACGGTGCGCTGGACAGGCGCGGACGTGGTCCTGTCCGATCGGGGCGGCGCCCGCACGTTCAGCGTGCCGGACCCGGACCAGGAGCCCCCCGGGCGCAACGCCGGGGAGCCGACGCTGCAGCAGCTGTCGGAGCAGATCGGCGCAGTCGGCCGTTTCACCACGCAGCACGACCTCGAACACGCCCACCAGTTGCTCGTCCAGCTTCAGCACCGGGCGCTTCAGGCGGCCGACGCCGTCAGCGATGCGCGGGTCCAACCGGCCCTGGATTCCTGGCGAGCGGCCGCCGTCGACCTGCTCACCGAGTCGGCCGTTCACTCCTGGACCGGCCTGGAACAGGCCGCGCGCAGCATCGCCCGGACGGCACTGGCTACCGCTGTCGACACCGAACGTCACCGCACCCGGCCGCATTACGCCCACACCGGCATCATCGCTGCCCGGTACCTCGCCACGGCAGCGGACGCCTTCGCCTCCGCCATCGCCGATGACGTCCGGCAGACGGAGCAGTACCGCGGGTACGACCGAGCAGGCCTGGAGCAAGCCCAGCGCGTGCTCGCCGCCCACTACCGGCTGCTGCGCGCGGCGCAGGACGGCCCGCCGGGGCTGGAGGCAGTCGAGCAGGCTTGGGAGCTGGTCATCGCCGAGCACGGCGTCGGACAGGCCGCCGGGGAGATCAACCGCTTCCAGCAGCTGGCCACTGCCCTGACCGGGCTGGACAACCGGCCGCCCTGGGCCCATCTCCTCCTCGCCCGGGTCACCGCTCACGCGGAGCAACTGCACGGTACCCGCGCCGCAGCACTGCGCCGCGCCCACCACGACACTGCGGCGCCGCCGGCGGCCACCAGCCTGGCGGCCGAGCTCCTGCCCGACCGTCCCAACGACGCCGAAGCCCGCCATGCCCCAGCAACGCGGCCCCTGTGGGAGGGGGAGCCGTACGCGGACCTGGAAGCAGTACGAACGGCGCAGAGCGAGCTGATCGACCTGCTGCGCGATGCCGTGCTGGATGATGCCGTGGGCTTCGACTTCGACCCGGCCGTGCTGGTCCTGGACCAGCTGCAGCAGGCCCAGGCCAGCGGGCGGATCCTCGCCGACAACTCCGCCCTTCTCGAACTGGCCGAGGAGACGACGGCCACCGCCCAGTGGCGGGCCCGCAACCACAGCAGCGGCGGACCGGTCCTGCACACCCTGGCAAGCCAGCTGCGCAACCATGCGCAGGTGCTCGAGGAGACTCTTGCCCTTTCCGACGGCCTCCTGACCGGCGTCCAGGTCACCGCGAGTGCCCTGGAAGGTTTCCTGCCCGCCGCCGACCGCGCCCGCCTCGCGGTCACGCCGGACGAGGGAGCCGGCGACCGCCGGGAGTCCGCCGCCGAGCCCGCCCTTCAGCACGCGTGGACGGAACTGATGGCGCGCGCCGTCACCAACGAGGCGCTCCTGGCCGCCGTCGCCGCCACCGACCCCGAGAACGACCCTGCACGCGCACTGATCCGCAGCGGCGCCTGGGACTGGATGATCGCCCATGCCACCCCGCCCCTGGTCGACCCGCTGCTGGCCCAGGTCTCCTCCACGCCCGCGGGCACACTGCTGCCGGACGCCTGGAGTGAGCTCGCGGCCGCCGCCGCGACCCGCCCCGAGCACCTGGACGCCGCCACCGCAGCGCACCTCGGGGAGACCCCGGCCGGATGGCGTGGGTACGCCTTCGACACGCTGCGCGAGGCCGTCCGCTTCACCGAGGTCGGACGCCCCCGGCACAACAGCGACCACAACCGGCCGTGGGACGCGTTGAACTCCGCCTTCCGCGACGCCCACCGTCTGGAACACGCCACCCTGCAGAACGTCTACCGCACCCTGTTCAAGATCACCTCCTCGGCGCCCGGCGATCCCGAAGGACTGCAGATCCAGGCCCGGGCCGCCCTGGCCGCGGCGCGCACCTACGCGGCGTTCGTCCACGCCTCGGACTGGGCGGAGCAGTTCGCCGGACCGGCCGACCAGGCGGTGGAGCGGATACCGCGCCTGCTGGCGTGGATCACGGCCACCGCAGCCATCCCCGGCGCCTGGGACGCCCTCGATGCCCGCATCGACCACCGCGCCCCCAGCCCCGCAACCCGCGAAGAGCGCGTACGCGAGCGCGAGGCAGCCTCCCGGGCCGCTGCCCGCGCCACCGCATTCCAGCTGGACGCGTGGAGTGCCTACCAGGGTGAAGACGACGGGCACACCCGCACCGGCACGGAACTGGCCCCGTACCTGGCTGCGCTGCTCGCCGCCGGCGGTGTGGTCGACACCGACTCCGACGGCGCGCTCCTGGTCCACACCCCCAGCACCGGCTACCCGCTGGTGTTCACCGCCCTCCAGGGCGCCGAGGCGCTGGCGGTCTTCGCCGACCGCCTCCCGGCCATAACCCCGCCGCCGGATGGCGCAGTGCGCTTCGCCGACGCCGCCGCGCTGACAGCCCACTGGCGCAGCGCCTCACCGGAGCTCACCGGCCCCGCCCAGGCGCACCTGACGCCGCAGCGACGTCTGCGACTGGAGGAGGCCGCCAGCCTTCCAGGCCTCCTCATGCAGGGGCGCCTGGCCCTGGTGCCCGACCACGACGGATACCGCCTGTACCTTCCCGGGACCTTCACTGCGCTCCCCGGGACCGATGACGCGCCCGCCTTCCCCGACCTGGCCACCGCGCGGGCGGCCGCCCAGGCCGTACAAGCCCTCACCGGCGCCGACGGGCAGCCGTTCCCCTTCGACGCCCCGCTGGCCGGCCCGCTCAGCCGGGTGTGGCGCGACCCGCAGGGCTACAGTCTCGCCCGCGCCGTCACCGCGGCCCTGGCCGACTGCGGCGCGGATCCCGACGGCCACTACGCCCGCAGCCGACACCACCACGAGCAGGGCCAGGAAACACTCGCCCGCGCGACCGCCGCCGCGAGCACGCACGGCCTGCACGAGCGGCTGACCTGGCGCGCGCTGAACCGTCTCGACGGCGCGTACAACGATCAGACCGCGATCCGCGTGCACGCCGACGCCGATCTTCTGGAGCAACTGCAGGGCGACACCGACGGACTACAGGGATCCTGGATCACCCTCTACGGCAGCCTCCCGGGCTGGAACGCCCGCACCCCCTTCTTCTTCGACCTGCCCGCCGGCTCCGACGGCATCCACCAGGCGGTCTTCCTCGGCACCTTCATCGGCAGCACGTGGGCCAGCGACTATTACGGCCGCAGCGGCGACGCCACCGACGCCCGCGTCGCCCCCCGGCCACCCATCGCCGCCATGCCCCCGCTCCCCAACGGCGTCAAGACCACCGCAGGCAACCTGCTGTCGGAGTGGCCCACCCTGCCTCCCGGCATCGACAAGGGCCGCGCCCGCGGCCAGCGCCGCGCCGAACACACCTCCCGACGCGGCCGCGCCGCCCTCAAGACGCTCTCCGAGGGCAGGCTGAACACCGGCAGCATCCGCGAGGACCTTCTGCGCGTCGCCGCCGACCTGGCCCTGCTGGCCGAGGACGTCGACCGCGGCCCGGACCATCCCCACCACGCCGACAACACCCGCGCATCCCAGCAGGCCCTGCACGTACGCGGCCGACTGCTGGACGCCATGCGGCAACTCGACCACCCCGCCCTGCCCGTGGATCCCGACCAGGCACCCCCCGTCCCGCCCCGCGCCCCCACCGCCACCGGCGGCCGGTGGATCTTCCCCTGGGAAGCCGAAGCCCACCAGCGCGTGAAAATCACCGGCAACCCCACCACCGACGGCACCCGCACCCTCACCGTCATCGGCAGAATCCAGTCGTGCACCTACGACGTCATCAGGCGCAAGGGGCAGGACGTCCGCGTCAGCCACGTCGTGATGGAGCAGGCCGGCGGGGGAGTGGTGGCACTGCACGTGCCCGAAGCCCAGATGATCGAGCAGCTCCCCGAACCCGTCGACTCCCGCCTCGCCTGGCCGCCCGCCGACGTGCCCGGGGCGGCCCCCACCACGGCGCCCGTCCTCGCCCCCGGGGCTGATCCGCAGGACTACACGGTTGCCGACGGCAGCACCGGGCACGAGCTGCCCGCGGGCGAGCCGGCGCAGGAAATGTCCGCCGCGGACATGGCCCTGCACGACGCCCGGGCGCTCACCGCCGAACTCGGCGGGACAGCCTTCGTCGTGACCGACGGCGAGCTGACCGCCGCCGTCCTGGCCGGCCCGGGGCCCCTCCCCCACCCGCTGCCGGACCTGGCGTTCACGCCTCCAGGCCGCGAGCGGGCCCCGGATCTCGCCGCCGAACAGGCCAGCGCCACCCCGTACCCGGGTCCGCAGGAGCTGATCGAGGGGATACAGGCGTGCCACGACGCCTTCAACACCTGGCGCGCCGGTCCGACTGCACGCGCCTACGCCCTCCAGACGGCGCCCACCGGCCAAGCCACACCCCCTCCCGTGGTGGCCTTCGAGGAGGTGTACCGCCACGCTCTGCGGACCTCTGACGATGACCCGGCGCAGTACGCGCACCGCTACGCCATGGTGGTCGCCTGGGCCACGGCTCTGGCGCAGGCTCTTCACGAGGCCATCGACGACTTCGCCCCCGGTTTCCGTGGCCTGGTCGAGCAGGACGTCCTTACCCTGCGCTCGCTCGCACACCGCACCCAGACCACCATCGCGCGCGTCCTGGCGACCCGGGAGGCCAACGCACCAGGCCGCACCCGCGTCACCACCACGCAGCCGCAGCCTGCCAACGGCCGCCGTGCGGACACCCCCATCAGCGACCACGCCGATGCGCGGGACGCAGACGACGGGCAGGAGGAGGTTCGTCCGTACCGGAGCTGGCGCGAGTGGCGTGACCACCTGGCCGAGGCCCCGGTGTCCCCGCTGCACTGGGACGGAGACCACGACCTGGTGGAGGCCTTCCGGGACGCAGACCCTGTGGCGCACGCGCTGCTGCTCACCACCGAGCTCAACGATCTGGCCCTGCACCCTGGCGAGGCACCCGCTCCGGCTCAGACCACGGTGCCCTACGCCTTCCGGCTGGCCGACGCCGCCGACGCCCTCACCGCCTTCCTCGCCCGGCACGGCGCCGCCGCGCACCAGGAACGCGCAGCAGGCGAGTGGGCGCAGCTGATGCGACTGAGCGCACGCCGACTGGACAAGACCGCCGCCGACGGCCAGTGGGCGTACCTGGCAGCCATCCTGCCCAAGGTTCCGCCAGCGGCCGGGGAGAGGAACGCGCGCCGACAGCAACGCGCTACACGCTCGCTCGAATTCGCGGCAGATCCCTGGCGCCTGTACACCCTGGCGGGCTCCTCCGACGGCGCCCCGTGGGAAGGCCACGACGTCACCCAGACCCTGCGATCCCTCATCGCCGGTGGTGGACTGGCCTACACCGACACCGACGGCGCGATCGTCCTCGACCTGCCGCCCCGGCCCGCCACCGTGCGCTCCCACCGCCTGGTCTTCACCCCGCTCGATCCACAGGCTGCCCTCGACCACCTGGCGACGTTGCCGCGCTTCGCCGCCGGCACCGGCGGCCCTGCGCGCTTCGAACTCCTCGACGACCTCCTCGACCACCTGCGCTCCGCCAGCCCGGAACTGGCCGACCCCGGCACACCCGCCCTTTCCTCCGAGCGGGCCGCGCACCTGGCGGCCATCGCCACGGCAGGACAGCTCGCCCTGACACCCAGCGGCAACCTCGCCGTGTACCAGCACCCCGATGACGGCCAGTGGCACATCGCACTGCCCGGACCGATGGCCCACCTGCCAGGGGCACTGCCGATCGCCGACAAACGCACCGCCCTGCGGTTCGCGGCCCGCGTCGAACAAGCCCTCGACGGACCGCGCGCCAGCTCCCCGTTCCCGTTCACCTCTCCACTGGCCGGCTACCTGGCCCGACTGTGGCGTACCGGCACCGGCGACACGGTCGAGCAGGCCGTGCGGGCCCTGGCCATCGAGGACCTGAGCGTGCCCGCCGACGCCGAACGCGACGGCGACGCCCCCCGCACCCGGCAGGATGCCGAGATCGCCGAGCGCTACAACACGCCCGGCACCGTGCGGGATCTGGCCGACGGCGACCACATCACCTTCCGCCACCAGGTCACGGCCGACGACCTTGCCGCAGGACGCTTCCGCGACACAGCCCCCCAGCCGGGGGAGTGGGTCACCGTACGGGGCACGCTCACCGCCACCCCGGCCCTGCTCGAGCGCACAGACGAACACGGCCAGCCCCTCGACCTGCACAGCGTCATCAGTCTGCAGGACGCCACCTGGCACGACGACCAAAACCGGGGCGGCGCAGCAGCCTGGCATCACGCTCCAGCGCCCCGGCGCGAACTGCGCCGCCGGGCCCGCCTGCCCCACCTGCTGGCCGAACGCGCCGCAGCATTCCTAAGCCAGCTGCCCGACTGCCCCAAGGGCACCGGCACCAAAGAACGCCGACATCTCAAGCAAACGCGACCCCTCGATCCCTGGCGCGTGGCACACGCGGCCCTGACGGCCTTGGCCGAGGGCACCAGCTACAGCGGCGATCCCTCCTACGACCTGGACCTGGTCCGCGAGCAGCTCAGCAACTTCGACAAGCGGCTGGGCGCCGGCAACGCGACATATCCCGAGACGCGGGCGCAGACGCGCAAGCTCATCAAGGACGTAGCTGCCGCGGCCGAGCAGAATCCGCCAACCGGCCCGGTCAGCCGCGGCCGAGGCAGCCGAGGGTGGGACCTGCTCTACCCGTGGGAACTGGCTGTCGGCGACTACGTGCACGCGGACGGATTCGACGCCAACTCCACCACCCGCACCTCCAACACCGCCGGATACGTCGAGGGCGATCGGCGCGACTACGGCGACCGTGGCCGCACCGTCCGCGTCGGCAGGATCGGCAGTGGCCGCACCTATCGGCCGGCCCACCTCGTCCACACCCCCTTCACGTGGGTCAGCGTGCCGCTGGGCGGATTCATCGAACGCGCCCCCCGCCCACTGAACCTGCCCGTGCCCACTGCGCCATTGCCAGTAAAGGACCAGCAGAACGCACCAGCCCTGCTTCCCGTCCCGGAGAAGGACGAACCCCAAGCACGCGGGGACATGGCGGCTCCTGGCACCCAGCAGGTTCCGCCCGCGTTCCCCGACGCCCCGGCCGCTGCTGCCCGCCGAGCCGAGCCCGGACACCCCACCCAAGGCCCTGCCGGCCCGTCCGCCGCAGGCGGCGGCGCCGGAGGCGGCCCGACACCGCCTCCCGTCCCCAGTGCGAACAACCCCGCTGATGGCGAGGGTGCCCCGGATACGGCCGCCGCCGCACACGGCCCGGCCGGAATTGCTGTCGAGGGCTTGGCAGGCTACCGGCTGACTCCCGGCGACGCCGACGATGCCTGGGAGATCACCACCGATTCGGGGGAGCTGGTCAGCCAGATCCAGCGGATCTCGGGGTGGTGGAAGGTCCCGCAAGGCGACCCATGGCCCAGCCTGCCCAACCCGGGCAGCGAGCACGAGGCCGCAGCCGACGCGATCTGGCTCTCGGAGCACTTCACCAAGGGCATGGGTGCCCGCCTGGCCACAGCAGTCGAAAGCGACCTGGGCCGGGTGGACCTCCCCTTGCAGCGCTACGAGAACGCCTTGCACGAACACGCCGTGCGCGTCTGGCCGATGGACTACGTGCATCAGCCCGAAGTGGCCGCCTTGTTGGCGGCGATGCGCGCCTACCAGCCGGGCCAGCAAGAACCGCACCGCGCCGCAGAACAGTTCGAGCAGCTCCACCAGAGCGCATCTGCCCTGCGCGAGCGTCTCAGCACCGTCTACGACGGACCGGCGTGGCTCCAGGCACTGACCACACTGATCATGAACCACACTGCGGCGGCGCTCGCCCAACCGGCCGTGCCCGACGGGACGCGCGTCCCCGTCCACGGCCATGAAGGCTTCTGGCTGGAGCCGCTCGCCCTGATGTCAGGCCCGGGCTGGAAGCTCAACGGCCCGGGCGACATCCCGGGCCACCAGTCGATCCTGCATGGGAGGCGGCTGCGGTGGACGGTCGGCCAGTGGCAGATCCTGCCCGCCAGCTGGGGCCTGCAGCAGGCCGCCTCCGATGCGATCCGGCTCCTGCCCGGCTTCACCGCCCCGCCCAGCGACCACCGTGCCTTCCACAGCCGTGACGAACTCGCCGCGGCACCGCCCGACCTGCACCGCTACACCACCACCCTGACCCAGGCGGCCACACACCTGCGCGACGCAGAGGCCACCTCCGACCTCACCGAGCTGCTCGCTCTGCTGCAACAGCCGACACATGCGGGCAACGCACCGGCGCTGCGCGCGCGGGTCGAGCACTACGATCGCCTGCGGAAGGCCGCCCGAGCCCTGCACGGCAAGCGGCCCGCCTTCGGCTCCGACGAGGCAGCCGGGGCCGTCCAGCCGGCCCTGTCGCTCCTGATCGCCGACATCGAGGCCGTCACCCCCCGCCTGCTGGCCACCGCCGACCGCTTCGAGGACGCCAAACGCCACGGCAGGATGCCCGACCTCGAGCGGGCGCTGGCCCGGGCCGAGGCCGGCCCGGAGCGGACTGACGGTCACATCCCGGTCCTGCTGGCCGACGAGGAGATCGGCACCATCCGCCACGCCGAGGACGGCTGGCACCTGCACCCGGCAACCGGCGCCGTCCTCGACGATGTCTACCGGGCCCCCTACCGCAGCATCGACGGAGCCGTCGCCGCCCTGGTTGCGCACCACGACGCGCCCACCGCGCAGGCCCCCGTACCCGCCCTCCAGGCCCGGCCCGCACCGGCGCCCGAGGACGACACCGCAGCCGCCGCCCCGGTCAGCCTGGCCAGCGTGCCGGGTGTCACCACGGCCGAACAGCATCAGGTCCTGCGCATCCTGGTCAACCACCACGCCTCACCCGAGACACACGGCACCGCGGCCCGCCTCGCCTCCTTCGTGCGGATCATGGACGACCCACAGCGGTTCCGCGACTGGCGCGAACAGCTCATCAGCTCCGGGCGAGGCAGCTACCTCACCGAACGCCACCTCCCCAAGGAACTGCGTGCGCTGCGCCGGGTCGACCCCGCCCCCAACGGTGTGCTCATCACCCGGGAGGGCACGCGGCATGTACCGCACGCCGCGCAGGTGATGCGATGGGAGGAAGTGCCCGCCTGGATCGAGCTGGGCCTTGACGAGCAGCTGCGCCGTGAACTGCTGGAAGCCGACGAGGCACGCAGCGCCCTGGCCGAGAGCGCGCCCGGCCGACAGGCCGCAGACGCACGGCTGGAAGCGGCGGCCACCGCCGTATGGGAGGCGCTGCAGGAGGCGGGCCATCCCTCGCACGCGGACCTGGCCGTGTCCTGGCGCAGCCATCGCGCGGAGCCCGCGCCCGAGGACGAGGCGCTGTTCGGTCTGTCCTCGCCCGAGCCGTCCCGGGGCGCCTACGCCAGCCGGGAGGACTGGGCCCGGGGCACCTCCGAGGTCATCGACGCGGCCTGGCAAGTCTTTACCCACCCGCACTGGCCGCAGCAGTCCGAGGATCTGAGGCCCTTGGCCGAGGCGACCGCGGCGTTCCGCGCCGCCAGCTTGACCACGCCCACGAACACCGTCACCACGGCCCTTGCACTGGCCCACGCCGTACGGCGCCCGGTACCGATCCCGGATGCGGCGCGCGGCGCATTCGAGGCGCTCGCCGACCAGGCCCGCCAGCACGCCGACCGTGTGGCCGCCACCGCCTGGAGCCAGCAGTGGCGTCAGGTGTTCCCGTCCTCCGCAGCGGTGTGGCAGGAGGAGCCCTTCCTGCTCACCCAGGCCGGATACCCGCCCGCCGACATCCAGGCACCGGCCGGGCCGATGGAACCGCTGGACGAGTACCAGGCCGAGCACTACCGCCCGGTCCCGCATCCGGCCGATCCGGACCGAGCCTGCTACTCCATTCCCGGAGTCGAGGGCTTCGTCCTGGTGGAGCACCCGGGCGTGTGGGACGGCCCCAGCTACGCCCTGCTGGCTCCCGACGGCGCCACCATCGCCCTGCTGGTGCGGGCCGACCGTTCCTCGTCGTGGACTGCGGTGCTCGGTGACGAGCTTCCCCACCACACGGACGCTCCGGTGCTGGTCCTGCCCCACCGTCCCTACAACTTCAACAATCTGCACGACGCTGTCATGGACGCACTGCGGGTCTGGTCGGCCGAGACCGGCCAGGCCCTGCCCGGCCCCACGGCGTACTCCGACGCCATGACGGCCTCCCACCGGGTCGCCGAACTCGAGCCGCTCACCAGCCAGCTCCGCGAGGCGGCCCGGCGGGTGTGGCCGATCTCCGCCGAGGAGCAGCCCAGCGTGGTGCGCCTGCTCCACGGGCTGGAGCAGCTCGACGCCTTTGACCGGGTCCACTTGGACGGCGCCAAGATGCGCAACAAGGCCGACGGTCTCGAACGGCTCGCCCCGCACGTGCAGGCCTTGCGGCAGCAGTTGGAGCGGGAAGACCATCGCACCGCCTCCCTCTACGGACTGGTCGCTCTGGTAGGCGGCTACATCGATGAGATGCCGGCGCGGCTGCGCGCCACCGCCGACATCCACGACGCCGGACTGCTGCCCACCTCGCCCGAAGCCGCTGAACGCCAGGCGGAACAAGCCGATCCCGCGCCCGCTGTCGTCGAGCAGACCGAGCCCGATTCCGAACCTGCCGAAGCGGAGCTTCCGGCCGACGCCAGGCCTGTGCCCGGCCACCCCGGCTACTGGTGGGAGCCTGCCGAGCCAGGCCATGTCGACGACTACGTCTACGGGCCCGACCACAGCCTCATCGGTCACCAATACCACCGCCGGCGCGCCGGAGGTTATGCCCCCAAGGTCGGCGGGCACCGACTCGCGACCGCCGACGAGCGGGTCGCCGGCATCCAGCACATCGCCGACGTGCACGCGCTGCTCTTCGGCGCCCCGGCGCCACGGCCAGAGGGTGAGGTGGGCGACGAGCCGGTCTGGATCGAACACAACGAGCGCCTCACCCACATCCACGGTGTCACGGCTCAGGACGCGCTCCTGCACGCGGCCATGGAAGTCGCCGGTGGCCCGGCCGGATTCAAACCGCACCGCGAGGACCGCGGCCGCGTCACCTACTGGCAATTGAACAAGTCCTGGCTGGCCACCACGCGCAAGGAGAAGGTCGACCAGGTCGTCGACCTCGTCGCCCGCCAGCAGCGCGTCATCGCGATCGCCCCCGACGCCGCGAGCCGCCAGCATGCCCTGCGCACCGGTGAGCCGGCCCCGCAGGCTCCCGCCCCGGTACGGGCACGCCCCGACGACTTCCCCGTCACCGCCGACAAGCCCTTCGCCAATCAGAAGCTGGCCCGCCAGGCCCTCGCTGAGATCCGCAAGGCGTTCAGCACGCTGCGCACGAACGCCACCTGGAAACAACTGTGCTTGGAGGACCCTCACGCCTCCGCGGTGCGCCGCGCAGCCGAGACCCTGGTGGACACACCGTGGGGCACCGGCGAGGGGCAGGCATGGCTGGAGACGGCCATCGACCTGGCTCAGACAGCCGCCGCTCTGCAGGCCGACGTCAGCGCCGGCCGGGTCAACCGCAACGCACCGGTGATGACCGGCGCCCTGCTGGACCTGGCCGCTCGCTCGGCGAGTTTCGCCGCCAGCGCACTGGCAACGGCCCAGCAGCCCAACAGGTGGCCGGTCGTCTTCCGCACCAGCCAGCCCCCGGTGGAGACCGCCACCCCGGTGACGACGGAGCCCGCCGACGCAGCACCGCCCGACCGTGCCCGGACCGAAGCCCCGCCCGCAGCACCGCAGGAAACGCCACGGCAGGTCAGCGAGCCGGACACCGCGGCGCACGAAACACCGGCCGACCAGACCTCGCCTGCCGAGGACGACCCGCGCTCTCCACAGCTGGTGACCTACACCAACACCAGGGGCGCCGTGGCGCTTCAGCGCCTGGAGGTCGGGATGGGCGCGATGCCCAACCTGGAGTACGCGCACACGCTGCTGAACCACATCTTCACGTGGACGGCCGACGCCCTGACCACCATGCGCCCGAGCGACGTCCTGATGGGCACCGATCTGACCGAACTCTTCAACGACCTCGAAACCCAGCTGCTCCCCGGCGAAGTCGACGCGGACGAGACCCGCGATGAGAACATCGCCAGCCTGCACGGGATCGTCGCCGCAACCGAGGAACTGACCTGGGAGATCACAGAGCTCGCCCAGGAGCGCGAGGACCTGCAGCGGTGGCCCGAGATCGAGCGCGAGATCGAGGCGCTCAGGGATCGCCTGGAGCAGTTCACCACCCGCCTGCAGGCCGGAACGCCCCGAAAGAAGGCCAAAGACAACGACCCCTGGCCTCCTGGGCCCCTGCCGGCACCGCTGGTCGGGCACCCGCTCCTGGCAGCCGGCGTCACGGTCGGCGCGCGCATCGTGGCACCCGACGGACTGCCCGCGACAGTCACCGCCGTCACGACGCTCGACGACGGCACCGTGCTCATCGAGACCGACGCGACCGATCCGCTCGAAGTGGACCCGCGCACACGGCTCACCAGGGCATCCAGCGTCGATTCCGGGCTGTTTGACGCGCATGGACGGCGCATCGGAGAGCACATCCGCCGCCCGACCCTGCGACCCGGAGACCGCATCAGCATCGACACCGACTGGACCGCCGTCGCGTCCGCCTACACCGACGTCGATGATGCCCGGCGCCCGAGCTGGATGCGGCTGCAGGCCACCGTTGCCGCCGTGCACGACGCCGCCGACGAGCAGGACCCCGCGTTCCACCTGACCGACATCCTGGTCCTGCCCTCCGGCGAGAAGGAGGCCGTACCCCTGCCTGAGGTTACGCACGCACGCCTGCCCCAGACCCTGGACCGCCTGGGCGCCGGCCCGTCTGCGCTTGCGGACGCACCGGGCCACAGCGCCGCCCCGGCCGTGCAGGCCACGGCCGAGGAGGGCCCCGCCACCGTCACCTCATCGCCGAGCACCCCGCCGCAGCCCCCGACAGCCGCCCCGACGGCCGGCCTCGCGCCCGAGGACATTGACATCCAGGACGCCGGACAAGGCCCGCGCGGGCAACAGCGCACCTACGAGCGTTTCCCCCTGCCCGGCGGGGGCTGGGAAGTGTACTTGTCGCTCCCCTCCGGCCGGTCAGTGCTGTGCCAGCTCGACCGCCAAGGCGACGGCTTCCGCGCCCACGCCGGGGACATCGAGACCTCCGGTGACACCTGGCAGAAGGCTGTCGCCCGCTTCGAACGAGCCGACAGGGAAGAGCGCGAGCGGCGAGCCCAGGAAGCAGCCCAGCAGGACCCGCCCGGACCTCACGCAGACCACCAGGACACCGCCGCCACCGCATCGCCGCCCAGCACCCCCGACGGCGCCCAGCCCATCGCGGAAATGCCCGGGTACTGGTGGAGCCCGGATCCCAAGCGCGCCACCGACCGCATCATCGTCGGATACGGCACCGAGATCATCGGGCACGGCTACGCGCCCGACGGCTACGACAACAGGGTGCTGTGGACCATCTCCACCGGCGGCGACAACATGCCCGGCACCCGCACCCCCTCCGGCAGCGCCCGCCGGATCGCCCAACGCCACCAGGCGGTGGAGAACGCCAAGAACTCCGCCGGACCCCGCCCCGCCGAACAGGTGTGGATCTTCCACGACCGGCGGGACAAGGAGCGCACCTACGTCTACGGCGTCGAGGACAACGATCACGACGCCCTCGCGGCGCTGGGAGCACATACCTTCAAAAAGGCTCCCACCCACGGCGCGTACGTGCAGGCCAACAACATCGGCCCGGACAAGCGGGCCCTCAACACGGGCGACTTCGTCCGCAGCATGCTCAAAATCGGCCGCAGCATCGCCGTCCACTACACCGCCGACGGCGGCCCCGCGGACACCACCGTGCCCGAACTCGGCCTGGAACAGCGCATCGCGCTCGTGGCGCACACCGACCAGCGGCGGGACTGGAGCCCGATCGACTTCCAGCCCGGCGACCAGGTACTGGTCAACGGCTGGCACTCGTGGTGGCACACCGTCCAGGAAGTGCACCCCGGCACACTGGGCCTCGACCTCGTCAACGAGCCCTACAGCAAGATCTACGCTCGCCGCAGGGGCTCCGACCTCATCACGGTGGCCGATCCCGTCGGCGACATCACCACCGCCCGGCCGGGAACCGCCAATCTCGCCCAAGCGGCACCCGACGTCCTGGACGTGGAGCTGGCCCACCTGGATCTGCCTCTCGCCGACGAGGCCCACCGTCTCTTTGTCGATGCCCGGCGCGCGGAGATCGCCGCGGAACGCGAACGCGTCTCCGGCAAACTCGCCCGCCTGGAGCAGCGCCGACTCAGCCTTCAAGCCGCACTCGACAACCCCATGGCGCTCAAGGCCCTCGGCGGCAAACGCCTGGTCAACGAATGGAACGAACCCCTCGGCGCGGTGATCAAGAGGGACAACCTTCACGGCGCCCCCGCGACGCGCTTGAAGTACCTGCTCGTCGACCCCGATGGCAACGTGACCGCAGCCGTTGAACGGCAAGGGGACGCGCGAGGAGCCGCTTGCGAGTGGGAGGACCACCTGAGCGAGGCTGCCCCCGTCGGGTGGCGGCGTACCGGATGGAAACACCTGGCCGCCGGCGCTGTCGTACGCCTGCCGCAGGCCGTTGGGAAGGAGCTGACACCCGGCACGTGGTCCCCGCCGCTGACCCTGACCGGTTTCACCCGGCACCTGGACGGATCGGTCACCGTCACCGGGACGCGCGACGGCTCCGCTGTGAGCGAGCGGCTGGATCACCAGCGGGCGCGCGCCGCACTGATCCGGGAAGCTGTCGGCGACCACGCCATCCGGCCGCAGACCGTCCTCGCCCGCGCCGCACGCCCGGCCATCGTCAACGCCCTGGACCACACCCACCAGGACGTCGAAATCCCCGTTGGCCAGGGCGATCTCTGGAAGGCCATCGAGGCCGTACGCACGGCCGGCGAGGCCATCGACGACCGCCCCGCCACGACGAACGAACTGCGGGAGCGGATCGCCGCGGCCCACGCGGCTGTGACGCAGCTCGGCGCGGTCGCAGCAGCCGCCGCACAGCGGGCGGACGGCCAGGCCGCACAGAACAGCCGCCAGCTCGGCCTGGAATCCGAGGCAGCCAGCCTCCGCGAGATCGCCGGGCGGGCCCGGGCCGCCCAGGACGTGGCCGCCCACTGGGCCGAGCAGTTCGAAGACATCGAAGCCGCAGCGGCGCGGCTGCTCGAACAGGCCCAGCAGGCCGACGCCGCCCAGGACCAGCCAGCCGCGCCCGCACCCGCCGCCGGGGGACACCAAGCTGCGCCCACCGCCGAGCAGGCGCTGCCCGGGCTGCCATGGCAGCAGATGCGGCCCGAGGACTTCTACGGCGGATCACAGCCCACTGCCGAAGACCCAGACGCTCTGCCCGACGGACAGCTGTCGATCGCGGCAGGTCAGGACCCTGACCCCGTCGTTGAGTCCGCCGAGGGGCCGTTGGAGCTCGACGCTGCGACGGCCGCCGACTCCGGAACGCCTCCGGCCACCGTAGGCAGGACGGCGAGCGCCCCGGTCTCCGACTACGACGCGCTGCGCCTGGGTGGCCGCGCGCCGGCCGAAGCCCTGGCCGCGCGGGCCACGCTGGGCGAACTCGAGCGCGACGGACGACTGGTGTCAGCCCCCGTACTGCTGCACGGTCAGCGGATCGGCTCCATCGCCACCCACACCTCCGGCGGCTACACCCCCAGCAGCATCGCGGGCTGGTCCAGCAATGAGCCGTACGGCGAGGCCGGCGCGATGGCCTGGGTCGTCGATGCCTACGACCGGTGGGAAGCAGGCCGCGAGGAGCGCGAGACCCGCCAGCGCGAGTTCGACGAACTGGAACAGCGACCTCCCACGCGTGAGGGCGAACTGCCCGCCGACGCCGTGCCCGTTCCTGAGCGGCCGGGCTATCACCAGGCCAGCGGCTACCCCGGAACCGTGGTGTACGGGCCGGACAACATGCCGATCGGGTCCGTGGAAAACCGGCAGTACGGCCAGGGCACGCACAAAACCACGTACGGGGATCACGCCATAGCCGGGCGGGACAGCATCGCCGAAGCCATCGACCACCTGGTCCAGGTACACGCCGAACTGACCGGGCCGCCCAACGAGCGGCACCCGAGCGGGGTATGGATCGAGCACCACCGCGACCACACCCTCGTGTGGGGCGCCGCCCACCACGACCGCGAATTGATCTTCGCACTAGAGGTCGCGGGCGGCCCCAGGGGCTTCAACCGCCGCAACCCGGGCAAGGAGCGCCTCGCCTCAGGCCTGTACTGCCACGCCATGCCAGCCAACTGGACCCATGCCCTGCGCACCGAGAAGGTCAACGCACTGCGGGCGCTGCTGTCCGCCCGAGGCCGCGACCTCCCGGTCTTTAACAGCCAGGCAGCCAGGGAGGCCGCTACCACCGGCACAGCCCTGCCCGCGGACAATCACGCACTGCGCCTCCTGCCGGTGCTGGACATCGAGCCCGGCGAGGCCTTCACCCAGACCCAGCAGCTTCAGCAACTGCTCAAAACCATCAAGAGCGCGGTCAACCAAGGCGTGCGCTACAACGAGGCCTGGCAACGGATGACGTCGCTGACGGCCGACGGCCGTCCCGATGCCCGCCGCCTGCACACCGCCCTGGAATCCATCCGGGACGAGCAACTGTTCACCACGCCGCAACCGATGGCACTGGCCCGCACCGTCGAACTGGTCCGTGCCGCCCGCGCCGTGGAACAACGGCTTCGCGGCGAGAACACGCCCACCCTGTACGGGCATGTCCAGCAACTTGCCGCATACGCCCAGGACCTCGCCGAGCGAGCCAAGGCCACCGCCGCCCGGCCGGGCACTTGGTCGGCGGTGTTCAAGTCTGCGGTGGCGCCCGACGACGCGCTCGGCGACTACCAGCGCGCGCGGGCCGAGGCCTGGGCACAGTGGTGGCCGGTGGCCGGCGCCGGCTTTGCGCTCGTCCCCGGCAGTGAGGTCGCCGAAGCCGTCGCCGGGCTGCAGGCGGCCATGCACCCCAAGGCGCTGCCGGCCACGGCCGCGAACGCGGCCGATGCCGCCACACGTCTGGAAACCCTGCACACGGCGGCAGCCGCGCTCCACGGGACCCTGACAGGCAACCCCGAGCAGTCGCACCCGGACGTCGAGGCCGCCGTCGCCAAGATCGCAGCGGCCCTGCACACCTACGCCGCGACCTCCACGGAACCAGGTCCGACGCCTGCGGGCAGGCAAGACGCCCAGCAGCCGCACCCCGACGCCACCGGACCTGACCTCCCAGGCCCCCAGGCAGCGCAGGAGGCGCGGCCGGCAGCGCCCGAGGACGGTGACATCCAGGTCACCGGGGACGGCCAGCGCGGGCAACAGCGCATCTACGAGCGTTCCCCGCTGGCCGACGGCGGCTGGGAAGTGCTGCTCACCCTGTACTCCGGTCACTCGTCGCTGTGCCGCCTCGATCC